>ERZ780030.84-NODE-84-length-55416-cov-7.688409_pt1 | contig 55416 bp, 43 predicted proteins | sample MGYA00511857_ERZ780030 | MGnify/ENA primary metagenome ERZ780030 (study PRJEB29588, sample SAMEA2162530) | human gut metagenome | biome: human gut; feature: human-associated habitat; material: faeces | place: Denmark | collected 2008/2010 ... | reverse complement strand
GGTAAGCAAGAATACATCAGATAATGAAGGTAGTAAAGACAACAACGGTAATAAGAACAACAGCAATGATAATCCAAATAGTAATCCAGTAGATGTACCTGATGACAAGAAAACTAATGGCAGTGACAGTGGAAATAATGCAGATGACAGCCTGCAGATAACAGCACCTCAGACTGGCGATAACAGCCATCCAATGCTCTGGGTGACATTATTAGCTGCTTCACTTGCCAGTCTGCCTGCATTGTTAAGTGTACGCAGAAAAAAAGATGATGAATAATATGCAGCGTTAAGACTTACGGCATGTAATTTCATAAAAGGGATAACCGGGTTGTGCTCGGTTATCCCTTTTAAGATGGAAGCATTTCAATCAGTTCACCATGCCAGTTTTATTTTGTGTTATACTGCTTTATAAGATTTTATTTCCCTTATCAGAGTTTGTAAACTCGTATGGGACGATATAACACAAGGGAAAGTCTAAGGGGAGGTTCACCTGCGATAAACTTTGTGTTTTCAAGGGCTTGAGAGATATTTGATAACAAAATATAACAGTTATTATTTGCACATGGCTATGCGAGTTTTATTGTGAATAATGCATTAGTCTGTGATGAGGAAAAGGTTAAGGCACAACTTGATCAGCCGGAAGAGAGGTGATGTAAAAATAATGTAAAGTAAATATAGGGAAAGGAGAAAATATATGAGAAAGGTACTTAAAATAGAGCTTATAATAGTTGTTGTAGTAATAATTATAGCAATTTTACATCCTGTTGTATCGAATAATATTAAATACTCAAAGGCAGAGAAGCTGATGGAAAAGGGAAATTATTCAGAAGCAAATGACATATTATTTGATTTAGAATTAGACAAATTTCGAGAAAGCGAGAAGTTGCGGGAAATATGTAATGCACATATTTCATATGGCAGGGGTGAGATTGATATGGCAAAATATTATATGAGTAATGTTAATTTGAATATCTTATCTAAAAAGCAGAGACGTATTGAGAAGAAATTTATCGAACAGATAGATTCAGAAGTTGATGATTACATAGCTAAAAAGGATAAAGAAGAAAGGGAATATGAAAAAAGGGTAAAAAATGGTGTTCCATTTGTAGGAATGTATGAAAAAGATATAGATGGTACGAAATTGGGAACGCATACAAGCGTGGAAAATCAATATCTGAATAGTCAGAATAAAAAGTATAAAAAATAGTTTATGCAAAGAAATACTATTTTAAAGATGGTGATTTTATAATTTTCAGTGCAAAATGTGTAAATGGTATGGTAACGTGGGTAACTGATAATAGAGAAAAGTACGATGAATATTTAAAATCAAAGAAAAATGCACATAAGAATTATCATTCAGGCAAGTATAATCCATATGATTCAATGGATGATTATGATGATCCTGAGGACTATTATTATGACAATATGGATGAATATGATGATTATGGGGATGCAGAAGATGATTGGGATGAATATATGGATAGATAGGGGTTAACTATTCTATCCATCTGTACGATAAATATATTAGAAGGTTGAGTTCAGAATCAGCTAAAACAATTGAATATATTATGAAAAGGAATTTATTAATGATTCAAATTGATGATGCTTTCTTTCTTTATTTAATTTATTTATTTATTTATTTACACATTCAAGGAGGAATGAAAAATGAGTAGTATGTTTACAGATTCAAATGTATCAACAATAGCTAATGGAGTAGCAGCATATTCAAATATGAATAATAAAGGAGCTGCTAATAAGTCAGCAAAGATGAGTAATAATAGTAGTGTTAATGACAGTGCATCGGCTGCTGAAACAAGTGCATCAGATACAGTTAAGAAGACTAAAGTAAGTGGAAAGACAATAGGCACGCCTGAATTATCTGAAAAAGCGGCAAAATATTATGAGACACTTAAGAAGAAATATTCTAATATGGATTTTATCTTAGTAAGTGCTGATATGAAAGAGCAGGCTAAGAGCCAGGCAGGAAGTTATGCTAATGCAAATAAGATGGTCGTGCTAATTGATGAAGAGAAGATAGAGAGAATGGCTGAGGACGAGAAGTTCCGTAAGCAGTATGAGGGCATCATTGCAAATGCAGCAAGTGGCATTTCACAGCTTGGAAGTAAGATAGCAAGCAGTGGAACAGGTGTAAAAGGCTATGGTATGCAGGTTAATGATAATGGAACAGCCTCATATTTTGCAGTCCTTGAGAAATCAAGTGAAGCACAGAAAGAGCGTATTGCTAAGAAATCAGCAGAGAATAAGGCTAAGAAGAAAGAAGAGCAGAAAAAGGCTGATAAGGAATCAAAGCAGGAAAGATTAGAAAAGAGTCGTGAAAATAATGCAGCAAAGAATTCATCAGGAGTTGATTCAGATGATATAAATGTGAGCGGGGATTCTGATACAATTACTATTACGGCATCATCTATTGACGAGCTTTTGAGAAAGATAGATGATTATAACCAGCTTTATAAGAGTGATAATGTAAGAACTGATGCAGAGAAGAAAGTCGGTCAGAGATTTGACTATTCTATTTAACTGTACAGCTAATCATTTGAAAATTTGGAGATTTACAAATGAATAATTCGGTTAATTTAGATTTGACTGAGGGAAAGATTACAACTAAGTTATGGCATTTGTGATACCTTTAATGCTTGGAAATGTGTTGCAGCAGCTCTGCAATCTGGTTGATACATGGGTTGTTGGAAAATATATCGGCGAAAATGCTTTAGCGGCAGTAGGGTCATCATATACTTTGATGACCTTTTTGATGTCCATAATAATCGGCTTGTGTCTTGGAAGCAGTTCATTTATTTAAATGGCATTTGGAAAAAGAAGAGAAGATTTGATAAGAAATGGAATATACACATCATTTGTAACAATTGCGACATTGACAGGTATATTAATGCTTATATCATATTGTGGAATAAATGAAATTTTTAATATAATGAATGTTCCTGATAATGTGAAAAGTGGAATGAAGATATATATGCTATATTGTCTTGCGTGTTTTGCAAGGCCGCTTATGGCAATATTTGTAAATGCATTTAAGACAAATATTATAAATATCGGGGTACACTATTTAAGGATAGAGGGTGCATTTTATATAGGAATTGGCATTTTATTTATGCTATATGGCTATTACCGCGCAGTTAACAGTCCGATGGTTTCTGTAATATTAACAGTTATTTTACTTGGCACAAGAGTGATTTTAGCATATGTATTGTCGGGAATTTCATTTATCGGAGTTACAGGTATATGAGCAGCCATACCAATTGGCTGGTTTTTAGCAGATTTTACAGGAATTATAATATATTTATATGATGTCAGGGTCAAAAGGTCTAAAAAAATATGAGCATGCGTATAGGTGAGTGAAAGACCTTTGAAACCACTACAATATGAGCATAATTATGGAGGAATTTATATGTGTACAGCAGCAACTTATAAGACAAAAGATTTTTATTTTGGAAGAACTTTAGATTATGAATTTTCCTATGGAGATGAGATAACGGTCACACCGAGAAATTATGTATTTAATTTCAGACATATGGGTGAGTTAAAGACTCATTATGCAATAGTTGGAATGGCGCATATTGCAGATGAGTATCCTCTTTATTATGATGCATTTAATGAAAAGGGTTTATGTATGGCGGGACTTAATTTCGTTGGAAATGCAGTCTATGAAGAGATTGATGATTCGAGGGAGAATGTGGCCCAGTTCGAATTTATTCCATGGATATTAAGTAAATGTGCAACTGTAAATGAGGCACGTAAGTTATTAGATAAAATGAATCTTGTAGGAACGCAGTTTAATGAAGCGTTTGCAGCAGCACAGCTACACTGGATTATAGCCGACGAAAATGAGGCGATAACGGTTGAATGTGTTAAGGAAGGCTTGAAAATATATGATAATAAAGCGGGTGTTCTTACGAATAACCCACCATTTCCACAACAGATGTTTCTATTGAATCAATATATGAGTTTATCATCAAAGCAGCCAGATAATACATTTTCGAAAATGCTTGATTTACAGCAATATAGCAGAGGAATGGGAGCAATCGGGCTTCCGGGAGATTTATCATCGACATCGAGATTTGCAAGGGTTGCATTTACAAGATTGAATTCGATTTCAAGTGACTCAGAGGAGGAAAGCGTAAGCCAGTTCTTTCATATATTAGGTTCCGTTGACCAGCAAAGAGGGTGCTGTGAAGTGGCAGATGGCAAATATGAGATAACCTTATATACATCATGCTGTAATGCAAATAAGGGTATCTATTACTACACATCATATGATAACAGCCAGATTTCAGCAGTAGATATGAATAGAGAGAATTTAGAAGGAAGTAATCTTATTAAATATCCTTTACTTACAAAAGGACAGATTATGTGGCAGAATTAATGATATATGAATTGCACATTTGGTAAAAATGTGCAATTTTTTTCTTTAAATTACCTGATTTTTTATTTGCGGATAGAAACATAGAGTGATATTATTATAACTAAAGTTAGAGAAAACTAACTAAAATATGACATATATAACTCGATAAGATATGAGGATTGTGACATATGAGATTCAGATGCCATTGATTTATATGTTGAAATAAAAAGATAAAGGAGATTTAAAGATGTTTATTGATATTAAAGGAGCCAGAAAACAGTATGGTAGTGGGGAAACACTGGTAAATGCATTAGACGGAGTGGACATATCATTAGATGAGGGAAAGATTTATGTAATTCTTGGACCATCGGGTTCAGGAAAGAGTACCCTGTTAAATATGATAGGAGGACTTGATTCCTTAGATTCAGGAACAATTACAATTTCAGGCAGAAATATAAGTAACGCCAATAAGAAAGATTTGACAGAATACAGAAGAGAGGATATTGGTTTTGTGTTCCAGTTCTATAATCTCATTCCTGATTTAACAGTTCAGGAGAATATAGAGGTGGTTTCAGATATTTCTAAGAATCCTATGGATATTGATGAGGTATTAGAAGCACTTGACATCAGCAAATACCGTAGACATTTTCCTAAGGAATTATCAGGAGGACAGCAGCAAAGAGTGGCAATTGCGAGAGCGCTTATTAAGAATCCTAAATTACTTCTTTGTGATGAATTGACAGGTGCGCTTGATTCTAAATCATCACGTAGTGTACTTAAATTCATTGAGAAAGTTAATGAGCAGTTTAAGACTACTATAATCATTATTACACATAATGAGGCAATAGCTGATATGGCGGATAAGGTAATCAGAATTAAGGACGGTTGTATTGATTCGTGCAAGGAAAATGCAACGAAGAAAAAGGCAGACGGATTGGAGTTGTAAATTATGACATTAAATAAGAGATACATAAGAAATATTAAAGACAATCTTTCGTTCTATATTGCATCAATTGTACTTACTGCAGTTGCACTTTTGATGTTTTTCCTCTTTTATATAGCAGGAACAGGAATTAAAGATTATGGTGACAAATTCTTTGACAGGAATAAATTAGAAGATGCGACATTTACTACATATTTAGAGATTCCTGATGAAGAAATAGAGAAGTTAGAAGATAAATATAACATTACATTTGAGAAAGAACATTATGTAAATATCAGTGAAGATGATTATAAAGTAAGAGTATTTAAAGCTAGTCATAAGATTGATTTGTATGAAGTAATTGACGGAAAAGATATTGAAAATGATGATGAAATAGTTATATCCAGAGGTTATGCACAGAATATGAATGTGAAATTAGGTGACATCATAGAAATTGCAGGTAAGAGTTACAAAGTCACAGGCTTCTTCTTGAGACCGGATTATCTGTATATGCTTGAAAATGCAGATGACACCTATAAGAATATTACATCATTTTTCTTAGCATATATGACCGATGATGCTTATGATGCACTTGGTTCTAATGCGTGTCAGTACAAAGTTATCTATAATAAGAATAGTGACAGTACAGCATTTAGAAAATATATTAATGATGAATATAAAGTAAATTCATATTTATCAAAAGATGATAATGAGAGAATTACAATGGTAGATGACCAGGCTGTAATGTTTATTGTTATGGCATATGTATTCTTAGTAACACTTCCACTTATTACTGTTGCACTCATTTCGATTATAATTGGCAGAAAAGTTAAGAATGAACAGAAAATGATAGGTACTCTTACAGCACTTGGATATAAGAAGAGCCAGTTAGTAAGACATTATGCTATACTTGCCGTGATTCCGGGAGTTGCTGGTGGAATACTTGTAACAATAATAACTAAGATATTACAGCAGCCATATGGTGAACTTGGGCTTGCGGATTACGAGCCTATGCCTGTTAAATTCCGTTTGCCAATATTTGCAGCTATTCTTGGTATAGTAATTCCTACATTATTATATGCATTAGCAGCAATTAAGAAAGTAAATAAGTTGTTAAAGAAAGATACAGTTACCTTACTTAACGGAAATGCTGATGAATCAAAGAAAACTAAAAGAGTTATGGTTAATTCTAAAAGCAAGGTTAAGAATAAATTCGCAGTAAGAAGTCTGATTGGCAATCCTGGAAGAACATTTGTCGTATTTTTAGGTGCTGCACTTGGTGCATTTATTATTACAATTGGATTCACATTTATTGATACTTTTAATGATATTGCGGATAATGGAATGGGTAATATAGGAACATTCAAATATGAATATATCCTTAATTCGCTTGAAACAAAAGAATATGATGATGCAGAGAAACTTATTGTTGGAAATTATGAATATAAAGATGCAACATTTAGCTTAATGGGTGCTGATTCAGATGTTTCACTTATGAATACGAATACTAAAGACGGTAAAAAGGCTGACCTTGATAAAGGCTTCTATATCAGTAATGTAATGGCATATGCTTATAAAATAAAAGCAGGCGATACGGTAAAATTTAAAAATCCTTATACAATGGAAGAATATTCAGTTGTGATTGAGGGTATTATTGATAATGACAGCCAGAAATTAATACTTGGAAGAAATGACAAAGTAAGAGAAATTATGGGAATAGAAGATGATGTGTATAACTGCCTCTTATCTAAAGAAAAATTAGATATTGGTGACAAGGTTTCTAAGACAATCACATCAGATGATATAAAAGAACAGATGCAGACAGTTATGGACGAAATGGGAAGTATTATATATGCACTTATCATAATCGGTGCTATAATATGTGTATCAGCATTATATGTATCTGTTAATATGTTATTGACTGAGAACCGCCATAACATATCTATGCTTAAGGTATTAGGACTTACTGACAAAGAGATAAACAGAATGGTAATAAATGTTAATCATTTTATTATTCCATTTTCAATTGCAGTTGGTATGGGATTAGGATATCTTGCAATGGTTATTGTGTTCAGAGTATTTTCACAGCTTGAGGGCAATTACTATAAGTCTACATTTAGTTTTGGAAACTTTATTCTTACAATTGTAATTGTAACATTGTGCTATGTAGTTTCACTTATATTAGTACGACGTAAAGTAAATAAGGTAAATATGGTGGAAAGTCTTAAGGATAACAGAGAATAAAAATACCTGGAGGCAGAAAAAGTGATTAAAGGATTTGCGCACATAGCTTTATACACAGAGAAATTCAAAGAGACAATTAATTTCTATAAGGAAATATTCGATGCAAAGGAAATGGGATATTTTAAGACTAAGACTGATGCCTGCTGGTTGTCGGTAGGTGACGATATTTTGGAAATATTTAATGAAGAGAGTCTTGGAGACGGTGCTTTTAAACATATTGCAATTGAATGTGATAATGTAGATAATTTATTCGAAAAGGCGCTTAAATGTGGAGCAGCACCACATGTCTATCCTAAAGATATTGCTCTTGCACTTAATGATAAGGTAGAAGCAAGGATAGCTTTTATCAAAGGAATTAATGGTGAACAGATAGAATTATTTGAAAGAAAATGATAAAACCTCTCATATAGAATGCTTGTTATTTAGGCAATAATAAGATATAATACATAACGAGTTAGACATAACTAACTTATGTGTAAATCATAAAGGACTCCCTATAAACAAAACTGCTGAATTTGTTTACCGGAAAACTTCATTTTCCGGAGGGAGAACCTTGAATTGCTGAAAGGAGAGCGAAAGCCATGAATTATTTAGAAATTGAAAAAGTAATAGGAAGAGAGATATTAGATTCGCGTGGAAATCCAACAGTAGAAGCTGAAGTAGTATTAGCAGACGGAACAGTTGGAAGAGGAGCAGCACCAAGTGGAGCTTCTACAGGCGAATTTGAAGCACTTGAACTTCGCGACGGAGTGAAAGATAGATATTTAGGAAAAGGTGTTGAAAAAGCAGTAGAAAATATCAACACAATTATTAATGATACATTAGCTGGAATGGATGCATCTGACATTTATGCAGTAGACAAAGCTATGATAGATGCAGACGGAACAAAGGACAAGTCTAAATTAGGAGCAAATGCAATTCTTGCAGTATCTATCGCATGTGCAAGAGCAGCATCAATATCACTTGATATTCCTCTTTATCGTTTCCTTGGTGGCATCAGTGGTAACAGGTTGCCGGTTCCTATGATGAATATTATTAATGGCGGATGTCATGCATTATCATCAGGATTAGATGTTCAGGAATTTATGATTATGCCTGTTGGTGCACCATCATTCAAAGAATGCTTAAGATGGTGTTCGGAAGTATTCCATGCACTTGCATCTATTCTTAAAGAAAGAGGACTTGCTACATCAGTTGGTGATGAGGGTGGTTTCGCTCCGGCATTAAAATCTGATGAAGAAGCAATCGAAACAATCTTAGAGGCTGTTAAGAAAGCAGGTTATGAACCTGAGAAAGACTTTATGATTGCTATGGATGCAGCATCCTCAGAATGGAAAACAGGAAAGAAAGGCGAATACAAATTACCTAAAGCCGGAACAGTATTCACATCTGACGATTTAATTGAACATTGGAAGAATCTTGTTGAGAAATATCCAATCATCTCAATTGAAGATGCATTAGATGAAGAAGACTGGGAAGGATGGCAGAAGCTTACAAAAGAACTTGGAGACAAAGTTCAGTTAGTAGGTGATGACTTATTCGTTACAAATACAGAGAGATTATCTAAGGGTATCAAACTTGGTTGTGGTAACTCTATATTAATCAAATTAAATCAGATTGGTTCAATCTCAGAAACACTTGAAGCCATTAAGATGGCACATAAGGCAGGTTATACAGCTATAAGCTCACACCGTTCAGGTGAAACAGCAGATACAACAATTGCTGATTTAGCAGTTGCCCTTAACACATGCCAGATTAAGACAGGTGCGCCAAGCCGTTCAGAACGTGTAGCTAAGTACAACCAGTTACTCAGAATCGAAGAAGAATTAGGCGATAGCGCGGTTTATCCTGGAATCAACGCATTCAATGTTGTTAAATAATAATATAAAAAATATATAGTAAAGCAATAATAAAGCAATAAAGACCAGCTGGAATTACACCAACTGGTCTTTATTATTTACCAGGAAATTCCTGTTGAAATACACATTATATAATATTAGCAACCAAAACAATTACGGATATAGTTCCATAAATCGCTACAGTTTGAAATAAACTTAAAACACATTTTAATATCCTCCTTTATTTTTTATTGAATACTTTTATTTGTCTTAGCTAATGACAAATGAATCGTAACAATTTTGTAACATATTTGCAATATGATAGTATTGGAAGATAAGTCAGCAACTGGAAAATGATATATCTGTCTTAATCGTAAAAAAAATTTAATAGATTAATTGCATTGTCTATGATATAATCAACAGATAAGCAGATTGTGGATATTTTTGTGAAAGGAATATGGAAGATAATGCTTAACGAAGAAAAGATAAGACTTATGACGAAGTTAGCAATATATGAACAGGGAGAGGGCAAGGAATCAATTAAGAGCAACAAGTATTATAAGAAAGATTATGTTGGACTTAAAATGATTAATACAGCCATAACCATAACATTGGCATTTATGTTGTGCCTGGTATTGTGGATAATATATAAGGTGGATTTTTTTGCGAAGAACATAGTATCTATGAATTTATTTACACTTGGTAAGAAGATTCTTATTATATATGTTATAACATTTATTATATATATGCTTATTTCGTATGTGGTTTATTCTATAAAATACCTGAAGATGCATGATATGAATGCAGAATATTCAGAGAATTTAAAAGAATTATATATGGTTTACAAAAGAGAAGAAAAGAGTAAAAGCGAAACAAAATTAGGAGGAACAGACTCTGATGACAAAACTTTTGGTTTTTAAGGAAAAAATAAGAAAATTATATAGTTCACATTCAACGTATATATTGCCGGTTATAAGATTTGTATTGGCACTTACATATGTCTTGATGATTAATAATTATTTAGGTATTGGCGGGATACTAAATAACTCTGTGTTAGCTATAATTATAGCAGCTTGTTGTTCGTTGTTGCCAGTCAATGTAATAGTATTTTTAATGTCATTACTGTTGATAGTGAATATATATAGAATAGCAGCAGAGATGGCATTAGTTGCATTAGTTATATACCTTATAATGTATATTGCTTATTTCAGATTTTCGGTTAAATATGGTTATGTATTACTTGTTATGCCAATAGTATTTTTATTAAGAATACCATATTTAATGCCACTTGTTATAGGAGTTGGATTATCTATGACAGCGATTGTACCTATGGTATTTGGTACAATAATATTTTTCATAATGAAATATGCAGGAAGTGAGGTTATAGCCGATGGAAGCAAGGCTTCAGGTGTAGATAAGGCAAGTTCATTTTTAAGAAATGTATTAGCTAATAAGGAAATGTTTGCTATAATTCTTGCATTTGTATTAGCAGCACTTGTTGTATATGGGATTAAACGTTTATCTATAGACCATTCAATGCAGATAGGCATAATTGCTGGCGGAATCTTAGAATTAATTATAATTGTATGTGCAACATATATATTTGACATTGATGGTATATATCCTATATGGATGGTAGCTGTAATGGGGCTTCTGGCAATAGGAATATCCTATATATTACAGTACTTTGTACTTGCAGTAGACTATTCGGGAACAGAGTATATACAATTTGAAGATGACGATTATTACTATTATGTCAAGGCAGTACCTAAGATAAAAGTTACAGCATCAGATGTACAGGTAAAGCGTATAAATGTTAAGAAGATGAAATAATCAAAGGAATAAAATAATCTGAAAAATAAGATAATTAGAAAATAGTCAGTAAATACTTGAAGAAGAAAAATATAAAAAATTAAAGAAAAGAAATAATCGAAGTTTTGTGAGGAAGTGATTACGTGGAAGAAGTTATTCAGAATGTTGTGTCATTTATTGAAAGATATATAACGATACCTAAAGTCGGTGTTACCGACATAGTTGAAATAGTAATCATAGCAGCTTTAATATATGAGATTATGATATGGATAAAGAATACAAGAGCCTGGACATTATTCAAAGGTATAGTTATTCTTATTGTATTTGTATTATTAGCAGCAATCTTTAATCTTAATACAATATTATGGATTGCAGATAAAACATTAAATGTTGGTATTATTGCGGCAATAATTGTATTTCAGCCTGAACTAAGAAGAGCCTTAGAACAGTTAGGAAGAAAGAATTTTATCAATAATATATTTACATTTGATGATTCGAAGAATAAAAATGAGAGATTCAGTGACAGAACGATTACGGAATTAGTAAAAGCTACATATGAACTTGCAAAACACAAGACAGGAGCATTAATTGTAATAGAGAAAGAAATCAGTCTTACTGAATATGAGAGAACAGGAATTGCAATAGATTCAGAGATAAGTAACCAGCTTTTGATAAACATTTTTGAACATAACACACCACTACATGATGGTGCAGTTATTATAAGGGGAGACAGAATCGTAGCAGCCACATGTTATCTGCCATTATCGGATAATATGGAACTTAGCAAAGAACTTGGAACCAGACACAGAGCAGGTGTCGGTGTCAGTGAGACCACAGACAGTTTTACAATTATTGTTTCAGAGGAGACAGGTAAGGTTTCAGTGGCAGAAGGTGGAAAATTAATTAGAAATGTTGATGGTGAGAATCTTAAGAGCGAGCTTGTTGCATTACAGAATAAAACCGTAGATTCAAAGAGATTTAAAATATGGAAGGGAAGAAAACACAATGAAAAAGATATTAACGAATAATATTGCATACAAGTTATTATCATTATTTTTTGCTGTAATATTCTGGCTCATTGTGGTGAATATCGATGATCCGGAAGTTACAAGAACTATTCAGGGAATACCTGTAACAACATTAGATGAAGAAGTTATTACCGAGAAGAATCAGGTATATACTATTCTGTCAGGTAAAGAAGTGACAGTAACAATAAAAGGGCCAAGGTCAGAAGTAGATAAAATGAGCAAAGAGGATTTCGTAGCCGAAGCACCATTTAGTGAGAAATCGAATGTTGATGCGGTACCTATATATGTGAAATTTAGAAATTCTAAGTATGATAAAGACTGTGAAATATCGCAGAAGACTATGTCGATGAAGTTAGAGATTGAGAATATAGTAACGAAGACTTATGAGATAGAGATTAATCAGACAAGTGGACTCACGTCTTCATATTATCTGGGAAAGGAAAGCATTGAACCGTCATCAGTAACGGTTTCAGCACCGGAATCTGTGATTAACCAGATAAAACATGTGGGTGCAGATGTCGATTTATCAAGTCATACCGGAGATTTTACAACACAGCTTAATATAAAGTATTATACAGCGACAGGTACATTAGCAGATATGAAATCTAATGTTAAAACTGATACAGATACAGTTAATTATACAGCAAAGGTATATCCGGTGCGTGAAGTGCCACTTAAGTTTGGAACAACAGGTACGGTAGCTGATGGATATGAATTAGTTGAAGTTACTGGAGAAAAGAATACTCTTAAGATAGCAGGACCTGGAGCAGAACAGATAGAGAGCATAGTTTTTCCAGACGAATTAATTAATATCTCAGGTGCAAGTTCGGATATTTCAGTTTCGGTAGATGTTTCAGCACAGCTGCCAAGCGGTGTGTTCCTGTGTAGCGAAAATGATTCAACTATGAATGTAACAGCCAAAATAGAGAAACTTGTTACAAGCACATACAGAATACCAATAAGCGAGATTGATAAGAATAACATTCCAGATGGATATTCGGCAGAAATAGTTCAGTCGAGTGTTAATATAACATTGTCAGGTTTACAGAAATATCATGATAGTTTTAATGTTAATAATTTAAATGCATATGTGGATTTGAAGAATACTGTAGAGGGAAATAATGAAGTAATTGTAAAATTCACATTACCTGAAGGATTACGTGTAGTTTCAGAAGTCAGAGTAAATGTTTTAATAACAAAAAATAACAGTAACAATAATGGTGAAACAACGACGGCATCTACTGGTAGTACTGAAAATACAAGTAATACCCAAGATATAAGTCAATAATAAAAAAGTGTAATATGCCTGTATAAAGCAGGCATATTATAACGTAGAAAGGTATGAGAAAAATGGTAAAACAAAAGGTGCGGGTTAAAGTTTTATCAGGAATTCATTTCAGACCGGCAGGCAAAATTACAGAAAAAGCACTACAATACGAGTCTGCTATTAAAGCGGTCAGGGAAGAGACAGAATCAAATGTTAAAAGCTTTCTGAATCTCCTGGCAGCATGTATAAAGTGTGGAGATGAAATAGAGATAAGATGTGAAGGTCCGGATGAGAAAGAAGCACTAGAAGAGATAGTGAAGATGTTTGAAGATACTAATCTTGGAAGGGAAGAAGGTCCGGGTTAATGCACATATGAATTTAAAATTTCTTATATAAATAAATTAATATAAGAAATTATTATAATAATAAATTAATTGAGCTGATAACTACAAACAGATGATTTAAAAATAAAAATATAGAAGGAGAGCGTTTTTTAGACGCGAAATTGAAAATGGGAAAATATTTTGGAACTGATGGATTCAGAGGCGAGGCAAATGTAGATTTAACAGTTGAACATGCTTTCAAGGTAGGAAGATATTTAGGCTGGTACTATTCAAAGGAACATAAAGCAAAAGTTGTAATAGGTAAAGATACAAGAAGAAGCAGCTATATGTTCGAGTACGCACTTGTAGCAGGACTTACTGCATCAGGTGCAGATGTGTATCTTTTACACGTAACTACTACACCTAGTGTATCGTATGTAGTAAGAACAGATGGCTTTGATTTAGGAATAATGATTTCAGCAAGTCATAATCCATATTATGATAATGGTATTAAGGTAATAAATGCACAGGGTAAGAAATTAGAAGCAGAAGTAGAAGAAAAAGTAGAAGAATATATAGATGGTAAAGTCGGTGAGATTCCATTTGCAAAGAGAGAGAATATTGGTAAAACAGTAGATTATGCAATAGGAAGAAACAGATATATAGGATATCTTATTTCAATAGCAACACGCTCATTTAAGGATAAGAGAGTTGGACTTGACTGTTCTAACGGAAGTGCATCAGCAATTGCAAAGAACGTATTTGATGCATTAGGTGCTAAGACATATGTTATTAATAATGAACCTGATGGAACTAATATTAACAGAGAATGTGGTTCGACACATATAGAATATTTACAGAAGTTTGTTAAAGATAATAACTTAGATGTCGGATTTGCTTATGATGGAGATGCAGACAGATGTATCGCTGTTGATGAGAACGGCGAGGTTGTAGATGGCGATAACATCTTATATGTATGTGGTGTGTACATGAAACATCATGGACAGTTAGAAAATGATACAATTGTTACGACCGTAATGTCTAATATAGGTCTCTATAAAGCACTTGACAAAGAAGGTATCAAATATGAAAAGACAGCAGTAGGAGACAAATATGTATGCGAGAATATGATGCAGAATGGGCATTGCCTGGGTGGTGAACAGTCAGGACATATAATATTTAGTAAACACGCTACAACCGGAGACGGAATACTTACATCATTAAAGATTATGGAGGCAATGTTAGAGAATAAGAACACACTTGGTAATCTTAGAAAAAATCTTAAGATTTATCCACAACTTTTGGTAAATGTTAAAGTTAAGGATAAAAACGAAGTAATGAATAATGCTGAACTGAATCAGTTGTCGGACAAAGTTTCGGAAGAACTTGGTAATCAGGGAAGACTGTTATTACGCCAGAGCGGAACAGAACCTTTAGTAAGAGTTATGGTTGAAGCTGAAACAGATGAAATTTGCAAAAAATATGTAGATATGGTTGTGGATAAGATTAATCAGATTAGCAAGTAAGATAAACTAAGTAAGCAGATAAGAATAAGTCAAATTAACAAATAACATTAATTAGATTATTAAGCAGAATAACATAAATCAGATTAGCAGGTAAGGAAAAGAAAATATGAAAAATAAAGATTTGTGTACTGTTGATGTGATAATACCAACATATAAACCAGATAAAAGGATATATAAGATAATTGAAAAATTAAATATTCAGCATCATAAAGTAAATAAAATTATTATTATGAATACTCAGACAGAAAAGCAATATATAGATGATAATATGATATCTGAGAAATATAGTAATGTAGAAGTATATAATGTGCCTAAGAAAGAATTTAATCATGGATTAACAAGAAATCTTGGAGTATCACATTCACAGGCAGATTATATAATATTTATGACACAGGATGCGATGCCTATGGACAAATATCTTATAGATGAACTCATAAGACCGTTTTCAGATGAAGATGTATATGTCACATATGCAAGACAGTTACCAAATAAGAATTGTAAGTATGTTGAGAAATATATAAGAAGTTTTAATTATCCGGATAAAGATATCGCAAAAAATAAAGAAGACATAGAGACTATGGGCGTTAAAGCATTTTTCTGTTCAGATGTATGTGCGGCATATTCGAGAAAACATTTTATTGAACTTGGAGAATTCGTTGAGACAGATTTTAATGAAGATACTTATTTTGCATATAAAGTATTAATGAATGATAAAAAGGTGTATTATGCTTCATGTGCGAGAGTATTGCATTCCCACAATTACACATATAGGGAACAGTTTAAGAGAAATTATGCGATAGGAAAGTCGCAGAAAGAATTCGCCTATGTATTTGAAAATGTCAAATCAGAATCCGAAGGAATAAGAATGGTTAAAAGTGCAATGAGTCATATACTCCGTCATGGTAAATGGTATATGATTCCTGATTTAATAATAAGTTCAGGGTTTAAATTATTAGGTTACAGAATGGGTAAGGCATTTGGAACCAAGAGTTCTGAGACTGTTAATGAAAATAATGAGTGATTAAGTTAAAGGGAAATACTTGTATTGACGAAAAGTTAGTGTTATAATCTTTCGAAAGTGTTAACATTAATCGAGAATTGTAACACACTAATATTTATAAAATAAAAAGGAATGATGTTAAATGGGACTAATAAGTATGAAAAAGTAAAAATTATTATCCTGAAAAAATACAGTGTGATTTATCGACTATCGACTCTGAAACTGACTAAAGAATGAATATATAGAAAATTTTATGCAGATTCAGAATGGAAAGGAAATAAAAATATGTTAAATTATAAGAAATATAAAAGAGTACCCGTAGTAAAAATGGAGACCAGAGAATGGCCTGATAAAGAGATACAGAAAGCACCAGCATGGTGTAGTGTGGATTTAAGAGATGGAAACCAGGCATTAATAGAGCCTATGGTTGTGGAAGAGAAGATAGAATTCTTTAATATGCTTGTTAAACTTGGATTTAAAGAGATAGAAGTAGGTTTTCCATCAGCTTCACAGATAGAATATGACTTTTTAAGACAATTAGTAGATAGAAACTTAATACCTGATGATGTAATGGTTCAGGTCCTTGTACAGTGTCGTGAACATCTTATTGCAAGAACATTTGAAGCATTAGATGGCATCAAACAGGCAGTAGTACATATATATAATTCAACATCTACACTTCAAAGAGATGTAGTATTTGGAATGAGTAAAGATGAGATTAAGCAGATAGCAATAGACGGAACAAAGCTTGTTAAAAAATATGCAGAAGAATTTCCAGGTAAGATTGTTCTTGAATATTCACCTGAAAGTTTCACAGGAACAGAGTTAGATTATGCTTTAGATGTATGTAATGCAGTCCAGGATGTGTGGCAGCCAACACCTGATAATAAGATTATCTTTAATTTACCAGCAACAGTAGAGATGACAACACCTAATGTCTATGCTGACCAGATTGAATGGATGAATAAACATTTTAAAGACAGAGACAGCATTATATTAAGTGTTCATCCTCATAATGACAGAGGAACGGGAATTGCAGCTACAGAATTAGCTTTACTTGCAGGTGCAGACAGAGTAGAGGGAACATTATTCGGAAATGGTGAGAGAACAGGTAACGTTGATGTGCTTACAATTGCATACAATATGTTCTCTCAGGGAATTAATCCAGAACTTAATTTAGAACATATCAATGAGATTATCGAAGTATATGAAAGGTGTTGTAAGATGCCTGTAGGCATGAGACATCCATATGCAGGTAAGCTTGTATTTACTGCGTTCTCAGGTTCACATCAGGATGCTATTAATAAAGGTATTCATGCTATGGCTAAGAGAAATGATGGAATATGGGAAGTTCCTTATCTTCCAATTGATCCTAGTGATGTCGGAAGAGAATATGAACCAATTGTAAGAATTAATAGCCAGTCAGGTAAAGGTGGTGTGGCATTTGTTATGGATACATATTTTGGCTTCAAGCTTCCTAAAGGTATGCATAAGGAATTTGCCGATGTTATCCAGAAGATTGCAGAGGAACAGGGAGAAGTTTCACCAGATACGATTATGGATAAATTCACAGAAGAGTATCTTGTTGCCAAGACTGAAAAAGAATATCCATATGAATTTGAAAGTTGCCAGGTAGTAGATAATGGCACTAATAGTGCGTCAGTTAAACTCACATTTAAGTATAAAGGCGAAAAGAAATATGTAGAAGCTGAAGGTACGGGACCTATTGATGCTGTTCAGAAAGCAATTATGAAAGAAACAGGTGTAGACGTTAAACTTTTAGACTACACAGAGCATACATTAGGTGAGGGTTCTCACGCAAAAGCAGCAGCTTATATCCAGATGTTAGATAAGACTACTAAGAAGACAACATTTGGTGTAGGTGTAAGTTCTAATATTACAAGAGCCTCAATTAGAGCAATATTCAGTGCTTTAGACAGATTGGAAAAATAATCTTGAAATGGAGATTTCAGGTATAAACAATAGTTACTTGATTTTTAAATACATATACTGTAAAATGTGCAAGGTGCATAATTACAAAGAGAGGAAGATCGCAAGATATGAAACTAATTATTCAGATTCCGTGTTATAATGAAGCGGAGACATTAGAAATTGCGTTGAATGAATTACCAAAACACATTGATGGCATTGATATAATTGAGTATTTAATTATCAATGACGGCAGTAAAGATAATACAATAGAAGTGGCACGCAACTGGGGTGTCAATTATGTTGTCGATTTAAAGAGAAATAAAGGACTTGCAAAAGGTTTCATGGCAGGTTTAGATGCCTGCCTTAGAAACGGAGCCGATATCATCGTAAACACGGATGCGGATAACCAGTATGTTGCAGATGATATTGAGAAACTTGTTCGTCCAATCATAGAGGGAAAGACAGATATTGTCATAGGAGAAAGACCTATTGATAAAACAGAACATTTCTCACCGATTAAGAAGAAGTTACAGCATTTTGGAAGTTATGTTGTAAGAAAGGCTTCTAACTCAGATATTCCTGATGCACCAAGTGGTTTCAGAGCATATAGCAGAGAAGCAGCAATGAGAATGAATGTTACTAATGAATACACATATACATTAGAGACAATTGTGCAGGCGGGAAGAAATAAGATTCCTCAGACATCAGTTCCTATAAGAACTAATGGCGAGTTAAGACCATCACGGCTTTTTAACAGTATGATGGGTTATGTTAAGAAATCAATGTTTACAATTCTAAAGGCATTTATGATGTATAAACCACTAAGATTCTTTACATGGCTGGCATTAATTCCGGGTATGATAGGATTTGGTATAGGTGTAAGATACATTGTATTTATGTGTATGGGACAAGGTGGCGGTCATATTCAGTCACTAATTCTTGCAAGTACATTGATGCTTCTTGGTTTCTCAACTTATATTATGGGATTACAGGCAGATTTAATTGCATCAAACCGTAAGTTATTAGAAGATATTCAGTATCATGTCAGAAAATTAGATTATGATAAAGATTCAGAGAAAAACAAAAATAAAGATAATGAGTAACAAGAGAGTAGTTTTTAATCTCATTATCACTTAATATGGCAGTAAACAGATAGTCTTGAATAAATGGAGATTGTTATGATATCTTACAATAATAAAAATGTATTATTTATCACAACTAAGAATCTTGATTATTTACGAAATACCCAGGAAATCGAGATGATAAAGAAAGACGGAGGACAATTGACAGTTATTGGTTCATATTCAAAGAGCTACGTTAAAAGATTGCTTAGTGTTTACGCAAAGATATTAACTACGTCAATGAGAAAATTTGACGTAGTTTTTGTTGGGTTTTCACCACAATTGATATTTGCACCATTTAACTGGAAATTTAAGAAGAATACGGTAGTAATTGATTTCTTTATTTCTATGTATGATACTATTGTATTTGATAGAAAGAAGATTAAAGATGGAAGTTTATTTGCAAAACTTCTGAAGCATTATGATAAAAAGGCAATAAAGGCAGCCGATGAGATAATATGTGATACTAATGCACATGGCAGATATTTTGTTGAAGAGTTTGGTGCTAATAGGGATAAGATGCATACATTATATCTTGAAGCGGACAGAAGCATTTATTATGTGAGAAACCTTGAGAGACCTGAAAGAATGAAAGATAAATATGTGGTATTATATTTTGGAAGCATATTGCCGCTTCAGGGTATTGAAGTTATCCTTGATGCAATAGATAAGATTAAAGACAATAAAGAATTATACTTTATTATAGTAGGTCCTATTAAGGATGAACTAAATAAACCGATAGCTGATAACGTAGAATATCATAATTGGTTAAGTCAGGAAGAACTGGCAGAATATATTGATTATTCTGATTTATGCCTGTCAGGTCATTTCAACAAAAATATTAATAAAGCAAAGAGAACAATTCCTGGTAAGGCATATATCTATGATGCAATGAATAAGAAGATTATTTTCGGTGATAATCCGGCAGTCAGGGAACTATATTCAGAAGATGAAGACAAATATTATTTTGTGGAGATGGGGAATCCTGATGCTCTTGCAGAGAAAATTGTTGAATGTTCTAGGAAAAGGAATTAAAAATGTTATCAGTAACCAGAAAATATTTAATAAACAGTAAGAATGTGGATAAATCTGCATATGTCTGGAATACGTTTGCAGCAATGCTTAATTCATTTCAGACAACATTAATACTATTAATAATAACCAGAATGGGTAATGACTATGATGGAGGTGTATTTACCATAGCGTATGCAATCGGTAATCTTATGATGACGATTGGTAAATATGGTATGAGAAATTTCCAGGCAACAGATGTTAATGAGAAATATTCATATAAAGAATATATAATTTCAAGATATATTTCAAGTATAATTATGATAATTTCAAGCACAGCCTATATACTTGTGTGTATATTTGTTAATGATTATCCTACTGATAAATGCATAGTAGTAATATCTGTATGTGCAGTCAAGTTTGTAGAAGCCGTAGAAGATATTTTGCATGGAAGAATGCAGCAGAAAGGCAGATTAGATGTTGCTGGAAAGATACTTGGAATCAGATTATTTATATATATAGTGGTATATATAGGTATGTATATTGTTACAGGTGATTTAGTGCTTACGTCAGTTGTGGCATTCGTAATAACCACACTTCTAGCAATTATATTTAACACATCTGTATATAAGGAATTTAGTACAAAAGAAAATAAATATGAGACTTCTAATGTTAAGAAGCTTATGCTTACATGTTTTCCGCTTGCAGCATGTACATTTCTTATTATGTATATTGCAAATGCACCTAAATATTCGATTGATGCTGTATTAGATGAGAAGACACAGACATGTTTTAATATTATTTTTATGCCGGTATTTGTAATATCATTACTTAGTAACTTTATATTTCAACCTATGTTGTTCAAGGTTGCCAGTGTATGGCAGGAGAAGAAAACCAATGAATTTAAGAAGATAATTGTAAGACAGACATTCATAATATTAGGTCTTACAATTATAATAGCACTTGGTGGTTTCTTACTTGGAATTCCAGTTTTAAGTGCAGTATTCAGCGTTAACCTAAAAAACTACAGAACAGAATTAGTTATATTAATCCTAGGTGGTGGAATGTTAGCGTTAATTAATTTTGAAAATATGATTATTACGACTATAAGATACCAGAGATTTCTTATCTGGGGATATTTGATAGTTGCTGTAATTTCATATGTATTTGGTAACGGAGTAGTAAGAGATTATGGAGTATTGGGGATTTCAACGTTTTATTCAATATTAGTCACCTTGCTTGCAATTGGATTCTTCATTCTTATGAGATGGTCAGTTGTAAGAATTGCTAAGAAAGACTTAAAAGAAGAATAAAAACTATACACAAGAAAGGACTTAATTTATGAAGATAGCAGTAGCAGGTACAGGATATGTCGGCTTAGTTACAGGTGTATGTCTTGCGGAACATGGTCATAATGTAGTATGTGTGGATGTAGACGAGGAAAAAGTTGCAAAAATGAGTAAAGGTATTTCTCCAATATATGAACCAGGTCTAGATGATCTTATGATTAAAAATATGGAGAGACTTACGTTTACAACAGATTATGCATCTGCATACAAAGATGCAGAAGTAATATTTATCGGTGTAGGTACACCAGAGAAGAAAGATGGTTCGGCTAATTTGACCTATGTATATAAAGTTGCTGAACAGATTGCTGAAAATGCTGAAAATGACTGTATAGTAGTCATTAAATCTACTGTTCCAATCGGAACAAATGATAAAGTGGAAGCATTTATAACAGAAAAGGCTAAAGATGGAATATCAATCCATATTGCATCTAATCCTGAATTTTTAGCACAGGGAACAGCAGTAAGAGATACTCTTCATGCATCCCGTATAGTAATTGGTGCTGAGAGCAAATATGCAGCAAATATCCTTAAAGAAGTATATAAAGATTTTGATGCTCCGATTCTTGTTACAAACAGAAGAAGTGCTGAAATGATAAAATATGCATCAAATGATTTCCTTGCACTTAAGATTTCGTATGTAAATGAAATCGCGAACTTATGTGAAATTGTGGGTGCCGATATTAATGATGTAACAAAAGGAATGGGATATGATCCTAGAATAGGTGATAAATTCCTTAATGCAGGCATCGGATATGGTGGTTCATGCTTTCCAAAGGATACTAAGGCATTACATTGGCTCGCTAATTTCAATGACTATGAATTAAAGACAGTTAAGGCAGCTATTGAGACAAATGATAATCAGAAATTCAAGATAATTAAGAAGGCAAGAAAGTATTATGAAAATCTCCAAGGCAAGAAAATCGCTGTATTAGGTCTTACGTTTAAACCTGGTACAGATGATTTAAGAGAAGCACCATCACTTGTAAATATCCCAATCTTCCTTGACGAGGGTTGCGAGATAAAAGCATGGGATCCTGCAGGTGTAGAAAATTATAAGAAGAAATACCCAACAGAGATTATTTACTGTGATTCAATAGATGAGGCAATTAAAGATGCAGACCTTTGCGTCATTTTTACTGAATGGGATGAAGTTAAGAAGTATGATATTACTAAGTTCGAGAAACTTATGAGAAATCCTATTGTTATAGATGGTAGAAACTGTTACGATTTAGAGCAGATAAAGAAAACAAATGTTATATATGACAGCATGGGAAGAAAGACAGTTAATCTCATTTAATGAAAGGATTATCCTATGAAGAAGATACCTGATATGAAAAAGTTATTTAATTGGAAAGTTGTACTGACGTTTTTACTTGTAATATGTAACCTGATGGTTATATTTGGAAGTATGCCAAGTACAAATCCGATAATAGGGTGGTATGATAATGACATTACAGGTAATGAAGAATATGAAGTCCTGATTGTAACAAATGACAATCAGACGTATATAAAAGAATTAGATGTGAGTTATGGAGTGGCTACACTATATATTCCTGAAGAATATACTGATATAAAAAGTCTTACATTAACAGGCGATGTTGATATATTGAATGATTCTAAGGTAGTATTATCAAGCAGAGATATCATTATATATAGAGATGATATTAAAGCGGATATAGATGATAATGAACTTACATTGAAAAACAGTCAGTTTAAAAAGATACAGTTTTTATTAATGTTTGACTGGCGTGTTAAATTAGAAGTATTAACGGTAATATGGTTTGTTTATATATGTATAATGATATTTGGTATTCTTCGTGAAAAGAATAAGCTGAATCTTAAATCTATTGGAACTGTAATTCTTACTTTATTACTCATAGGAAGTGCAGATATCATTAAGGATATGGACAGGACCTATGAAACTACGAAATTAAACCTTAATGCCAGTGGTCTTACAGATATAATAAAATCTGATTCTTATATGTTACAGAAGATAAATACAGATAAAAATCTGCAAGGTGTAAGTGTGAGATTTGCAACATATTCAACTGAAATTAAAGGTAAATATATATTTACACTCTATGATGCAGACAAAAATCCATTGGAAAATGTAGAGGTCAGAGGAAGAGATTTTGCAGATAATGAATATGGTATAGCAATGTTTAATAATATTTATCCAAAGGGTGAATATTATTTCGGAATTGCTGCACAAGATAATAATGATGATACATTATCTGCATGGACAACAGGCGGCAATGACTATAAAGATGGTGCATTTTATAACAATGGAATTGATACAGGTGTGGATTTAGATTTTAATATTATAGTTGATGGACCCAATACCAAAGTCATTGCAATGATTATTGTATTAGTATTCTATCTGCTTGTATTGATGGTTATCTGGCATAATAATATAAGGTTTTTATCCAGAATAACAGTTAAAGCCATATATGGTATAACATTTGTATATGCAGTATTTATGATGATATTTGCATGGAAATACATGTACTTAGGCGTATATGACGAGATGGCACATATCTCATATCTTGCAGACCTGACAAGAAATCCACATATTGTATCCGAATATGAGAATCAGAATCTGTTAGTTGGTGAAACAAATGGAATAAGTGAAACCACAGCTAATACTATAGCATTACACCAGTCATTTGGAACATTTAAAGGCAAATGGAGTAATACAGTAAGTTATTTAGGTCATCCATCATTATACTACTGGCTTATGATACCACTCAATGCAGTAACATTTCATGATAATCTGGTATATGTGAATCTGGATATATTGAGGATATTTAACATGGTGTTAGTTGCGATGGGAATAGCCTTATTCTTGTATATCGGATATTCAAGAATTAATAAACGTTATCCTGCATTACATCTAATGTATGCAATGATGGTAGTATCATTTCCGATGCTTACAGGCTGTGCACCGATGATTAACAATGATAATCTGGCAATTTTGGTTGTTGCAATATTCACACTAGGAATAATAAGGTTTGCAGAGAATAAGAGAAATAAGCTCACATATTTCCTTATTGCAATAGGAATAACAGCGTCAGCACTTACAAAATTAACAACGTGTCTCATGCTTGTGATATGTGCATTATTCTTTGTTATAAAGACCATTATTGATGAGAAAGATATTAAGAAAGTATTTGGCAGAGATTTCTGGTATACGGTTCCGGTATATTTAATTGCTGCAGCTTATTATATGTTAGTATTTGTACAATATGGAAAGATACAGATAAGTCTTCATGATTTAGTAACAGATGAGGTATTTAAAACATACAACATTGTTTATAAAGAACCAATTATGAGGACAAGAATAACATTTTATGAGTTTATTAAAAGGTTTGAAAAGGGATTCATTAAGCAATGGATTCGTGGAGTTACCTGGCATACAGATGTAGATTTTAATAAGAAAGCCATCAGACTTGCGTATGAAATATTATGGTTATCACCAATAATAATGTTAATAAGAATAAAATATAAAGAAAATGAAAAGCAGATAAGAAACTTCTTTAAAAGCTTTTCAATTGCATTAATAATAACTGTTCTAATGCAGTTTATACGTGCATTTAAGGACTTCCAGTTTATATCAGGACATCCGGGATTACAGAGCAGATATTACATCTGTGTAATGCCTGTTATGGTAATGATGTTATGCTATGAACTTCAGTCACGTATGGAAGAAAATAAATTTATAACATCTTCTGTGAAAAATGATAAGAAAATTTACTTAAATAGTATTTTTAATGCAATTGCCATCACATTGGCGCTGTTAGCATTGTATGGAGGTGGATTAATTTACATCTTTTTTACAACAAGTTTTATAAAATAGTGGTAAAATGTAATATAAGGCTTGCATTTTTTGTAATAAAATAATATATTAAATAAATACAAATAGCAAAGGAGTTAAATTATGAGAACTTATTTAGTAACAGGTGGAGCAGGATTCATAGGCTCAAATTATATTCACTATATGTTTAAGAAGTATGATAATGATATTAGAATTATCAATGTTGATGCATTAACATATGCAGGTAACCTTGAGAATTTGAAGGATATTGAAGATAGAGATAACTACACATTTGTTAAAGCTAATATCTGCGATAAGGAAGCAATTGCTAAAATATTTGCAGAAAATGACATTGACAGAGTTGTACATTTCGCAGCAGAGAGTCATGTTGACAGAAGTATTAAGAACCCTGAAGTATTTGTTCAGACAAATGTATTAGGAACAGCAGTTATGTTAAATTGTGCTAAAGCAGCATGGGAATTACCTGATGGAACATTTAAAGAGGGCAAGAAGTTTTTACATGTTTCTACTGATGAGGTATATGGTTCATTACCAGATGATGATAATGCATTCTTCTATGAGACATCACCATACGAACCACATAGCCCATATTCAGCAAGTAAAGCATCTTCAGATATGTTAGTTAAGGCATATATGGATACTTATAAGTTTCCAGCTAATATTACTAACTGTAGTAATAACTATGGACCTTACCAGTTCCCAGAGAAGTTGATTCCACTTATTATTAACAATGCATTACAGGGAAAGAAGCTTCCAGTATATGGTGATGGCAAGAATGTTCGTGACTGGTTATATGTTGAAGACCATGCTAAAGCAATTGATATGGTTCAGGAAAAAGGTAAGTTATTTGAGACATATAATGTCGGTGGACACAATGAAAAACAGAATATTGAAATCATAAAGATTATTATTGATACTTTACAGGAGATGCTTCCAGACGGAGATCCAAGAAAAGCACTTGTAAGTGAGGATTTAATTACTTATGTTGAGGATAGAAAAGGTCACGACAGAAGATATGCGATTGCACCTGACAAGATTAAAGCTGAAATTGGCTGGTATCCAGAGACAATGTTTAAAGATGGTATCAAGCTTACAATCAAATGGTTCTTTGAACATGAAGATTGGATGAAGAATGTAACAAGCGGTGATTACCAGAAGTATTACGAAGAAATGTACAAATAAAATGAATTAAAATGGGAATATGTGGAATGTTCCCATTTTAGTGTGTAAAATTAAATTGATAAATATCAAGAATATATGTTGAATATTTTATAAAAGCAGATTTTAGAGACATTAAAATGATAATATCAAGATAATGATATTAAGATGATGACATCAAGATGATATGTATAAGAATGGAGGAATATTGTGAAAGGTATTATTTTAGCAGGCGGTTCAGGAACACGTCTTTATCCATTAACAAAGGCAGTATCAAAACAGATTATGCCTGTATATGACAAACCAATGATTTATTACCCATTATCAACACTTATGTTAGCAGGAATCAGAGAGGTATTAATTATCTCAACTCCTAGAGATTTACCAGTATTTAAGGAATTATTCGGTTCAGGCGAACAGCTTGGCATGAGATTTGAATATGCTATTCAGGATCAGCCAAGAGGACTTGCTGATGCATTTATTATTGGAGAGAAATTTATCGGTGATGATAATGTTGCACTTGTACTTGGTGATAATATATTCTATGGACAGAGCTTTTCAAAGGTTCTCAAGAATGCAGCATCAAGAGAAAAGGGCGCTACAATATTCGGCTATTATGTAAAGGATCCAAGAGAATATGGTGTTGTAGAGTTCGATGAGAATGGCAAGGCTTTATCAATTGAAGAGAAACCTGCTAATCCAAAGTCAAATTATGCTGTACCAGGATTATATTTCTATGATAATGATGTAGTAGAAATAGCTAAAAATGTTAAGCCTTCTGCAAGAGGAGAGATAGAGATAACTTCAATTAACAATGAATATTTAAGAAGAGGAACTCTTATGGTGGAGACATTAGGAAGAGGATTTGCATGGCTTGATACAGGTAATCATGATATGTTACTTGATGCAGCAGATTTCGTGGCAGCATTCCAGAAGAGACAGGGCTTATATATTTCATGTATTGAAGAGATTGCATATAAGAGAGGATTCATTGACAAAGAGCAGCTTCTTAAACTTGCAGAGCCTTTAATGAAGACAGCATATGGACAATATCTTGTAGATGTTGCTAATGGATTATAGAATAAGAATTGAATGGAGATTTTAAAATGGGAAAAATAACAGTAGAAACATGCGAAATAGAAGGATTAAAAGTTATAACACCTTCAGTATTTGGCGATGAAAGAGGATATTTTATGGAGACTTATAATTATAATGATTATAAGGCAGCAGGAATAGACCAGGAATTTGTACAGGACAATCAGTCAAGCTCTAAAAAAGGAGTTCTTAGAGGACTTCATTTCCAGATTAATTTTCCACAGGATAAGCTTGTAAGAGTAGTAAGTGGAGAAGTTTTTGACGTAGCTGTTGATTTAAGAGAAGGTTCAAAAACTTACGGAAAATGGTTCGGGGTATTATTATCAGCAGAGAATAAGAAACAGTTCTTTATTCCAAAGAATTTTGCACATGGATTCATAGTGCTATCTGATTCAGCAGAATTTGCTTATAAATGTACTGACTTCTATCATCCAAATGATGAGGGCGGACTTAAATGGGACGATCCTGAAATTGGTGTAGAATGGCCAATGCCAGAAGGTATGACAAAAGAAGATTTGACTATTTCAGATAAAGACCACAAATGGCCTGGCATTAAAGATTTTAGAAAATAATTAGCTACTTTTAGAAAATAGCATAAAAAGAGCCGCCAAGCGACTCTTTTTTATCGACTATGGGTTTTAAGAATAAAATCTATAGTCGATAAAGCTATTTATAAGCAGGAAAGTGGAAGAAATGAGGAAAGTGTGAAAAATAATGCTGATGCGATTATTTTTCACACAACTAAATGTGTTGCAGGCAACACATTTAGCTATAATCGCAGAGCTGAATCTGAAATTCAGCTCGCGTTCCTCCGGCAACAAGTGCCTGCGGAAATGAGGAATAGAATGAAAAAACTATCTAAACTTGCTGAAAGTAAAGATTTAGTATTATATTTATCAAAAAATGACTTTAAAACTAAATATGCCGGCTCATATATGGGTATTATCTGGGCATTTATACAGCCACTTGTAACTATAGTTTTATATTGGTTTGTATTCCAGGTAGGATTAAGAAGTGGTGATATTGGAGATACACCATTTATCTTATGGTTAATGGCAGGACTTATACCATGGTTTTTCTTTCAGGAAGCACTTGTTAATGCGACTAATTGTTTTGCTGAATATAGTTATCTGGTTAAAAAGGTTGTATTTAATATAAATATTTTACCGGTTGTGAAGGTTGTTTCATCATTATTTGTTCATATATTCTTTATGGGACTTTTAATAGTTGCATATATACTTATGGGATATTTTCCGGGAATAATAGTAATACAGTTAGTATATTATTCTTTCTGCATGATAGTATTAGTATTGTCAATATCATATTTTACATCTGCGATTTCGGTATTTTTCAAGGATACTACACAGATAATAAATGTTTTTATGCAGGTTGGAACATGGTTAACACCAATATTATGGAACTTCTATGCACCTGAATTTCAGAAAGCATTAGGTAAATTAGGTATAATATTTAAGTTAAATCCAATGTTTTATATAGTAGATGGATGTCGTGGAACTATGATAGAGAAAAGATTATTCTTTGAAAAACCAATGCTTACATTATACTTCTGGTTATTTGTATTAGTAATGTCTCTTATCTCTAAATTTGTTTATACCAGACTTAAACCACATTTTGCAGATTCATTATAAGACAAGGGTAAATTATTAAGTATGGAATAATACTGAATATATCTTAAGGCACACTGTGTCTTAGAAAATCAGATTAATATGAACAGATTACCCATAGAAAATTTGAAGAAATGAGGATTATTAAGGAATGAGCGATTACGCAATTAAAGTTACAAACTTAAATAAAGTATATAAATTGTATGACAAACCAACACTAAGATTTAAAGAGGCATTAAGCATTACAAAGAAGCAGTATCATAAAGACTTTGTGGCTTTAAATGATATATCATTTGAGATTAAGAAAGGTGAGATGCTTGGTATCATTGGTAAGAATGGTGCCGGTAAGTCTACCGTTCTTAAGATTATAACAGGTGTTCTTACTCCGACTTCAGGAAAAGTGGAAATCAATGGTAAGATATCAGCTCTCTTAGAGTTAGGTGCAGGTTTTAATCCTGAATATACAGGACTTGAAAATGTATATCTTAATGGTACAATGATAGGATTTACCAGAGAAGAGATGGATAATAAGATTGATGATATAATTTCTTTTGCCGATATCGGTGATTTCATCAACCAGCCAGTAAAGACATATTCAAGTGGTATGTTTGCAAGACTTGCATTTGCTGTTGCTATTAATGTAGAACCTGACATTCTTATTGTCGATGAGGCACTTTCTGTAGGTGATGTATTCTTTCAGGCTAAGTGTTATAAGAAGTTAGAAGATCTTAAGAACTCAGGAAAGACAATATTATTTGTAACACATGATATGGGAAGTGTTATGAAATATTGTAACAGGGCAATCATATTTAATCATGGTTCAATAGTCGCAGAGGGTGAACCTGCTGATATGATAGACATTTATAAGAAGATTTTAGTAGGCCAGTTTGATGGAGAACAGAAAGAAAATGATGTGGCAGACAATGAAGCCGTAAGTAGTGATGTTGATGCTCTTATTAATAAAGAAACTCCGACAGAGATGATGGATAATGCTAAGAAAAAGAAACAGCAGAATATCGCTAACTGGAAAGAGTATATGCTCATTAATCCTAATAGTCAGATATATGGTGATAAGCGAGCTGAAATAATTGATTTTGGTATATTTGATGATGAGGAACAGGTAACTAATACGGTTTATAAGTTCAAAGATTTCTCATTGAAAATGAAGATTAAGTTTAATGAGACAATAGAAAATCCTATTTTTGCATTTAGTTTTAAAGATATTAAAGGTACGGAGTTAACAGGTACTAATACAATTATCGAGAAAGTTGATACTGGAACTGTGAAAAAAGGGCAGATTGTAGAGATAGAATTTAAACAGAATATGATATTACAGGGTGGACAGTATCTGTTACTTCTAGGCTGTACAGGCTACGAGAAAGATAATCTTGTCGTATATAACAGATTGTATGATATATGTTGTGTAAATGTCATATCTGATAGAACAACAGTAGGATATTTCGATATGAATTCTAAGGTAACATATAATAAATAGAGTTAGAAAGCTCAGAAACGAGGAATTATGTCTAAGATAAAGAAAACATTAGCGATTACAAAAAGATGTATAAAAGAGCCTAAATTAATCGGTAAGGGCTTTCAATACATAAGAGTAAATGGTATACATGGTATTAAGGCAAAGGTTAATTCAAAGATTAATCCTGCCGTTACTGAGAAGATAACAGAAGTTAAGCCATCTAAACCAAATGTACAATATGACAGTGATATTAAGTTTTCTATTGTTATGCCGGTATATAATGTTGAGATAAAATGGTTAGAGAAAGCTATTGAATCAGTAAAGAGACAGAATTATGTTAACTGGGAAATCTGTATGGCTGATGACTGTTCAACTAAAGAAGGTGTAAGAGAGTACTTAAAGAGTGTTGAAAGTGATAAGATTAAAGTAGCTTATTTAGAAAAGAACCAGGGTATATCAGGAGCAAGTAATGCAGCTGCAGCACTTGCAACAGGTGATTATATTGTGCTTATGGATAATGATGATGCCATTACTTACGATGCATTATATGAATTCTTAAGAAAGATTAAGGAGACAGATGCGGACATAGTATATAGCGACCAGAATATAATTGATGAATTCGATAATGGACGTGAACCACTTCATAAACCTGACTGGTCACCTGATTTATTCTTAAGCCAGATGTATATCGGACATCTCTTAGGCTTTAAGAAGAGTCTGTTTGATTTAGTAGGAGGCTTTAGAACAGAATTCAACGGAAGCCAGGATTATGACCTCGTGCTTAGAATGATTGAACATACAGATAAGATAGAGCATGTATCAAAAGTTCTATATGGCTGGAGAGATTTACCAAGTTCAACAGCAACTAATCCGGGTTCAAAACCATATGCACAGACAGCAGGTCTTAATGCAATACAGTCACATTTAGACAGAATATATGGAGAGGGCAAGGCAACAGCTTTAGAGACAGAAGATTTATTTGTATATGATGTAAGATATCATTATGATGTGATGCCTAAAGTATCTGTTATAATTCCTACAAAGGACCATGTTGATTTACTTAAACAGGATATTGATTCAATAGAAGAGCTTACAACATATAAAGATTATGAAATAATTGTCTTAGATAATAATTCCGAGAAAGAGGAATCATTTAAGTATTTTGAAGAAGTACAGAAACAGTATTCAAATGTAACAGTTCATAAGGCAGCATTTGAATTCAACTGGTCTAAACTTAATAACTACGGAATGACTCTTGCTAAGGGTGATGTATATGTATTTATGAATAATGACATGAAACTGATTACACCTGACTGGTTAGAGAGATTAGCTGAAAAGGCAATGAGAGATGATGTCGGTATTGTGGGCGGACTTCTCTTATATGAAGATGATACAATTCAGCATGCAGGCGTGGTAGTCGGTATTCGGGGCTGGGCAGACCATATTTATAAAGGAATGAAACCGGTACACTATGGTTCGCCATATGTATCACCTATGGTTACTAGAAATGTAACAGCATGTACAGGTGCTTTGATGGCAATATCGAAAAAGGTAATCGAAAGAATCGGTGGTTTTGATGAAGATTTCATTATCTGCGGAAGTGATATCGAGATATGTATCAGAGCATATTTAAGAGGATATGTTAATATTTACGATCCGCATATTAAGTTATATCATTATGAATCAAAGAGCAGAGATTCATATATTCCTGAAGTGGATTTTGAAATGTCTGCATTTGCATACAGGACATACAGAGAAGAGGGTGATCCATATTATAACTGTAATTTAGATTATAATTTAACAACACCAACTGTAACTAATAGAAATCAATTTGTAAAAATGGAAAGTGACGTTATGAGAAGCATAAATGAAAAAAATTCAGGCACAAAGATGCCAGAGTCAGAAGTAGCAATAGCAGAGATTTTGAAATATGAATTCAGAAAGTCAGATTTTAGTGAGAAAAGAATTAACCTCTTAGTACCATCAATTAATCCTGAGCATGTATTTGGCGGAATCTCAACAGCCCTTAAGTTCTTCGAGAAACTTATCGAAGAATCAGGATATTGCAGCAGAATTATTCTTACTGATGCAACACCATCGAGAACAGCCCTTAAACAGTATAAGGATAAATATACTTATGTAAAAGCAAGCAAAGACAGTGATGCAAGACATCAGATAGTAGGCTATAGTGACAGGTATATGCAGAGTATTCCTGTATCTGAAAATGATTACTTTATGTTCACAGGCTGGTGGACAGCGTATTGCACACAGGAAGCATACCTTGAATTCACTAAGGAGACAGGAATTAAACCTAACAAATTCATTAATTTTATACAGGATTATGAACCAGGCTTTTATCCTTGGTCAAGCAGATATCTTTTAGCAGATTCAACATACAGAAATGAATATCCACAGTTAGCTGTATTTAACAGTAAGTTATTACACGAATTCTTTATACAGAATGGTTATTCATTCTATAAAGAATATGAATTTGATCCTGTATTAAATGGTAAATTAAAAGAGATTCTTGAGAAAAACTTCGGTAAAGTCAATAAGAAGAAACAGATTCTCGTATATGGCAGACCATCAGTGGACAGAAATGCATTCTCAATAGTAGTATCTTCACTTAAGAAATGGGTAGAAAACCAGAAAGATATAGAAGATTGGGAGATTTTATCAGCAGGAGAATATCATCTTCCTGTAGATTTAGGCAGAGGCAAAGAGTTAGTTTCAGTTGGTAAACTTACAATTGAGCAATATGCACAGACAATGTTAGACACATATGCAGGTATATCGCTTATGTCTTCACCACATCCAAGTTATCCACCACTTGAGATGTCAGTATTTGGTATAAAAGTAATAACAAATAATTATTCAAATAAAGACTTATCATCATTTAACAGTAATATTACTTCAGTGGCAAGTGCTAGTCCTAGTGTAATTGCTGCTAAATTAAATGAGATTTGTGATGGATATTCTAAAGAAGTGGAAATTAAGAATGAGAATCCTGATTATATTGAAAATACTCACGTATTTGATTTCATAAGTGATATAATTAAAGAACTTTAATAACAAAAATTTTAATAATAAAAAGTATTTGCTACACTTGCATACAGCATTATGTGTAGCATTAACTTTTAACACTTTAATCATTTGAAAATATAAAGGAAAGGCAAGTTATTGTATGGAAAAAGTAGGAAATGTTCAACTGAATTATGAATATTATAGTGGTACTGACGATTATAGTGATGGTGCAATTGAATTAGAATTATTAGATTATGTTAAGAGTGATAAAAGCATAATGGAAATACTTAAGAATGATAACAGATGGCCTATTCTTTATCATTTATCACCAGTAAGAAAGAATATATTAGAATGGTATCCATTCGATAAAAATGAGGAAGCTTTAGAGATAGGTTCGGGTTGTGGCGCTGTAACAGGTGCATTATGTGAAAAACTTAAATCAGTAACCTGTATCGAATTATCTAAGACAAGGTCCTTAATAAATGCCAACAGAAATAAAGAATATGATAATCTTGAAATTATGGTTGGTAACTTTAATGACATTAAAATTGAGAAGAAATACAAATATATAACACTTATCGGTGTGCTTGAATATTCAGCATATTATACGGATACTAAGAATCCTTTTGTGGATTTTTTAAAGAGAATTAAGAATTATCTAAAGCCTGATGGTAAATTATTAATTGCCATAGAGAATAAATATGGACTTAAGTATTTCGCAGGCGCATGTGAAGATCATACAGGAAGAATGTATGATGGAATTGAAGGATATATTAATTCTGATGCTAAAGTCAGAACATTTTCTAAGAATGAATTAGAGAATATAATTAAGGAAGCAGGATATGATGATGTGAATTTCTACTATCCTTTCCCGGATTATAAATTACCTACACAGATATATTCTCCAGAATTCCTGCCTGATGGTAAAGATCTTGTATGTAGTTTAGATTGTTATGATAATAACAGAGTCAGAGTATTTGATGAAACGGTGGCATTTGAAAATATTATAGATGCAGGAATGTTTGAATTTTTCTCAAATTCTTATTTCATAGAAGTAGGTCAGAAAGAAAATAAGGAATTCTCTAAATTTACTAAGGAAAGAAAAGAAGAATTCCAGATAGAAACAGGTATATATCATTCAGATAATAAAAGATACGTTGTAAAACGCGGGCTTAATGAAAAGAGTAAGCCACATGTTATGAAAATGTTTGATATATATGAAGAATATAACAGTAAAGGCATTACTAACCTAAATAAATGCGAAAAATACGGCGATGAAGGATTAAGATTTGAATTCTTAAAGGGTGAGAGTCTTAACAACAGCCTTGTAAATGCTGTTATGAAAAGAGACAAGTCATTATGTAAAAAATTAATTAATGAATATAAAAATGTTGTTAATAACATTACTGATAAATTAGGAACAGAAGAATTTGATAATAATGAACAATTTGCAAGTGTCTTTGGTGATGCTAAGGAATTAGTAGGAACTGAAGCGTGCAAAGATATTGTATTTGATCTGATTTTTGAGAATCTTATTGATAATAAAGGACAATACAGTGTTATTGATTATGAATGGTGTTTTGATTTCGCGGTTCCTGTTGAGTTTATTATGTTCAGGGCGATGTGGGGCTTTTATTCCACACATGGCAGACTTATGGACGGATTTATGACATTAGAAGAGATAATGGATATAGCAGGAATCCAGGAGGACAGGGCAGAGATTTACAAACGCCTTAATAATAATTTCATAGAATATGTCTATGGTAAGGAAAGTTATCAGAGTATTTTATCCGCATATAAGAAGATAAATGCAGATATTTTAAATTCTTCAATTAAAGACAGTATTTTAAATTATGCCTATATGAAATTAGGATATACCGAAAATGAGAATTTTAAATATGAAAAGAAGATATTAGAAAATATCATTTCAGTTATGAATGAACATAGTGAATTATATGATGATGCAAATAAATTTTTTAAGACTACTGAAAAACTTGCTAAACAGGGTGCTAAACAGAATAAATTATTTCTTGGAAGTGAAATCTTCTGCACTGAGCTAACGAACTGTTTAGAGGACTTAAATAATACAATTACTTATTATAAAGAAATGGCATCGAAAAAAGATAAGATATGTACTGAACTGATAAGTAAGAAAAATGATATTGATGAAGAGAATAAAAGATTACAGGACGAGTTAGAAAAAGTACATCAGGAATTAGATTATATAAAATCTACTAAGGTTTACAGATATGGACTTAAGAATAAAGTAGATAAATATAAGGAGCAGTCTGGTAATTAAGGATAACTAATCATACGGAGGCAGAAGTGAAAGAAAAAGTAACAGTAGTAATACCAAACTATAACGGAATTAAATATGTAGATAAATGCCTTGATTCGCTTAAGAAACAGACATATAAGGAATTCAAAGTTATCATTATAGATAATGCATCTACTGATGGAAGTCTTGAGTTGATTGAAGAAAATTATGAAGAATTTGAGCTTGTGAAAAATAGCATTAATACAGGCTTTTGTAAAGCTGTTAATCAGGGAATTGAAATTGCTGATACAGAATATGTATTATTGCTTAATAATGATACAGAGTTAGATGATAATTTCCTGACAGAAATAGTTGAGACTATGGAAAAATCAGATAATATATTCTCAGTAAGCAGTAAAATGATTAGTTACCACGACAGAGATATTTTAGATGATGCAGGTGATGGTTATACAATTCTTGGCTGGCAGTATCAGAGAGGTGTAGGACAGAGTAGTAAGGGATATACTAAAGAGTGTGACGTTTTTACTGCATGCGCCGGAGCCGCATTATATAGAAGAAATATATTTAATAAAATAGGTGTATTTGATGAAATGCATTTTGCTTATATGGAAGATATAGACGTCGGTTATCGTGCAAGAATCAATGGTTACAGAAATGTATATTGTCCTAAGGCAATAGTTTATCATATCGGAAGTGCAACAAGTGGCTCTAAATATAATTCATTCAAGGTTAAACTTGCAGCAAGAAATAATATATTTCTAATATATAAGAATATGCCTGCACTCCAGATTATAATAAACAGTCCATCTATTATTCTTGGATTACTTATTAAGTATATGTTCTTTAAGAAAATTGGTTTTGCAAAAGACTATAAAGATGGAATAAAAGAGGGAATAAGAAAGACATATAAATTAAAAAAAGTATGTTATAAACCTGAAAATCTGAATAATTATATAAGAATTGAACTTGAACTTATAGTAAATACATTTGAGTATGTTTTCGATTATGTGAAAAGACATATTTAGAATAAAATATAAAAGTAATGTAAATATATAAAGTGATAAAAAGACATATGTAAAAATAATGTAAATATAATATTTTAATAATTGATATTTTAAAAATGATGTAGTATTATAAGTAAACATAGTTTTGACTGTATAAATCAGGAAAAACTCCATAATTGTATGTAAATTGATTAGGAGACTTATTGTGATAAGAGATAACCAGAAATATTTTAACAGATTACACGTAATAATAGATTTATTTGTAGTAGAGTCCTCATATCTTGCAGCGTGGTATCTGAAATTCAAAACACCAATATTCGAACATGAATCAGGCAGACTCTCATTCGATACTTATATGCGAGCATCGTGGTTCATTGTTCCCTTATATATGTTATTATACTTAGCATTTCATCTGTATACTTCTAAGCGTGTACAGGGCAGAAGAATGGAATTCGGCAATATATTGAAAGCTAATGTATTAGGTCTGATGATAGTTCTTACAGTATTGTATATTACGCGGCAACATTATTTTTCAAGAGAGATGTTATTCATATTCTTTGCGATTAACATGTTGATAGAAGTATTAGTCAGATCATTTATAAGATTTCTTCTTCATATGATGCGAAAGAGTGGGTTTAATAAGAAACATATTCTGCTAGTCGGATACAGTCGTGCAGCAGAATCATATATTGACAGAATTAAAGCATTTCCACAATGGGGATATGAAGTGAAGGGTATTCTTGATGACAATGTGGAGATAGGAACTAACTATAATGGAGTTAAAGTTATAGGTAAGACTGATACTCTGTTAGAACTTTTAGCAGAAAATGATTTAGATGAAATAGCTATTACACTCGGACTTAATGAATATAGCAAGTTAGCTAAATTAGTTAATCTGTGTGAAAAATCAGGTGTTCATACACAATTTGTGCCGGATTATAACAATATTATTCCATCAAGACCTTATACAGAAGATCTTATGGGACTCCCAGTTATCAATATAAGATATGTACCTTTATCAAATACATTTAATGCATTGATAAAGAGAGTATTTGATATAGTATTTTCGGGTATTGGAATTGTTGTATTATCACCATTATTACTTATTATAGCATGCGCTGTTAAATTCACTTCAAAAGGACCACTTATTTTCAAACAGGAGAGAGTCGGACTTAGAAATGAGCCTTTTATGATGTATAAATTCCGTTCCATGAGAGTTCAGGACGAGAAAGAAGAGAAGAAAGCATGGACTGTTAAAGATGATCCGAGAGTAACTAAAGTTGGTAAGTTTTTGAGAAAGACAAGTCTTGATGAATTGCCACAGTTGTTTAATATATTTAAAGGTGAGATGAGTATTGTAGGTCCAAGACCGGAGAGACCATATTTTGTAGAGAAGTTTAAGGAAGAGATTCCAAGATATATGGTCAAACATCAGGTAAGACCTGGACTTACGGGATGGGCACAGGTCAATGGGTATCGTGGAGATACTTCAATCAAGAAGAGAATCGAATACGATTTATATTATATTGAGAATTGGACATTCGGCTTTGACATAAAGATAATGTTTATGACGATATTTAAAGGCTTCGTAAATAAAAATGCTTATTAGAAAAATTTAGTGAAAGGTACAGTGATATGAAAACAATTAATGAAACTAAGACTCCGAAATGGAAAATTGCATTATTAGTATTTGAATCAATAGTTATATTTTTATATTTATTTGTAACGGTCTTTTTCGTATGGTATAAAGTGGATAAGAATGGATTTATAGCAGCATGTTCAAAGAATCCACTTGTACGTTCATTGATTAATTATACTACTAAAGATGATTACGAGCAGAATGTACAGGATACAGATTATAATAAAGAGAATATTAACCAGAATGAGGGACTTAATGGTAATGTAGAAACCTATAGAAACATTGCATTATTTGGTATCGACTCAAGAGGCAGCGAATTTGATGATTCTACTCATAGTGATACAATTATTATTGTAAGTATCAATAATAAAACCGGAGAAGTAAAGATGGCATCTTTATACAGAGATACAATGCTTAAGATAGTAGATAAAGATGGTGATGTAAGCTATACTAAGGCAAATGCAGCATTTTTTAAAGGTGGTCCTGAATGTGCAATCAATATGCTTAATACAAATCTTGACTTGAATATCACAGATTATGCTGTTGTTAACTTTACAGGACTTACAAAGATTATAGATGCATTAGATGGAATTGATGTTACACTTACAGATGATGAAATGAATTATGTAAATGGATATCTTACAGAGACAAGACTTATTACAGGTCTTGATGCACCGGATCTTACTCATTCAGGGCAGGTACATTTATCAGGATTACAGGCTACAGCATATTGCCGTATCAGATATGTTACTTTCTATGATGAGGACGGACAGAAATATTATTATGATATGGGTAGAACAGCCCGTCAGCGTTCTGTAATTAAGAAAGTTGTAGAGAAGGCTAAAGATGCAGGAGTCGGACAGGTACTTCAGATTGCAGACAGTATTCTTCATTACAATACAGCAGATGAGAAGATAATTACAACAAGCTTATCATTAGACGAAGTAATGGACTTAATACCAACACTACTTAAGTTTACATTATCAGATAATACAGGTTTCCCATTTACATGTGATACTCCTAAAATCAATGGAGCAAGTATGGTAGTAGCACAGGGACTTGAATATAATGTATCAAAATTACACAAATTCTTATTTGGCGAAGAAAACTACCAGCCAAGTGAAACAGTAAAGACAATTAGTGATTACCTGATTAACTACACAGGTATCTCAACAGTCAAATTAGATGAGGATATTGAACCGGAGACAGACAATGATAATGTTAATACTGATAATTTGACTCAGGAAGATAATTCCGAGGAATAATTTGGAAATTTAGTTGTTAAATGATTTGTGACACCATAATCATTACAGAAATTATAGAGCATATCAATCTTTTATGAGATGAATTGAAGAAATTCGGTCATAAAATTGATATGCTCTATTTGTATATAATTGTCATTTGATTTATATAACTCAAATAAATCATATATAAAAACAGATAAAACTAACGGAAACCAACGAAAACCAACGAAAACCAACGAAATAGCAAAAATTATTGAAAAATTATTAAAATTAATTTATAAAACCAACGAAAACCAATTGTTGCTAACGGAGAAAATATAGTAAAATAATATATATTTATGTAGAATATTGTGGCGGAGAGGAAAGGAGAAGGTAGAATTAGTATATAGATTCAAATAATCGAAAGGAAAATACATATGAAAATTAAGAAAATAATTATATTACAGCTTTTATTAATAATAGCAATTAGCATCGTTGCATGCAGCAAATCAGATAAGTCAGATAAGAAAAATGAAGAAGACAATGGACAGTATGAAGATATCGTTAATATGATTTTCAAAGATGAAGATAAAGATATAAAGGAATACTTAAATTCATTGGTAGTAAAGGATGTAGGAGCATTAGAATTAAGAGATTTTAAATTCTCACTTGATGAAATTATCTTTGACAGTCGGACAGGAATAGGTGCATATAAGATGAATGTTAAAAGTGATACAGTAAATTTGTCAGAATTAAATGCTGATCTTACATTAGAGAGTTTATATTATGTAATGGAAAATAATAATTATTCAATTAGTTTTTTTGATGGATTTGTTCCAAAAGATATATTTAATCACAAATACAAAAAATTACCATTTAAAAGCTATCAGGTGTTTCGAATAAGTGATAATGAAGTCATAATATATGGGGCATTAGATGTAAGTGAAATGGAGAATGAATTAATGATTCAGACAAATGATAGAATAAAAGCAGAGGAAAATCTTAGAAAGGAAGATGAGGGGATAGAGATAGAAGAAGATGAGAATGCATTACCATACTACGGCAGAATTAAATTGCCACAGTCAGATAACAGTATATCAATAAATGTTACAGAAGATAATACAATTTTAGAATTCTACATATCACCATTAGGTATCAGAAGCAGAGAAAGAGGAAGTGATAAAGAATCAAAACTGTTTAATAAAAACTCATATATAACAATGGAAAATGGTAAGAAAATTAAGATGAAAGATTTTGTACAGTATGGAGATAACTGGCAACTTGATGATTCAGATTCATATGAAATATATTTTGCTAAGAAATTTATTAATATAAATGAAATTAAAAGTGTAACCATAAATGGTGTAGAATATTCACCGGAATAGATACTACCACCAGATATAATAGGAGAAAACGTATGAAGAAAAAACATAAAATAATTATCTTAAGTCTTATAATAGTATGCGTAATCTGCTTATCAATAATATTATATAAAGTCTTTAATAAACCGGAAAGCAGACAGATAAATATTAATTACGATGAAGTAGAATATATAGAGATTAAATATCATAATAAAACAAGCGAAATTGTAAATAAGGAAACTATCACAGAGATAATAGATAATCTTAACAAATTACGAATAGAGAAGCATAAGGAAAATATCATAGAACGATTGTTTTATACAAGTTCTAATGTATACAAAGTTAAAATATATAATGATAAAGAAAATAGAACTCTCGAATATGAAATGGTTATCAAGTCAGATGATAAAATGACATTAGATAATATATCATATAAAATAAAGAACAAGACTGATATATATGAATATTTAAAGGACAAAGAGTTGTATTGCAAGAAAGCATTGCCGGAAGAAACAGAAAAGAATGTTTACAAATTTCAGGTAAATGCTTTAGAAAATATTGATAAAACTGAATTCATAAATACATATAATACATATAATGAAATGACATATGCTAAACCTATTAAGGAAAGTGAAATGCAGGAAAGTGAAAAATATATTGAAATGGAAACCTATGATGATGACAAGATAGTGGTATATTATGTAGATAGCCGGGTTTATATTAAATATGCTTATAAAAATTATGTTGTTTACTTTATGTATCAGGATAATTCATTGAATTAAAACTTAAATATAATTATAAAAATCATTAAATCGAAAAAGACACAATTTCTAACATATGCTTAGTTGTAAAAAAGGGTGCTGTTGACAAAACACACCCTTTTTACAACTTAATCAATGTTAATAAATACAAACATATTTCACATATAAACAAATATTTTTCACTACTTAAACACAGAAATGACACAAAACATTGTTATTATACTCCTATCAAAAGAAAGATAGTCAGTATAAACATAAAAGTTTGTACTTTACATACTGATTTATTGGATAGGAGAATGATAAAATGCTAAAAAATGCTATAGCATATATTTTAAGAAAAAGAAATAGAACAGGTATAGTATTTATTATTTTAACATTAGTTCTCTCATGTTTGTATTCATGTTTGAACATATCAAAATCAACAAGTGATTTAGAAAAAAACTTATACAAGATTTCAAATACATCATTATCAATAACTAAAAATAATGGTGATACTTTTGAAACTAATCAGTTTAAAGAATTAGATAATATTAAAGAAATAAAAGAAATTATCACTATGTATGATGGACTTGCCAGAACTACAAACATCAAAGTTGTAGATGGAACTCAATTAGTAGAACGAGATGATTTATCAGATGAGTTCAAAAATATGCTTTCAGTAGAAGCTACTAATAATAGTGAAAAGAATAATTTATTCAATAGTGGTATTTTCACTATTATAAAAGGCAGACATATTAATAATAATGATAGAGGAAAAATTCTTATTCATAAGGAACTTGCAGAAAAAAATAAACTAAATATTAATGATAAAATTAAACTTGAATTGATTGATTATAATAACAATGAAAATAAAATGGAATATGAGTTTGAGATAATTGGAATCTTTTCAGGTAAAAAACAAGAAAAATATACTGGCTTATCATCAGACTTTAGTGAAAATATGGTATTTATTGATTATGAATCAAGTCAAAAAGCATTAAATAAACCTGAAAATAACAAAATTGTTAATAAACTTGCAATATTTTCAGACAGTTCAGAAAATACAAAGGTAGCACTAAATAAAATTAAAAAAATCAAAATTGATTGGTCACAATTCAATGTTTCAAGTGATAACCATATATTCGAAGAAACACTAGAGTCTATAGATGGAATAAAACATATTATTTATATCATGACATATTCAATTATGATAGGTGGAATTACAGTTTTATCATTAATATTAATATTATGGTTAAGAGAAAGAATATATGAAATAGGAATATTATTATCAATTGGTATAAGTAAAATAAAAATTGTAACTCAATTTATACTTGAATTGTTATTTATATCACTACCTTCTTTAGTATTATCATTGTTTACAGGAAATGTAATATTAAATATTATAGTCGATGGATTTATGAATTCTGATGATTCAACAATAACGGTTGATAGCTTACTTAAAAACAATAATTTAATTTCAAATTTTATAACATTTTTAGAAAGTTACGGAATATTAATTGGAATTATTGTTCTATCAGTTATTATTGCAAGTTTAATGATATTAATAAAAAAACCAAAAGAAATATTATCAAAAATAAGTTAGGAGATTAAAAATGGATATATTAGAAATAAAAAATGTAACATATAATTATTCAAATTCAGGTGAGTTAGTATTATCTAATGTAAATCAAAAATTTGAAATCGGAAAATTCTATGCAATAATAGGAAAATCAGGGGCAGGAAAGTCAACATTACTTTCACTATTAGCAGGTTTAGATAAACCACAAAATGGTCAAATCTTATTTAAAGGAAATGATATAGAGAAAGACGGCTATAGTAATCATAGAAAAAATAACATATCATTAGTTTTTCAAAACTATAATTTAATTGATTATTTAACACCAATAGAAAATGTTAGATTAGTAAATAAAAATGCATCTGAAACAATCTTATTTGAATTAGGGCTTGATAAAAGTCAAATAAATAGAAATGTAATGAAGTTATCAGGAGGACAACAACAAAGAGTGGCGATTGCAAGAGCATTAGTTTCAGAAGCCCCAATTATTTTAGCAGATGAACCTACTGGAAATCTTGATGTTGATACTGCTGGTGAAATAATTGAAATACTTAAAAAGTTAGCAAAAGAAAGAAATAAGTGTGTAATCGTGGTAACACATAGCAAAGAAGTTGCAAATTCTGCTGACATTATTTTAGAATTAAGAGATAGAAAACTTAAAAAAATACACAAAATTACTCAGGAGGTCAAATAATGATTAAAAATGCATTTCATTATGTAACCAGAAAAAGTCTAAAATCAATAATTATATTGTTAGTTATAACAGCTATGTCAACACTTTGTCTTATTAGTTTATCAATTAAAGATGCTACGAACAGAGCATCAAAAGAAACTTTTGGAAATATAACAAATAGTTTCTCTATGGAAATAAACCGAAGAGTTAATTTTGGAACGCCAAGAGGTGGTGGCAATATAAAAGGACAGGATATTAAAAAAATTGCTGAATCTAAAGATATTGATTCATACGTAAAAAGAATTAATAGTGTTGCCGATTTAGTAGATAATGATATAATAGAAACTCAAAAAACACTTTCAGGACAATCACCAGAAAGAGCAAAAAACTTTAAAAGAACTGTTATGTTAACGGGAGTTAATGATTCATCAAAAGAAAATAAGTTTATCTCAGGAGCTTACAAATTATCTAGTGGGGAACACTTAAATGAAAATGATAAAAACAAGATTTTAATGCATAAAGACTTAGCAGAAAAAAACAATTTAAAAATTGGAGATAAAATAAAAATAAAATCTAATTTATTTGATGCCGATAATGAAAAAGGAGCAAATGAAGAAGTTGAAGTTGAGATAAAAGGTCTTTTTGATGGTCATAATGAAGGTGGCGTTACTGCAGCTCAAGAACTTTACGAAAATACTTTGATAACTGATTTAGATACGGCTGCAAAAGTATATGGAAATACAGAGGATACTGCAGTATATCAAGATGCAACATTTTTTGTAAAAGGTGATAAAAATTTAGATAAAGTTATTAAAAATATTGAAAAACTCGATATAGATTGGCAACAATATAATTTGATTAAAAGTTCAAATAATTACCCAGCACTACAACAATCAATATCAGGTATATATAAAATAGCTAATAAATTATTTGCAGGATTATTATTATTTGCAGGTGTTACAGTTTCATTACTATTGTTTTTATGGATGAATGCTAGAAAAAAAGAAATTGCAATTTTACTTTCATTAGGAATTTCAAAAGCCAAAATATTCGGACAATTTGTTATTGAACTAGTATTTGTATCAATCCCAGCATTTATAGGATCATACTTTTTAGCTGTTTATACAGCAGGTATGATTGGAAATAACATATTAAGTAAAGTCACTGGTACTATAGCAAAACAAATTGCTAAACAAGGAGTATCTAGCCAACTTGGAGGTGGAGCTGAAGTAGATGGTTTTAATAAAACACTAACAAGTTTAGAAATTAATATATCTCCCAAATTAATGATATATGTGATTTTATTTATGTCAATAGTTCTTATAATTTCTTTGCTAATATCTTCGTCAAGCAATTTAAAGAAAAGTCCAAAAGAATTATTAATTGATACAAAATAGTAATAAATATTTATAATTTATAAAAGTAAATCAGAAATGGTTTACTTTTTAAATAGTAAAAATTTAATTTTTGTATAGTAATCATATTTAAAACTTTGTAGAAAAAAGTTAAATGTTTCATAGCAAGTATCTAGTTTTATAAAAAAGGGGCTGTCGCACTAAGAATTAGTGCACAGCTTCTTTTTTTGCAATCAGTGGGGCTGTCGCTTTAACGAATGAAAATTCGTGAAGCGGCAGCTTCATTTATGCGGTTTTTATGATTATTTCTAAGTTGAAATTGCGATTTTTTCTGTCATTTCCTAAAAATGGTGCACTTTAACAAGCCGTCTTTATTGGCTTTGAAAATCTATTTGAAAAAGTTTAAAATCAGGCACTTTTCAGCGGAAATAAATGAGTTCCTGTCTTGCCTTTTTGAATCTTGTTATGTAGTTTATTTATATTCCTTGCCATTGCCAGCAATGTACTTTCTGCAAGAACATTTGTTGTTCCTTTGCTTAAGTATCTTCTAAACTGCATATCATGTTTTAAATCTCCAAAGGAACCTTCTGCCTGAATGCTTCGGTTTGTTCTGAAAAGAATTCCGTCATCTGAAAGTATTCGTTCCAAATCTTCCTGTCTGTATTTTAGAAATGTTTTGGCTACCTGAAGTGTTTTTGTTCTTTCTTTCAAAGGTGTTTTACAGTTATTGCCCTTGATATCAACAATATCTGTTTTACTCTTATCATAATTTACAAGGTTCTCAAACATGAATCCTATAATGACCATCCCCCATAAGGTTTTACTCTTATCATAATTTACAAGGTTCTCAAACTCTGCCACGTATGGACTTTGCGTATTAACAGTTTTACTCTTATCATAATTTACAAGGTTCTCAAACAAGTATGTGGCAACACTATTGACAATCCAGTTTTACTCTTATCATAATTTACAAGGTTCTCAAACTGTTTTAATTCTGTTGCTGATACATCAAGTGTTTTACTCTTATCATAATTTACAAGGTTCTCAAACTCACAGCAAGAGCTGGATAGACACGCGACGGTTTTACTCTTATCATAATTTACAAGGTTCTCAAACAGACGTATTTATAAGAAATACAATAATAAAGTTTTACTCTTATCATAATTTACAAGGTTCTCAAACTTGAGTATCCGGAGCAGTTCGATATATTTAGTTTTACTCTTATCATAATTTACAAGGTTCTCAAACCTAGAACGGAGCAAGCTATCTTATCGACTAGTTTTACTCTTATCATAATTTACAAGGTTCTCAAACACTTTATCAGGATTTTCTAATGCCTCTTTAGTTTTACTCTTATCATAATTTACAAGGTTCTCAAACCATTCAATACAAATGCCCTGTGCAAAATCAGTTTTACTCTTATCATAATTTACAAGGTTCTCAAACACTTAGATAGATATGATATAGTTACTTGTGGTTTTACTCTTATCATAATTTACAAGGTTCTCAAACAAAAGGTTATGAAGTATTTAACTTGCCTCAGTTTTACTCTTATCATAATTTACAAGGTTCTCAAACCTGTATTATCTTCGTACAACTTTTTTAATGTTTTACTCTTATCATAATTTACAAGGTTCTCAAACTAGCCTTTATCTCACGTTGCTGTATTAATTGTTTTACTCTTATCATAATTTACAAGGTTCTCAAACATTTTCGCAGAGAACTGTATCTCCGAGAAAGTTTTACTCTTATCATAATTTACAAGGTTCTCAAACACCACCATCTGAATACTTACAACTGAAAAGGTTTTACTCTTATCATAATTTACAAGGTTCTCAAACTGTATTAATACAAATCAATTCTATTCAAAAGTTTTACTCTTATCATAATTTACAAGGTTCTCAAACTGTTGTTGCTGGTATTGTTTTGTTCGTGTTGTTTTACTCTTATCATAATTTACAAGGTTCTCAAACCAAATAGTCGATAAACTAGCTTGCTCCGTTGTTTTACTCTTATCATAATTTACAAGGTTCTCAAACCGTTAACTGCATTATCATACGAGGCTAACAGTTTTACTCTTATCATAATTTACAAGGTTCTCAAACACTTTGGTGGTGGTACTTATGAGATATGTTGTTTTACTCTTATCATAATTTACAAGGTTCTCAAACTTAATCGATAAAGACTTTATACAGATTTAGTTTTACTCTTATCATAATTTACAAGGTTCTCAAACATATTAAAGTAACAAATTTTCTTTTTAAGTGTTTTACTCTTATCATAATTTACAAGGTTCTCAAACTATCATAATAATGCGGAGAAGTAGCAAGCGGTTTTACTCTTATCATAATTTACAAGGTTCTCAAACGGTACTTCAAGTGTGCAGATGTCCCTGTTTGTTTTACTCTTATCATAATTTACAAGGTTCTCAAACTTCAATGCACGTCTGTCACTATCTAACATAGTTTTACTCTTATCATAATTTACAAGGTTCTCAAACAACAAAACTATTCATTTTTATTAACCAGCCGTTTTACTCTTATCATAATTTACAAGGTTCTCAAACCGCCGCAGATAGCGAAAATCAACAAGCCTTGTTTTACTCTTATCATAATTTACAAGGTTCTCAAACTCTATTATTGTTAGTCTTATATTTTATTTTGTTTTACTCTTATCATAATTTACAAGGTTCTCAAACGTTGGGGAACTACAAAAAATTTTTGTTTAAGTTTTACTCTTATCATAATTTACAAGGTTCTCAAACATTGTTTATCGCATTTTCTTTGTGATAAAGTTTTACTCTTATCATAATTTACAAGGTTCTCAAACGGTTACTTTAATCAGAATGGCGAATTAGTTGTTTTACTCTTATCATAATTTACAAGGTTCTCAAACGAGCAATTAAGGCATTTTCCCATTGGTTACGTTTTACTCTTATCATAATTTACAAGGTTCTCAAACAGTCAATTATTGAATAATAATACAAGTTAGTTTTACTCTTATCATAATTTACAAGGTTCTCAAACCCGGATTAGATACAAACTTATCATATAACTGTTTTACTCTTATCATAATTTACAAGGTTCTCAAACATACTTTTTATAAATCTTTCTTGCCATTTTAGTTTTACTCTTATCATAATTTACAAGGTTCTCAAACCTCAAATGGTTATCTCCGAACCTATCCATCTGGTAAATGGTATAAATTATAATATATTCACTTTACTATTAAACACTGGTCTTTGTCAATAATATATTCCATTTCATCACCATTCCAATCTTTTTCTCTAGATTCAATAAGCAACAGTGATATCTTACAATAATTACTTATTTTGTATAATTCTTCTATTTCTTCATCTGATAAATACGTTTTTAAATTAACAAAAATAATTAACTTATATTTACATATAAATGAACAAATTTTTATATATTCAACTAATTTTTCAATAATCGTTTGATAATCAGAATCAATTTTTACACCATATAATTTAAACATATCTGTCCAATTAAAATCAAACTGATGTGTTATATTATTATATGGAACATTATCTGTTATTTTATCTATAACTAATTGTATATTTGTATTTAGGACCTCACTTTCTTCTATACAATCATTTGCAATGTCATTCATATATGAATAAAGACCATTAATAATATTTTTTCTATTCAAATCTAGCGAATATGGTTCTATAACCATATCCGCAATTTTATTTAATTTTAAAATTTTATCTTCTTCTGATAATACAAATTTTTCAATTAATCCACAATATTGATTATATAATTCTTGCATAAATTCTGCCATATTTTGTGGATTTTCTATTATTAATACACTGGGTTTACTCTCTGATAATTCAATTACTAAATTATATTTTGCATATGTTAGTTTCATAATATCACCAGCCTATCATCGTTATCTAAAACTTCATTTTTTCTTTCACCAACTATGTATTCTATTTTTCCAAATTGTTTTTCTGTTATTATCATTGATTGAACAAGGCCTGACATTGGTTTGTTATTTCTTATATTATTAACGATTAACTCCGCAGCTGAAGCATTTTGAGCTAATTTACAATATATACTTTCTTGCATCATTAAAAAACCATTTTTTATCAAATACTTATGAAACTTTGTATATTCCTTGCGATCCGCCGATGTTACAGTTGGCAAATCAAACATAATAATTACTCTCATAAATCTATAACTCATTTTCCACAAACCTTATTACTGATACATCTTTCTCATTTAATGCCTCAAATACGCTTTTACAATATATTTTTACAGCATTATTAAGAAATTCTATTTTGTTATTGATTCTTACTTCTTTATTAATTAATGAAATTATCTCATGTTTTTCATCTGTTTCAAATTTTTCTAATTTCATATCCATTATTTTCTTATCAACTAATGTTCTGAACGGTTCCATTAGATCTGAGCCTAAATTAAACTGATTGAACATATTATTATGAAATAGACCTATCTGTGTTATATATCCATTTGAAACTATTTCTCGATTAAATAATGATAAAATTATTGAATATCCATAATTAAGTCCAGCATTAATAGGACATTCCTTTGTTCTTGTAAAATCTTTTCCAAACAATGCATTAAAATACACTTTTGCTGCATGTCCTTCTCTATTAGTTACATCACCTAATTCTATTTCCATTATATATTCTTCAAGCATTTTAGATTCATTTATCTTACCATAATATTTCAAAACTATTGACTGCTGCTTTATCTTTTCCGAAACTATTTCTGTCCACACCATAGCTTTGTCAGAATCAGTCCACTCTATCTGCTTTCTTATTTTTATACTAGTATCATGACTTCCATAATATGCCAATAATTCAGAACTTGGATTTCTTTTCTCATCGCAGAAAATAACCTTTATTTTTCTCTTCATCAATTCACTTAGCAGGTATGTTGTAAGAGATACTGCTGTACTCTCTATAATCAACATACCTATTTCATTTAAATGAATTTTTGTAGTTTCCTTTCCTCTAACAACAAGAAAACCTATCTGATAATCTAATTTGGCATTTTGAGAAATCACAACTGTCCGCCAGCTCATACTCTTAACAGGTCTACTTTATTTTCGTATAGCCCTGTAATTGACTTATTAATAAGTTCAAATGACTCCTTATCTGTTATCTTTTTGCTAACTAAACTGACTCCTGTTTTCTTGCTAGCTCCAAGTTTTTCTAAATTAACACCACTATTTTGCTTTTGTCCCAATTGAATTAACTGTAGCAATACTTCTGTCTGATCTTTTATTGATAAATTTTGAAATGTATTTTTCCATTCTATCATTTTATTTCCCATAGAATTTGGTCTTTTCTTATATATTTCATTTGTATACTTCTTATTCAAAGTATCATATAACTTTTCATTTCTAAATTTATTAATACCTAAATTTTCTAATCTATTCTGATCAAATTCCTCTTGATTTATTTTTAACAAATCTTTTATATATTTTGCTTCATCATATGATAGGACGAGTTGTATTCCATTAGATACGATTAATTGATTACCAGTTCTTCCAGTTAAATACATTGGATATCCATTCACTTTAATTAATGAATACATTTTTATTTTTTCATACTTTACTACCGGACTATCATATTTCAAAATATTACAGCAATAATCTTCTATTTTTTCTTTGGTAGTTAATACCTTTGTCAAATAACAAGGCATAGGCTCTATTGTTCTAATTCTTACATTTTTTACGGTATGTTCTACAACAAAGAAATATGCACCTGACACCTTTGCATATCCACCATATTTCTCAGTATTGTTTAATCTGGAATCACTTGATTTAATAGGTAAATACCCTTTACCTTTTACTTTTTCAATATCCTTTGCCGAAATGATATTCTGGTCATACAAGCCGCCATGTTCCTCATAACTCATAAAAGTAACCAATGGTGTATTCTTCTTCAATGTACCTTTAACAACTTTCATGCTTTCGCCATTGCTTGCTGTCCAGGCAACTCTATCTCCACGCTGCACATTATAATCAAATAACTTATACATATGATATTCGTTCTTCTGAGGATTTTTTCTATATTCCTTTATAAAATTACGAGGATCACTTGTAAATTTAGTATCATATACATTACCAACCACTATGTTTAAATATGCATCATTTGCATGATGAAAATCGTTTATTTCACGACATTTTATGCATTCATATTTTTGTCTGAATAAGCTGACATTTCCTGCCTTAACATATACAATCTGAGTTTTATCAAATGATTTTTCTAATATATCTGTTATTACCTTTGTTCCCTGTCTTGTTTCTACAATCTGTCTCATAATGAAATTAGCTTTTTCTTCATCTGAAAATGGCTCTTTTCTTGTCAATCTTTGATATTTTACCTTAGTAATAAAGTTTTTCTCATACAACATTTTCCAAAATGCATATTGATTTTTTCTAATATCATCTTCAATCGGAAATGTATCGCTTTTATGTGCATTTTTTTCTTTTTTAACCAAAACAAGGTTATTTTCTATACTATCGTCCTTCACAAAATGTCTTGGATATATGTGATCAATGTCATATAAATTATCATTAGTCAAATCTAATGGATTTATTTGTTCGCCTGTATACATACATCTTCCCTTTTGAGTATAATACAAATACAATTTCTTTTTTCTAAATTCTGCTTCGCTTTTGTCGTCTATTTCTTTTATCCAGAAATCTCTCTCGTCTTTCTCACATTGTTTATATAAATCAAGAAACTTTTTCTTACGACTATCTGTTCTTTTCTTTTCAGTATTAACATCCTTTGCCATCTCGACAAATACTCTTGTTGGTTCGTAACCAATAACACTAACTAATTCCTTAATGATTAACAACGTCTGCCAAATCATTCGCTTAACCGGTGCTGATACATACAACTCGTCTAAATCATCATAATCTATTTCACTCAATGACTTATCTAAGCCGTTTTGCTTTTCTTTAATTACCTGTTTATATGTAAAATTATCAGTAGCAATTAGTTCCATTAAATTATAATTTTCGTCCCACATTCTGCCAATTACACTTTTTATCTCTCCAGTATTAACATCAGCGCCTTCCATATTCAAGAGTTCTTCAGATAGTCTACCCCAATCTCTAAATTTGATGCCTAAAATTCTTTTTATTTGCTGAGAATCCAACTTTTCACTATATTCATTTCTGATTTTCTCTTCCAAGAATTTTTTAGAATCTCCATATATTGTAGACCATTTAATAATTTTTTCTGCCATATTCCACTGCTCATATGTTAATTCATCAGTATTAAATATCCCCTTAAATTTTGCATAATTTGACAATCTGTTTGTAAAGTCCCCGTCTATCCCTGTTAGATTAATATCCTCATTTGGCTCACAGAGTCCATTTCTCTCTAAATAACTCTTTATACCTTTAGCTGTAACTTTTTTGCCTGTTTTGAACAAATTATTATAAAGACTTTGTTTTAACTCAACAGATATATTTTCATTATTTATTTTCAGATTGTTTAGTTCATTTAATACCATAAATTTTTCATATAATAATGAATTTTTTGGTAAAACCATCTCATTATTTAGATATGTGCAATGATTTACCATTCGTTCAATAAATTTTTCTGCCGATTCCTTTTCATCTATTTTATCTTTAAAATTCCATGGGTATATTCTTCCTTTTTCTTTTCTTACAGACCATGAATTTTTACTTTTTTCATCTGAGCCTATTTTACCCGAAATTGGACCTATATAATACGGTATCTGAAAAGAAAACATTTGTAATATTCTTTCACTTACCGATAATCCGCTATCGTCTTTTTCTGTTAGAAATGGTAAATATTTTTCAGCATTTTGTAATATTTTCTTCATTTCTATTTTATGAACCTGATTTGGAATAACTCCGTTAGAGCTAATAATCTGTTTTGGTAAAAATGTTCCTTTTTCTATTTCCTTTAAAATATACTCTTTTTCTTCACTATCATAACATTTATTAACTATTTTTTTTATTTCCTTAAAGAAAGTATCATTATCACATTTTGCTCCTCGTCTTGTACTTTCTTTATTAGAATTAACAGAATTAACATATGCACTATAATTATTATCTGCCATTACTCTAAAGAAATTATTATACTCCTCTATTGAATACTCTTTTATAACCTTTTTTAATATTTTTAAATCATCTTTATGCTTCTCATATTCTTCTACTCTTGCGACAGATAAATATTTTTTACCTCTCATAATATTAGCTAACATTGACCAATCATGTATTTCTTTTAGAACAGCTATTATCTCAAAATTCTCACTACCTATTATTTCCTCTACATTTATTGCTTCTTCATCATAATTGCTACTTCTAAATGAAATTGTCATCTTTTTTGTTTCAGAATCATCATCTAAATCTTTAAAAATCTTTGATAATGTTCCTGATAACCCACATATAAGCTTTAGCATTTCACATTTTTCTTTATCAGTTTTTTTCAAATTAAATGTTTCTAATAATCTTTCATTTCTCAATGAGTTCGAACAATTACATTCTTTCAATATTTCTTCAAATTTGTCTGGCTTATTTTCCCATTCAACGTTTAAATATTCACTACATAACTCTTTTAATCTGTCATACTGTTCATTTATATCTCCCATACCATTATCACTCAAATTAGCATTTAGGAAATGCCCTCTATGCTTATACATATTTAAAAGTGCTAGAAATACCATTCTTACATCATATTCATCATCAGACTCAATTAACTTCTTCCTTAAATGAAAAATTGTTGGATAATCATTATAATAATCCTCGTCTGTATAGTTTGTGTCTGAAAATAACGTGAATTTCTGATGTACTGTTTTATCATCACTTATAAATTTACTATCTTCCATTCTTTGATAAAAACCTGCATCTACTTTATTGATTTCATCCGCGAATAATTCTTTTAAATATCCAATTCTTGCCTTTTCTCTTTGTAGTCTTCTTCTTGAAGTTCTTTTTACTCTTCTTTCTGCTGAAGTTTTAGCTTCCTTAAATAATCTAACTCCCCATAAATCTTTACCTTTTTTTCTCATCAGATTATAGTTTTCATCTGTTACTGCCCAGCCTACAGATGATGTTCCCATATCCAATCCTAAATAATAATTTTTCTCCATACTTTGTTCCTCCTAGTATAATTATTTTTTTCTTGACAATGTAGAACTTCTATGATAAATTAATACTATAATTTACAAGGTGAGTTCAAATAAGGATTTATCCGACATTGCCGTAAGGTCCACATTGTGTGGTATTTAAAGACCGAAAGGTCTTTTTTTTATTGCTCTTTTACATTCTAACATATATTGAATAATAGTAAAAGAAGTTTTTGTGTATTCTGTCGAAATTTATGATGTCTTTTATCTAAATATCGGTGAATTTTAACAATCTAATCCTTCAACGTATCCACCCTATTTATATCATATTCGCTGTCCCATAATCAGTACTTTCATATCGAACTTCCGTTCCTTATTACCTTCATACCCTACCTCAAATGCTGTTACAATTGTTAAGAAGCTTCCTAACAGAAATATTTTCTTTACGTAATGTGAATTTTTAAATTCCAGTTTCCTAACCCTAAAATCATCAAATTCGGA
>ERZ780030.78-NODE-78-length-57581-cov-7.409050_pt1 | contig 57581 bp, 48 predicted proteins | sample MGYA00511857_ERZ780030 | MGnify/ENA primary metagenome ERZ780030 (study PRJEB29588, sample SAMEA2162530) | human gut metagenome | biome: human gut; feature: human-associated habitat; material: faeces | place: Denmark | collected 2008/2010 ... | reverse complement strand
ACCCCTTAAATAGATTTTGGTTATTTACCATGTCTACTTAAGAGGTATCATATCATTCCTCACCTGCTTTTTTGTTTCTGTCTCTACGCTGATATGCTCTTTCCAGTATACAACTGGTAATATCTGCCCTTCTCTTCCATGAGCTGGTCGTGCGTTCCACGCTCGATAATTCTTCCCTGCTCCATAACCATAATACAGTCTGCATTGCGGACTGTAGAAAGTCTGTGGGCAATAACAAATGATGTTCTTCCTGACATAAGCGCATCCATACCCTTCTGGACAAGTCGCTCTGTTCTTGTATCAATAGATGAAGTAGCTTCATCAAGAATAAGTACAGGTGGGTCTGCTACCGCTGCTCTTGCAATTGCAAGAAGCTGTCTCTGTCCCTGGCTCAAATTAGCACCTCCGCCATGAAGCACTGTGTTATAGCCATCCGGGAGTCTCTTGATGAATCCATCAGCATTAGCAAGTCTTGCTGCTGCGATGCATTCCTCATCACTCGCCTCAAGCCTTCCGTATCTGATATTATCCATGATTGTACCCGTAAAGAGGTTAGTATCCTGAAGAACGATACCAAGGCTTCGTCTCAAATCATTTTTCTTAATATTGTTGATGTTAATTCCATCATATCTGATCTTACCATCCTGAATATCATAGAACCTGTTGATAAGATTAGTAATTGTAGTTTTTCCTGCTCCGGTACTTCCGACAAATGCAATCTTCTGTCCCGGTGTAGCATACATTTTAATATCGTGAAGTACCATTTTGTCCGGATTATAGCCAAAGTCAACTCCGTCAAATGTTACATCACCAGCAAGTCTTGTGTACTCTGCACTACTGCCGTCCTTTGCCGGCTTCTTCCATGCCCACATCTCAGTATTTTCTTCTGTCTCGATAAGCTCATTGTTCTTGTTGTATCTTACATTTACAAGCTCAACAAAACCTTCGTCAACCTCCGGCTTCTCGTCACATAATTCAAACACTCTTCCGGCACCAGCCATCGCCATGACGATACTGCTCACCTGCTGGCTTATCTGTGTTACAGGCTGTGTGAAGCTCTTATTTAAACTTAAGAAAGCAACAAGTGTACCAATAGTAAGTCCTGAAAAATCACTCAGAGCAAGAATACCACCAACTATTGCACATAATACATAGCTGATATTACCTATATTACCATTAACAGGCATTGTGATATTAGCAACCTTGTTCGCATTGTTTGCACTCTCACGAAGCCTGTTGTTAATCTCCTTAAACTGCTCAATACTCTTATCCTCGTGGCAGAACACCTTAACAACCTTCTGTCCTTCCATCATTTCCTCGATATAAGCATTAACCTTACCGATATCCTTCTGCTGCTCAACGAAATACTTTCCAGAAAGCGCACTCAGCTTAGAAGTTACATAAAGCATAATAACAACCATCACAACCGATACAATTGTAAGCGGAATATCAAGCACAATCATACTTACAAATGTAGATACAAGTGTAATGCATGAATTGATAACCTGAGGTATACTCTGGCTTATAAGCTGTCTTAATGTGTCAATATCGTTAGTATATACTGACATGATATCGCCGTGTGCATGAGTATCAAAATACTTAATAGGAAGTGACTCCATATTAGTAAACAGCTCTAATCTCAACTTCTTTAAAGTTCCCTGACCAACATTTACCATAATTCTGTTGTAGCAATATGAACATAATACACCGACCATAAGAACTGCAGCGAGCTTGATAAGTGCGCCTGCCAGCGGTGTATAATCATGTACTGCTGACTGTGTCAGCGGAATAATATAACTGTCAATAAGCTTCTGGATAAACAGCGTTGCTATCAGTGTTGTAAGCGCTGAAACAAGTATACACACAAGCACTGCTATACACGAAAACTTGTAATTCTTTAAAATGTATCCAAGCAGCCTCTTCATAAGAGGAAGTGGATTTTCTTTATTTTTCTTATTCTTCATATCAATATTCTTATCCATACTTTGCCTCCTATTCTCCTGCCTCATCAAAATCACCTCCGCCCTGTGTCTGGACCTCGTAGATTTCGCGGTAAACCTTATTGCTCTCAACAAGATTTTCATGAGTATCAAAACCACTCACACAGCCATTCTCAAGCACTAATATTCTGTCTGCGTCCTGAATACTTGAAATTCTCTGCGATACGATAATCTTGGTAGTTCCAGGTATCTTTGTTGCAAATGCTTTCTTAATCTTAGCGTCTGTGGCTGTATCAACAGCACTTGTTGAATCATCAAGAATAAGAACCTTAGGGCGTTTAAGCAGCGCTCTTGCGATACAGAGTCTCTGTCTCTGACCACCGGAAACATTGCTTCCACCCTGCTCAATCCATGTATTGTATTTGTCAGGCATTCTCTCGATAAATTCATCTGCACAGGCCTGACGGCAGGCTTCTATGCAATCCTCCTCAGACGCATTTTCATCGCCCCATCTCAAATTATCAAGAATAGTTCCTGAGAAAAGCACATTTTTCTGAAGAACAACTGAAACCTCATTACGAAGAGTTTCAAGGTCGTAGTCTCTTACATCAATTCCGCCTACGCATACAGAACCATCCTTAACATCATACAGACGGCTTATCAGATTAACGAAGCTTGACTTTCCGCAACCCGTTCCGCCTATAATACCGATTGTTTCGCCCGCATTTATATGGATATCTATGTCTTCAAGGGCATCCTTGTCGCTATCTTTCTTGTATGTGAAGTTCACATGGTTGAAATCAATTCTTCCATCAGGTACTTCCATAACAGGATTCTCAGGATTAGTAATATCAGCCTTCTCATTAAGAACCTCAGCAATTCGTCTTGCACTCGCTGCACTCATTGAAACCATAACAAATATCATAGAAAGCATCATTAGTGACATCATCATGCTCATTACATAGCAAAACATTGATGTCAGGTTACCCGTTGTCATAGTTCCATCAGTAATAAAATGTGCTGCAAACCATGAAAGTGCAATAATACTTCCGTATATAACAAACATCATAATAGGATTGTTGAATGCAAGCCATGATTCCGCCTTAACAAATGTTTTGTAAAGATTCTCGGCAGCCTTACTGAATTTTTTATTCTCATGGTCTTCTCTTACAAATGCTTTGACAACTCTGATTCCTGTGACATTCTCCTGAACACTCGCATTTAAATCATCATATTTAGCAAAACCTTCTGTGAATATTGGAGTTACCTTATATATAATAAAGAAGAGTACAAATCCAAGAAGAACAAGCGCACCTAAGAATATAAGACTTAATGTAGGATTGATAATAAAACACATAACCATACTGCATATCATCATAAGTGGTGCTCTTACCGCAATTCTAAGAATCATCTGATATGCATTCTGCACATTTGTAACATCAGTAGTCATACGGGTAATAAGACCTGCTGTGCTGTATTTGTCTATATTAGAGAATGCGAAATTCTGGATATTCGAATAGATTCCCTCTCTTAAATTACATGCAAAGCCGGTAGATGCCAAAGCCGCATATTTTCCTGCCTGAATTCCAGCAAATAGACTTATAAATGCAAGCACAAGCATAAGTCCACCGTACATCAACACCTTGCTCATGTCTCCCGCCTGAATACCCTTATCGATAATACTTGCCGTAACAAACGGAATAAGTATTTCCATAAGCACTTCAACAATTATATATATTGGCGTTTTTATCGAGACTTTTTTATACTCACCAATATATGCTGATAAAGTTTTTAACATTTCTTACACTTCCTTTCACAGTTATTCACATCACCGTACACTTTTTGTAACAGACGGTGTAATTCTTCTTTTTCATCAGCGGAAAGTGCTGACAAAAACCATTTCTCTTTCTCAAGCATTGCCTTGCCTGCATGAACGCACATGGCTCTGCCCTTGTCTGTTATTCTCACATGCTTGACTCTCTTATCTGAAGGGTCATAGAAGCTTTCTATCATTCCCTTCTTTTCAAGTCTCGCTGCTGTTCCCGCTATTGTCGCCTGGGCTACGCCAAAGTGCTTCTCAAGCTCCTTAAGCGTAATACATTCATCTTTAGTTTCATTAATTATCATAAGCATCTTAACCTGTGAAGATGTCATGTCATCTGCTCTTAACTTCTCATTGGCACATCTTCCAAGAATATCATTAAGACGCTTTATAAGCTCTCCACAATGGAGTGACTCTCGCTGCATATCTGCTCCCTTCGTAACAAAACGGCATCCGAACCTGCCATTCTTTTAATAAAAATCTTAAGTAGCTTTGATATATTACAAAAATGACAGCACGCTGTCAATAGCGTGCTGTCATTTTTATTTTTATTTAATATTTTATGTTATCTGTAATAAGCAGGCTTCAGATGAACCGGCACCCCATCTGAATACTCCGCAATATTAGTTCCCTGAATAAGTGGCCTTACATACTTAATGTACTCATCAGAAATATCTGTTCCATCTGCGGTTATCCACTCTGCTGGGAATTTCTTTTCCTTATTGCATATATCGTTCACATCTGCAAGTCCGTAATTAATCTCATATCCGTTAGTATCATCTCTTACAAACGTAATCATTTTTCCAGTTTCACCGTCAAGAGCTGCTACAACCGCTGCCTTTCCTGCTTTTTCGGCTTCATCAATATCTGTTGCTGAAGCAAGAAGTGATGAACATCTCTGTGGAAGATTAAGCTCAATACTTCTGCATTTGATTCCAAATTCTGCTTTAACATAATTTTCAAGATACTTTCCACAGCCTGTAAGCATCTTATGTCCAAAACCATCAACCGATGCTGCATCTGCATATTCACATATGAATCTGCCGTCTTTGTCCGCAATTCCTTCTGATACGCACACGACAACTGCAGTTTCCTGTTCAAGTGCCGCCTTAAGTGACTTCTTGAATTCTTCCATATCAAATGCATGCTCTGGCATATATATAAGATAAGGATTTCTGCTATACTCTGTTCTTGCAAGTACTGATGCCGCTGTAACCCAGCCTGCATGCCTTCCCATAAGTTCAACAATTGTCACAGACGGATGTGCATAACATGTTGCGTCAAGTATAATTTCTTTTAATGTTGAAGCAACATATTTTGCAGTTGAACCATACCCTGGAGTATGATCTGTCATTACAAGATCATTATCAATTGTCTTAGGTACACCTATAAATCTTATGTCCGATTTCTTCAATAATGCCACTCTTGATAATTTTGACACTGTATCCATTGAATCATTGCCACCAATATAGAACACATATCCAATGTTCATCTGTGCAAATGTATCAAACAATTTATCATACACCTTATCCCCTAAATCTTCTGGAAGCATATACCTGCAGCTTCCAAGAAAAGAAGCCGGTGTTATCTTTAATCTATCAATCGGCTCATTATCTGCCACTTCAGAAAGATTAATAAAATTGCCTGCCAGAAATCCCTCAATTCCATGCACCATGCCGTACACAGTGCCAATCTTTTCCTTATTTCTAAGTCCTTCCTCAATCACTCCATATAATGATGAATTAATAACCGCTGTCGGTCCGCCTGACTGACCTACCAGAATATTCTTTAACATACTCATGCCTCCTACATTATTGCTGTTGCTGTTGCTGTTGCTGTTGCTGTTGCTGTTGCTTAGATTGTATCATCTGTCGATTATTGATTGCAACATGATACCTATCGGTAGTCGCATTTTTTATTTTCTTATAGGAACATTTCAGCCATTTTCTATCATTTAAGCTGTCTACACAGCAAAATGTTCCTATAAATTTTCTTTTGAAAGTCATCTTATAGGTCTTTTTCTGCATTTTCACAATGATTTTTTTAAAATACACCTATTTTTCTCAAATTCTACCTATAAAGTTAACTTATTTTTAAATTTTATAGGAAACGGCGGCTAAATCGGCAGACAGAAGATAAAACTCATATAATAATAATGTTCCTTAACAAGTTGACACATCTCCACTAAGCGTATAATATTCAGTTATTCACACATTTAAGGAGTTTAATATGAGATTCGTTATACAGCGTGTTAATCATGCAAATGTTAAGATAGATGGCGAAGTTGTTGGAAATATCGGACATGGGCTTCTGATTCTTTTCGGGGCTGGTCAGGACGATACAGAAGAAATGCTTCCAAAATATGTAGACAAGATATGCAAAATGCGTATTTTTGAAGACGAGAATGGAAAAACTAATCTGTCGCTGGCAGATGTCAGTGGCGAGCTGCTTATTGTAAGCCAGTTTACACTTTATGCGGACTGCCGCAAAGGCAACCGCCCAAGCTTTACTAATGCCGGCGCGCCTGATATGGCTAACGCCCTTTATGAAAAATTCGTCTCAATGTGCCGTGAGCGTGTCCCTAAAGTTGAAACCGGCAGATTCGGTGCTGATATGAAGGTCATCCTTGAAAACGACGGACCATTCACAATACTGATAGATAGTGAGGATTTCTGATATGTTTAGAATGTGGTGTAAGCTCTTTGACGACAGAGGGCATCTTATCAAAGACACTGTAATTAAAAATGCGGATTCTGATTTAAACAGAACCCGCAAAATATTCGCTGCTATTCATGACGCATGCTATAAATTCGACCTTGCCGAGCCAATCTGGCTCGATTCCAATGTTTCAGAATTCCAGCGCCACTCAAAAGTACGCTTCACTAAAGATAACTTTGTTGAAGATATCGAATTTGCTTATATGGAAATTGAGGTTATTGAGGAAGATTAGAACAGGAGGGCTTATAACTGCCCTCCCGCTCTATTTGGTCTTAACTCTGACCTTCTTTCCTGAAAATGCAATTCCAAATTTCAGGATATCATTAATTCCTTCCTGCTTCATCTCAGAATCATATCTCATATTATCAATCTGAGTCAGTGCCTCGTCTGCAAATATATCAAGTGAATCTGCACTCAATCCATTCTTCCATTTTAATTCCAATATAATTCCCGGATACCTGTTTTCTCTTGGAATAAGGCTGATATCATATCTTCCATCGCCTGATTCCCTATTGGATTTAATCTTATACTGGTTATCCATCAATGCAATCAGACCAAGCATTAAACCATGATAAAAGCCCTCTGCTCCTCCATCATAAAAACTTATGGATTTATCCATGTATTCGGATATTGCAACCTGCAATTTTTTATAATCATTTGCATAAAGACTCTCTGCAATCTTGTTAGCAGTAGTTCTTGTAATAGCACCTATCTGCAGCAAATGTGACAAAATTTCATTCTTGTAAACCGCTGCAATTTCTCTGTTAGGAATGGAAACTTCGCACAGATATGAACCATCTGCCTGCAAATCTTTTCTCGGTGTTTTAAGATATCCTGCCACTAACAACAGACTGTATATATTAGCCGGATCATCCGCAATCGACCTGTATACAACATTCTGATCAATTCTGGCAATAACAGGCTCTCCCTGTAAAAGTGCATAAAGTCTCTCCGTTATGTCATCAGTAGCAATTCCGAGTACATCTTCAAGAATCTCATTCTTTCCTGTATTAACCCAATAAGCCTGCGGAATACCGCCTTTAGAAATATAATTGATAACCGACCATGGATTGTATATTTCCTCGTTACCAAATAAATATCCATCATACCATTCCTTCAGTTCATCTTCTTTATCTAACATGCCATAATATTCAAGCATTGCCTTTACTTCATCACCTGTAAATCCGAAGAAGCTGTCATACTCTTCATCCATAACTGAATTAACTGTCAGATTATTAAGTCCGCTAAATATACTTTCCTGTGCAATACGAAGAATTCCAGTAAGAAATCCATACGAAAGATTTCTGTTATCTTTAAATGCTCCTGAGAAGAAATTTCTCATAAATCCAATAATCTCATCATAAAAATCTTTTGAATATCCTTCCTGTATAGGCGTGTCATACTCATCAATTATAATAATCGGTGCCTTGCCATAATGAACAGCCAGCATTTTTGACAACCGCTCAAGTGCAGAAGTAAGTTCAACTTCATTGGCTGTTCCATTAAGAAGCTTTAAAAAATACTCCTTTTCATATTCTGACAGTTTATCACTATTAAGCAATTCCTGATGTCGTCCAAATTCTTCTTGCAAAAGTCCACTAATCTTATCAATAGTTGCCTGCCATGTATCAAATTTAACGTCTTTAAATGTAAGAAAAATCACAGGATACTTGCCATGATGTGAACGATATTCCTCACCACACTGCCAGATTGCCTGATTTTTAAAATATTTGCTTGTATCCTCATCAGATATCTCAAAGAAAACTCTTAACATATCCATATTCAGGGTCTTTCCAAATCTCCTCGGTCTTGTAAACAATGATACCAATGGCTTCTGGTCAAGAAATTCCTTGATTAATAACGTCTTATCTACATAATAATATTCTGACTGCGCACGCACATAATCTGATATTCCAATAGGAAGTGCCTTCAAACCCTTTCCTCTGGATTTCTTTACATACTTTCCCGTTGAAATCCTTTTATCAGCAGGTTTTGCTGCATCATCAGGAATTCTCCATGTTCCATTCTCCTTAACAGCCCCAGCCACTTTTCCCTTTTTGCACATATCATTCACAGCTCTTGATGAAATTCCCCATTCTGTAGCTTTCTCTTTACAACTTTTCATCTGAACCTCCTCTGTCACTCCTACCGTCAACAATATATCTTACGCAAATTATAGCATTTTATGCGAAGAATATCAACTTTTAGCCGCAATATATCAATTTCAGCGCGAAGAATATCAATCTTATTTGATATATTGCGTTTTAAAAAACATTCTTCTTTTTAACATCTAATTATAGTGAAAATGCGGACTCCAACCGGAATCCGCATTTTTATGTCCCCGCTAATAAATCAAACATTCAATCAGCACAACCGCTCCATCATTCCACCTTGCAATTCTGCTATTGTACATCTCATCAGCTTCCTGCTGTGAAACAAGCAACTGACCGCGGTTTGCTGCCCTTTCCGCTGACTCTTCAGAAGCATAATAATCAACCTTGCACTCACCTACAACATTTTTCGTGCCTGTAGAGAAATCATACACCGTGAACCTCTCAATACCATCACCCTGCCATACACCTTTTATTCCGTCCATGATATAATACTGCCCATTTTCTGAAACTATCGAAACAAATCCATTTTGTGAGTGGCTGTTTCCAACTTCTTTTGTATACAGGTTCTGCCCCGTAACACCATCTTTCACCGTCACTGTAACATATTTTCTTGTATCCTTAAGTGCCTCATCGACATTGTTGATATCAGCAGCATATCCGTATACCTCCATCGATACAACATCATCAACACCGTCATGTGTCAGGTCATATTTGTATTCCGTGACGAGGTAATTCTGCATTTTATTATTGTCCTTTTGAGTATCAGTCTCAATTCCGCTTTCCGACAATTTACTACTGCCCTTAACACTTCCGCCTCCAAATGCCAGAACAGTAACAGCCACAACAATCATTATGAGTACAAATGCTGCACTTTTGTATGTTTTCCTACTGCCAGCAATTCTTTCAATCCGCTTCTTAAGTTCGCGGTAACCAGAGGACGCTCCTGATAAAAGATATATATCCGATAATCTGCCGGAATGTCTGGCGGCAGCATTTAACAGCATCTCACCATATTTCTGTCTCTCGCTTGCACTGCAATTTCTTATAACCGCTTCATCACAGAATAATTCGCAATCCTCTTTGTGAAAATGTGCTGCCACCCACACAAGCGGATTAAACCAGTATATACATACACACAACATTCTCACTAACGCCCACCAGTTGTCTCTGTGTCTGTAGTGAGTCAGCTCATGGCTTATAATAAATTCATTATACCCTGCATTATCATTAACATAAACAGCCGGATGAACTACACCATACAGGCATGCTGAATTCACAGCATCAGTATTATAAATGTTAATTCTACCTCTTTTGCCTGCTAACTTTCTTGTTGACATAAGTCTGCCTGTAAATATGAGATTGCTCACAATTACAACAGCAAACATAACTACCATACCAGTCAGCCATATAATTCGGATATAATTTACAAGTTGCATATTCTTATCTGACTGCTCATGACTTGCTGACTGTGCATTGCCATCTGACATCACGCTGCTTCCTGTCTGTATATTACCATCCGCCTGTGCATTATTTGCTGCCTGCAGATTACTGTCCGACTGTGCACCGCTTCTTGCCTGCGAATCATCACCAATCTGTGAATCCGATACACTGTCCGATTTTTCCTGTACTTCGGTTGTTATGTCTCTGCCTTGAAGATTCATTACATTTTCAGTCAGATAATCAGTTACATTTACAACATTTCCAAATAACTGCACTGGTATAAGAAGCCGAATAGCAACTAACGCCCACAGTACACAGATTGCTCCACTTTTCACTCTGCTTTCAAAAAGTTTTCGCAAAAGTATTATAACAACAATCATTATACTTGATGTAATAATCACATTAATCAGCTTTCTCACCTGCCTTCTTCAATATAGCCTGCAACTCACTAATTTCATCTTTGCTAAGTTCATCAGACCTGACAAGCGCACTCATCATCATGTTAACCGAGCCCTTAAACACTCTGTCAATCAGACTCTTTGTCTCTGACAATGCCACATCCTCTTTCCTTACTAACGGATAATATTCCCTTGCCCTGCCGCCTTCATGGTAGGCAGCCAGTCCTTTGTCTACCATTCTTCCAAGCATTGTAACAACCGTACTTTTGCTCCAGCCAGTCTCCTCTTCAAGTATATGATACAACTGCATCATAGTATATGGCTGTTCCCATAGCTTCTCCATAATTGTCCATTCACTGTTATTTAAAGTCATCTCTGTCTCTCCTGTCGTTCTACATCTGTCAACCTAAAGATATCACTTTGTTTTACAAACGTCAACCTCTTTATTTTAAAAAACGGACTCTGGCAATAACCAGAATCCGCACACTCCACATATTCAAAAAATATATATTAAACAATAACATTTCGCTCTTCCCCGTCCATATATGCCCTGATATTAAGATATATCTCGTCCATCAGGCGGGTTCTCGCCTCGTATGTCGCCCATGCAACATGAGGGGTAACGATAAGCTTGTTGCTGTCCTTAATTGTAAGAAGAGGATTGTCCTTAGCAACCGGCTCAGTAGTTATTACATCAAGTCCTGCCGCTGCAATCACGCCTTCGTTAAGCGCTTTTACAAGGTCTGCGTCATTAACAATCGGGCCACGTCCAAGATTCAGAAGAACTGCGCTGCTCTTCATCTTCTTAAGTGTCTCATAATTAAACAGATTTTCTGTATATTTGTTAAGCGGTGCATGAATTGACACGATGTCCGATTTCTTCAAAAATTCATCAAGCTCATATCTTTCGTATGGCACATCATAGCTGTGACCGCTTGCTGAATAGTATATTACATTACAGCCAAAGTCTGCCGCAATCTTGGCAACGCCTCTTCCTATATTGCCAAGTCCGACAATTCCCCATGTCTTTCCTGCAAGTTCATGGAACACATTTGCAAAATGTGAGAAGCAAGGCCACTCGGCATACTCACCGCTTTTTACGAAGTCATCATAATATCTCATCTTCTCGATAAGATAAAATGCAAGTGCAAATGTGTGCTGTATAACTGACTGTGTTGAATATCCAGCAACATTGGCAACCCTTATTCCATGCGCTTTGGCATATTCTGTATCAATATTGTTGTAGCCTGTAGCTGCCTCTGCCACCATCTTAAGATTAGGCGCGGCTGCCATGCACTCTGCGTTCATGTTAGTTTTATTAATAATAACGACATCAGGATTATGCTCTTTCATTCTTGCAACAGCTTCCTCATAAGAACTTAAGCTGTATGTCACCACTTCGCCAAGCCTGTTAAACTGCTCAAGCGAAATATCATCCCCGTATGTCATAGTTTCCAACATAAGTATCTTCATAATAATCCTCCGTTTCTGCACATTTTTGCATAATTATCGTACATTTTTAATAATTTCCCTGTACTGTTTATTTAGTTTCACAAGCTCCCTGTCTACATTTTTTAGTAAAAAAAGTCGTCCTGCGCCTTTCATTTTCTTAAATGGTTTTACAGTCAGCCTGCTATGTATATTGACATTTCCGCTGTCATCATCTGCATAATTTCTGATTGCTATTAATACAGTCTGCATACAAACCTCCCAAAAGACATTGAATACTACCGCATTATACAACTTAATTAAAGCAGATATTGTCGAACCACCGTCTGATTAAATATTTGCAACAAGTTCCTTCATAACTTTGACATTGTTAGCAATTGCGAGCTTTTCAAATGCAGGGTAATCCATTGTTGCACTGTCATCGGCCTTATCTGATATAGTTCTTAATATTACAAATGGAACTTTATTAAGGTAAGAAACCTGTGCTATCGCTGCTCCCTCCATCTCTGTACAGAAGCCATCGAAATTGCTGCTGATTCTCTCCTTAACAGCCTTGTCTGATATGAACTGGTCGCCGCTTACAACTCTGCCGACATATACTCCGATTTCCGGAACTGCATTTTTACAAGCCTCGCCAGCAAGTTTAATAAGTCTTTCGTCTGCTGCAAATGAAAGTGTATCCATTCTTGGAATCTGTCCTAAAGGATATCCAAATCCTGTCGCATCCATGTCATGATGAAGAACATCTGATGAAATAACAACATCTGCAATATCAATCTCTGCCTTAAGTGAACCAGCGATTCCTGTATTAATAATGTAGTCTGCTTTGAAGTCATCGACAAGAATCTGTGTGCATGCCGCTGCATTAACCTTACCGATTCCGCTTCTTACAATAACAACATCTTTCCCGGCAAGCTTTCCTGCTTTAAATGTCATGCATGCCTTAGTTTCCTCGCGGGTAATCTCCATTACCTCAACAAGCTGTTCTACTTCTTCGTCCATTGCACCAATAATACCTATCATAAATCCTCCTTATATATCCATTTCAAACTGCATACATTATAATTGAACATTTGCAATAAAACAACTTATGCTTTTTCATATCTTCCAAAGGTGTTATAATATAGTCAGGTATGTATCAGAAGCTGTGTGAGCAAATGATAAATTAGCACAGAGCACGCTTGCGCTGCTTGTCGTTCGTAGCGGTACTAAGCTTGCTATAAGCAGATATCTGCGATATCTGTTTACAGCGCGCTAAGTGCCGACGACTCCAAAGCACTCTGTGCCACTTTATCATTTGCTCACACAGACACATACATCCCTCACCCAATTATATATAAGCAGAAAGATTAGTGTAAATAATATATTTTTACACTATGTGCCTAAAACAGCACAAGAATGGAGGATTAATATGAAATTCAAGACATCAGGGGTATGTTCACGTGCAATAGATTTTGATGTTGTTGATGGAAAGGTTGTTAATGTGCATTTCACTGGCGGATGTGCCGGCAATACTCAGGGCGTTGCTGCTCTTATCGAGGGCATGGACATTGACGAAGCTATCAAAAGAATGGACGGTATCAAATGTGGCTATAAGGACACATCATGTCCTGACCAGCTTGCTAAAGCCTTAAAGGAATATAAGAAAGATAATGAATAGTGTCGCGCGATTTAAAAGAGTTTATGTCGAGATAACAAGCAGCTGCAACCTGCACTGTTCTTTCTGTCAGGAAACTCTGAGAAAACCACATTTTATGAGTGTGGACGAATTCCGCACAGTGATTGAAAGAATCGGACATTATACTAATTACATTTATCTTCATGTTAAAGGTGAGCCGCTTCTGCATCCACAGCTTGGTGAAATTCTTAAGATATGTCAAGACGCTGATATGACAGTAAATCTTACTACCAATGCCACACTTATTAAAGAGAAGCTTCCGGTTTTACTGGAGTATCCTGTACATCAGATTAATGTGTCGCTTCACAGCGCTGACGATAACGACTGCATTGACATGGATTCTTATATTCATAATCTTTTTGAATCCTGCGAAACACTTCTTGATAAGACTGAAACAGAGATTTCACTAAGGCTCTGGAATACCAAGAAAGAGCCTTTTCTGTTTGGTGAGAAGAACTGCACAATCAAGAGACATCTTTATGTTAATGTTCAGTCTCCGTTTGAATGGCCTGATGTGAACAGCACTTATTGCAATGAGCGCGGATTCTGTCAGGGACTCCGCCAGCATATGGCTATTCTGTGTGACGGCACTGTCGTTCCGTGCTGTCTTGACGGTAACGGTGTGATGGCTCTTGGCAATATCCTTGATTCAACACTTGAGGAAATCCTTTCACGCCCACGAAGCGTTGCATTTATGGAGGGATTCAAGAAAAAGACTGCGGTCGAACCGCTCTGTATGCATTGCAGCTTTAAGGAAAGATTTGCTCACAAAATGTAATGATACATTTGAACAAATCGGACATTTTATTATATTTTCAGGAGAATGACCTATGAAAAAAATAGTACTTACCGGTGGTGGTACTGCCGGACATGTAACACCTAATATTGCCCTGCTTCCAAGCCTTAAGGAAGCCGGCTACAAAGTTTTCTATATCGGTTCATATACCGGTATTGAGAAAACTCTTATTGAAGATCTTGGAATTCCTTATTATGGTATTTCATCCGGCAAATTAAGAAGATACAGAAGTCTTAAGAATCTGTCTGATCCATTCCGTGTGCTTCATGGAATTTTTCAGGCTAAGAGACTTATGAAAAAAATCAAACCTGATATCGTATTTTCTAAGGGAGGCTTCGTGTCTGTACCTGTTGTTCTTGCCGCCGGAAGCCGTCATATTCCAGTAATTATCCACGAATCTGATATGACACCCGGCCTTGCCAACAAGATTGCTATGAGAAAAGCAACTAAAATATGCTGCAATTTCCCAGAGACACTCAAGTACCTTCCTGAAGGAAAAGCTGTTCTTACAGGTTCTCCTATCAGACAGGAGCTTTTGCTTGGCAATAAAGCAGCCGGACTTGACCTTTGCAACTTCACAACTGACAAACCTATTATTCTTGTTGTCGGCGGAAGCACTGGTGCTGTCCATGTTAATGAGGCTGTAAGAAGCATTTTACCTGAGCTTCTTAAGGATTTTCAGGTTGTTCACCTGTGTGGAAAAGGCAAGATGGACGAATCTCTCAATGGAACTCCCGGCTATGTCCAGTTCGAGTACATAAGCGAACAGATGCGCGACCTTTTCGCAATCAGTTCTATCGTTATCTCGCGTGCAGGTGCCAATGCCATATGCGAACTGCTTGCTCTCAAGAAGCCTAATCTTCTGATTCCGCTTTCTGCTAATGCAAGCCGCGGCGACCAGATTCTTAATGCCAATTCTTTCAAGGAGCATGGTTATTCCATGGTTCTTACAGAAGAGGATATGAATAAAGATACTTTACTTGCCGCTGTCCGCAAGCTTTACGCTGACAGACACCAGTACATCATTAATATGGAAAAAAGTGAGCAGCAGGATTCTATTGACAAAATTATGAATTTAATTAAAGATAATAGTAAATAATAATCCGGAGGTGATTTTATGGGCGCTGTTAAACATAGCCGTCAGCGTGACGCTATCAAAACATTTCTTATGTCACGCAAAGACCACCCAACTGCCGATGTTGTATACACATTTGTCAAAAATGATTTTCCAAGCATAAGTCTTGGAACAGTTTATAGAAACCTTTCCTTTCTTGTGGAGCATGGCGAAGCCGTTACTGTTCCATGTGAGGACGGTTTCGTTCATTACGATGCCAATACGAAGCCGCATCTGCATTTTCAGTGCAGAAGGTGTAAATGTTTAATTGATATCACCAATCCATCTGACAATGAAATCCTTGAAAACCTCGGAGCTAATGTTTCATCACATTTTCCGGGTAAAATCGAGGCTGGTTCAGTCTGCTTCTATGGATTGTGTGAAAAATGTGCTTCGGAAAATTAACGTTTTTACAAGTCAGCAAAATAAAAATAGTAATCATTCCTATTTTTATTGACAAGCTGATTTATTTCTGTTATATTCTAGTTACGAACTGATGAAACATTTTCAGAAGTTCCGATAAGTAGATTTCAGGCTCATGCCTGTTATGTTTATAAACGAAAGGAGATTATTATTATGAAGTATGTATGTACAGTATGTGGTTATGTTTATGAAGGAGAATCTCTTCCAGCAGATTTCGTCTGTCCAGTATGTAAGGCTCCAGCAAGTAAGTTTGCTGCACAGACAGGTGAGAGAGAATGGGCTGCTGAGCATGTTGTTGGTGTAGCTAAGGGTGTAAGCGAGGATATCGTTGCTGACCTTAGAGCTAACTTTGAAGGTGAATGTTCAGAGGTTGGTATGTACCTTGCTATGGCAAGAGTTGCTCACAGAGAGGGTTATCCAGAAATCGGTCTTTACTATGAGAAGGCTGCCTGGGAAGAAGCTGAGCATGCTGCTAAGTTCGCTGAACTTCTCGGCGAAGTTGTAACAGACAGCACTAAGAAGAATCTTGAGATGAGAGTTGAAGCTGAGAACGGCGCAACAGCAGGTAAGACTGACCTTGCTAAGAGAGCTAAGGCTGCTAACCTTGACGCAATCCATGATACAGTTCATGAGATGGCTAGAGATGAGGCTAGACATGGTAAGGCATTCGAGGGACTTCTTAAGAGATACTTTGGTTAATTGTAAAACCAATTGAATCGCATAATATAAGGATTCAAAGAGGAATAAGTTTTTGGACTTATTCCTCTTTTTATTATGTTGACCTATATTTTAACAAAAAGCTTTTTTTATCTGCTCAATTATATTTATTAATTGCTTCTTAGGTATAGCTGCCACAAAACCTGTTAAATCCATTTCACTGCCACCTAAATCACCTAATCCCATCTGCACCCATGCATATATTACAAATTCTTTCTGCGAGAATTCTAATTTTATGAACTGCATTGCTGTTAGCATTCCAGTTCCTTTTTTCCATACATTTTCACCTGTATTTATTGTAATTTCTTTAAATCCATTGCTACTCAATATCTTATTTATTGTATTTTGTACCTGTTCAAATTCGCAATTATATTGAACAACTATCTTTGTACGTGCCATATTCTTACTCCTTTTCTATTTGTTTTCCACACTTAGGACAAATTGTTGTCCCTTCAGAAATATTTACTCCACAATTAGGACAAACATTTTTAATTGTTCCATTGCTGCTATAACTAAGAACTTTGTTAAGTTTATCTTCATTTCTTTTCTTCATAATAGAAAAAATAATCATTGCAACTCCTGAACCTGCCATAATTGCAAATATAAATAATGCTATCATCATTGATGTTTCATGATCTGTGTACGGTGGTGTGTAAGTATATGTATAATAATTAATTTCATTTACAATAGAAGACCATACTGATATAGTCCCTATTAATCCTAATGTTATCAATATATATGCAGCTATCAGCATACTGATTACCTCCTTTTATTAAAATCTTCTATATTCTACTTATTTTGTATTGCCTTATAATAAGCATTTGAAAGAGTATTCTTTTTCTTTTCTGTACTATCATCTTTAGAAAATGGCAATCCACTCGCTGCCTTTGCCATAGCTACTCTTTTTCTGTTATTTACATCAATCACATCATATGTATGCGACGATAATGTACCATCTTCACCAACCTCAAATATCTTACTTAACATTGCAGGAGAAGATGGCTCACAATTATAATATGTAGCAAAAATCAATTTTCCGTCCTCATAAAAAAATGTAACATTAGAACACAATATCGTTTTTCCCGAATCATGCACACTGGTCCATTTAGAATATTCTTCAAAAACTCCATCAACTATTTTCTTTTGATTATCATCTAACTCATCATATGTGTATCTTTTTTCTTGTGAATTTAATGTAAATGTTGTACAACCGCTAAACACAAATAAACACATAAGCAAAACAACAAAAACCTTTTTCATGTTTTTCCCCCGCTCACTTATAATATAAATCCTCTACCCATGTACCATTTGCCTCTGATTTTAAAAATATACCTTTCTAATGTATATACATCATCACTCCCTGGCATATAACATATAAATGTCACATTGTATGCAGCACTTGCAGAATTTCTTTTAAAATCCAGTTGGTCTTCCAGACAAGCATTTAAATCATGTAATTCATCTTTATCTAATTTTTCTTTTTTTATAATTTCATATTTAATCTTCTGAGGCTTTGTATTATTTCCTAATAATTCTTCATAATTATCTTTACATTCCTCCGTATAATCATCAATAAGTTCATCCTTATCAGAATAGAAAGATCCATGTCCAATTAAATATTCATTATATTCTGGTGCATATACTTTGTACATCAGCTTTCCATTAGAAGTTTCTATTGCTCTTACATACTTCTTTATAACTTTGTCAGGTCCATTTAAATTACTGACAACTGCCATTAATGCAACAATAATAAGTGCAACTCCTGCCAATTTTATTGCTAACGCCTTTAGTTTTTTCCAATCCGGAACTTTAGTTCCACATACTGTACAGAATCTTGATACTTCATCAATTTCTGCATGACATTTTAAACATTTCATACCATTATCTTCCTTTCTCCTTTAAGTATACTAGCTCATTTATTTGTTAATCATAATATAGCCCGTATACGGGCAATTGTCAATATATGGACTATTCTATAACATTATTTATATATAATAAATAAAGGAATGTTATTATGATTTCATTTGATAAACTATGGATTACGCTAAAAGAACGGAATATCTCTCAATATAAACTTATTAAAGAATACAAAATAAGTACCGGACAACTAGACCGATTAAGAAAAAATGGAAACGTAAACACATACACATTGAATGAATTATGTAAAATTCTAAATTGCAAACTTGAAGATATTGCAGAATATAAAAAGGATAATTAGACAGGGAGTTAATATTATTTATTAATTTCCTGTCTTTTAATATTCAAATATTTCAATAAATTATAATATTGATATCAAAATCCATCCAAACAAAATTATCATTTTAGTTTAGCCAGATTTTCATTTAACTTAACATCTTACCTTATTTACCTTATAGCATTTTTTCTCCTTTTCCTTGAATTCGACAATCTTAAATAGTATAATTTTGTTATGATTTATTGTGTAATTAAATATTTGTAGAGAAGGAGATATGGATTATGGTTTCATGGAACAATTTAGACACACTTTCATCTTACAAGGAGTTAGCAGATGTTAAGCCAGCCTGTCTTACAGAGGTTATGTCTGGTGATAATGGTGCAGAACGCGTTAAGAATTACAGCGTACCTATGGCTGCCGGACTTTCATATAACTACGCATCTAAGCAGGTTAATGAAAATGTGCTTGATGCACTTGAAAAGCTCGCTGATGAGGCTCAGCTTGCAGACAAGTTTAAGGCTTTATATAATGGAGAAGTTGTTAACACTGGCGAGAAGAGACTTGTTCTCCATCATATGACAAGAGGACAGTTAGGTGACGCAGTTGAAGCTGATGGCGTTGATAAGAGAACATTTTACAAAACACAGCAGGAAAGAATTGCAGAATTTGCTAACAAGGTACATAACGGTGAGATTACTAATGCAGCCGGCGAGAAGTTTACAACTGTTGTCCAGATTGGTATCGGCGGAAGCGACCTCGGTCCCCGTGCAATGTACATAGCACTTGAGAACTGGGCTAAGAAGAACAACGCATTTAAGATGGAAGCTAAGTTCATAAGCAATGTTGATCCTGATGATGCTGCCGCAGTGCTTGCTTCTACTGATGTTGCACATTCTATATTCGTACTTGTTTCCAAGTCAGGTACAACACTTGAAACTCTTACTAATGAGTCATTTGTTAAGGACGCATTAAAGAAGGCAGGACTTGACCCTTCTAAGCACATGATTGCTGTAACAAGCGAAACTTCACCTCTTGCCAAGAGTGATGATTATTTAGACGCATTTTTCATGGACGATTATATCGGCGGACGTTTCTCTTCTACTTCATCAGTTGGCGGTGCAGTATTATCACTTGCTTTCGGACCTGAAGTATTTGCAGAATTCCTTGATGGTGCTGCAGAGGAGGACAAGTTATCAGCTAATCCTGATATGCACAAGAACCCTGAGATGTTAGATGCCCTTATTGGTGTATACGAAAGAAATGTATTAGGTTATCCTTGTACAGCCGTTCTTCCATATTCACAGGCTTTAAGCCGTTTCCCTGCTCATCTTCAGCAGCTTGATATGGAATCTAATGGTAAGTCAGTAAACAGATTTGGTGAGCCTGTTACTTATCCTACAGGACCAGTTATCTTTGGTGAACCGGGAACTAACGGACAGCATTCATTCTATCAGCTTCTTCATCAGGGAACTGACATTGTGCCATTACAGTTCATCGGATTTAAGAACAACCAGTTAGAAACAGATGTTACAATTCAGGACAGCACAAGCCAGCAGAAGCTTTGTGCAAATGTTGCTGCTCAGATTGTCGCATTTGCATGTGGAAAGTCAGATGAGAACCTTAACAAGAACTTCAAGGGCGGCAGACCTTCAAGCATCATTATCGGAGACAAGCTTAATCCTAAGACTCTCGGTGCTTTACTTGCTCACTTCGAGAACAAGATTATGTTCCAGGGCTTCGTATGGAACATCAACAGCTTTGACCAGGAAGGTGTACAGCTCGGTAAAGTACTTGCAAAGAAAGTACTCGCCCATGATACAGACGGTGCTTTAAAGGTATATAGTGATTTACTTAATATCTAATGAAAAAAGGCAGGGGACTTGAAATTTTCAAGTTCCTGCCTTTTTTCTAATATATATTACTGTTCATTAAAAAGTGCTGTTGAAAGATATCTGTCTCCTGAATCCGGAAGAAGTGCCACGATTGTCTTTCCCTTATTCTCTGGGCGGGCTGCAAGTATCTGTGCTGCCTTAAGTGCTGCACCTGAAGAGATACCAACAAGTATACCCTCGCTCTTTGCAAAGCTTCTTCCCTCAACAAATGCATCTTCATTCTCGATTGCAATTACTTCATCATATATCTTAGTATTAAGTGTATCTGGAACAAATCCTGCACCGATACCCTGAATCTTGTGTGGTCCTGCCTCGCCCTTTGAAAGAACCGGGCTTGTAGCTGGCTCTACAGCAACAATCTTAACATCCGGGTTCTGTGACTTAAGGTATTCACCAACACCTGTAACAGTTCCACCTGTACCCACGCCTGCAACAAATATATCAACCTTTCCTTCTGTCTGCTCCCAGATCTCAGGACCTGTTGTAGCCTTATGAACTGCTGGGTTAGCTGGATTTACAAACTGGCCTAAAATTACTGATCCAGGATTCTGCTCCTTTAATTCCTCAGCCTTAGCGATAGCACCCTTCATACCCTTAGCACCTTCTGTAAGAACAATCTCTGCACCATAAGCCTTAAGAAGATTTCTTCTCTCAACTGACATTGTATCTGGAAGAGTAAGAACTGCTCTGTATCCCTTAGCAACTGCAACTGCAGCAAGACCAATACCTGTATTACCTGATGTTGGCTCTATAATCATTGCTCCTGGCTTAAGCTCACCCTTCTTCTCAGCGTCCTCAATCATAGCAAGGGCAACTCTGTCCTTAACTGAACCGGCTGGGTTAAGATACTCAAGCTTTGTAAGAAGTGTAACTCCTTCAATTCCTGCATTCTTAGCGTAACGGCTTGCGTTAAGAAGAGGTGTGTTTCCAATAAGTTCCAATGCACTGTTAATTACTTTACTCATACTAATCCTCCTTGTTTTGCGAAGCAAAATCCGAGTCCTTTGACGAGGAGAGGATTTTAGCCTCCTTGTATTGAATGCATTTGCAAATATGCTTTTGCGTTCCTATTAACCTACTAACTTGATGTGTAAATGTGTTGTTGAATATAAAATACCACTATCAGTCTTCAATGTCAACACCATTTTCATGACGAGTTTTAACCATTGCATCATATGTAATATCTTTAATAACTTCACTGGCAATTATAAGTCCTACAACAGATGGTACAAATGCGGTTGAACCCGGAATATCGCGTCTTTCTGTACATTTGTGGGCTGCTCCCGGAGGACATATGCAATTAGTACGACAGCTGATTCCCATATCCTCAATAGGACGAACGGGCTTTTCCTTAGAGTATACGACCTTAAGGTGCTTAACATTCCTCTTCTTTAATTCTCTTCTCATAACTTTGGCAAGAGGGCATACCGATGTCTTATATATATCAGCAACCTCAAATTCCGCCGGATTAAGCTTATTACCAGCACCCATACTGCTTATAATCGGGGTTCCTGCTTCCTGACACGCCATTACAAGTGCAATCTTAGCCGTTACAGTATCAACTGCGTCAACTACATAATCATATTTTGAAAAATCAAACTGATCTTTAGTCTCCGGAAGAAAAAAACATTTGTGTACAGTAACCTCACAATTCGGATTAATATCATGAATTCTCTCTTTGCACACATCTGTCTTATACTGTCCTATTGTTTTTCTTGTTGCAATAATCTGCCTGTTAAGATTGGTAAGACACACCTTATCATCATCTATCACATCAATCGCACCTACTCCGCTTCTTACAAGTGCCTCCACTGTATATCCACCAACGCCGCCTACACCAAATACTGCGACACGGGAATTCTCTAATATATCCATAGCTTCTTTACCAAACAGAAGCTCTGTTCTTGAAAACTGATTTAACATAGTTTGTCCTTTCTTTGCTTTTTGTATCTAAATTTTAATTCCTACTTATATGGTATGTCAATAATTATTAATTTTATATAAAACGCTTGCATTATCAAACCATTTGTTATATTATCATGTCAACAAGATGTAGTTTCCAATACTACATGTCATTATAGGAGGAGGGATTTATTATGACAACTTTTGCACCAGCACTTCATTTACAGAATGATAATATACACACTAAGATAAAGGCACAGATGATTATTAAAGATCCTGGCAGTTCGATAACACATTTTATCGGCATGCTCTGTGCAATTGCAGGATTATTCCCACTTATCCTTAAAGCAGCCTCTTATGGAACAACCGTTTCTGTTGTTTCAATGACTGTATTTATGGTAAGTATGATTCTTCTGTATGCAGCAAGCACAACTTATCACACATTTGACATATCAAGTAATGTCAATATAGTGCTGAAAAGACTTGATCACTGCATGATTCCTGTTCTTATCGCAGGCTCATACACTCCAGTCTGCCTAATTGTACTTCATAATATATATGGCTATGTTATGTTTGGCATTGTGTGGGGAATCGCCATTCTTGCTATTGCATTCAAGCTTCTCTGGGTAACTTGTCCTAAGTGGATATCTTCAGTTCTCTACATTGTAATGGGCTGGACATGTGTTATGGCTATTCCTCAGATATATTCAGCACTTGCCGGAGCCGCTTTCTTCTGGCTTCTCGCCGGCGGAATCTTCTACACAGTCGGCGGCGTAATATACGCAATTAAGATGCCTGCATTTAACGCAAAGCACCCTAACTTCGGAACACATGAAATCTTTCATGTATTTGTTATGGCTGGAAGCCTCTGCCACTTCATACTGATGTATAACTTCGTTGCAGTTATGTAATAAACCTACTGTTATCATCCCCATAAATATTGAAAAGACCTACTAATGTACAACAACTATTCCCATTAGTGGGTCTTTTCCCCAATATTGTCCTTTTAATCTATCGGAAAGACCTACTAACTCACAACTATCAATTTCTTTCGTAGGTCTTTTCCAAAATATCATGCATCATTTTCAAAGAAAAGACCTACTAACTCACAGCATCCACTCTCATTAGTAGGTCTTTCCTCAAAAATAATCATCCCCCATATAATATGTAAGCGGCGGATTCCCGCCGCCTTTATCTATATTAAGCACCTGCTTTGCCCTTTCAGGCGTTATCCCACTTATATAATGGAGACTGCCGGCTGTTTCTCCGCACACATTGCTTGTAAAATCATAAACAGGTGCCAATTTTACAGTATTGTCAACAATTACTCGCCGAGGTAATCCATAGGATTCACAGGAATACCGTCCTTTGTCATTGCAAAATATATTCCTGGGCCCTCTTCTTTATAGTATGCTGTTGGCTCGGCCACGGTACCAAGAAGCTGACCGGCTGTAACTGTATCTCCAATCTTAACATTCACATCTGAAAGCATACCAGTTGTCATCTCATATCCATTACCTGCTGCAACCCTTACAGTAAGTCCTGTTTCAGTATTCTCTGCAACATCAACAACTACACCTGATACCGCTGCACATACCTTAGTTCCAACATCTGAAGCAACTACCATACCAGGACTGCATTTGTACATGCCAAGAGTCTTAAAATACACAGTAGAATCCATATTATATCCAAGCGTAACAGTTCCGCTGACAGGCCAGTATATAAGCTCTCCCTGGTCAAATGTATACTTACTTATAGCATTTGCCATAACCTCAGCTTCAGTCATAGGCTTGACCGCCTGTTCCTCTGTCTCCGGCTCCTTTGTCTGCTCCGTAACCTCATCCTCAGTTCCATCACCATCATCAGACATGCTTGCTCTTGCGTTGGCATTAATAATATCATCATCACCAACAGTTGGTTCTTCCACTGGAATATCCGGGTCGTCATCTGTCTTGATAGCCACATTTCCTTCTGTTTCATTCAGATTCACAAGATTGTTGTTCTTAGATTTCTTAACATTCTGTGCTACTGAAAATATCCCAAACACAAGCGCAACAATAACCGCCAGCGTAATAACCGCTGACACAACCTTAACCTTGTCGGTTCCTCGCGTTCTTACATTCGCCATACTAACATCCTCCTATCATTTCGCAAAGCTTTGATGTTAATATGTTTTCCAGATTCGTAAAGTTTATACTGTTTTTAAATGTAAAAATCCCCGCACACAAAGTGCGGGGAAATATTCAATAATCTTCTGACAAATCCGATATTACATCTCAACAGGAGTCTTAGTAAGCTTCCAGATTTCTGTAGCATACTCTTCAATAGTTCTGTCTGATGAGAACTTACCTGCCTTGGCTGTATTAGTCATAACAGTCTTGGCCCAGCCGTTAGTATCTCTGTATCTCTCATCAATCTTTCTCTGAGCCTCTGCATATGAACGGAAGTCCTTAAGAATAAAGTAAGTATCTGCTCTTCTGCCTCCATCATTGTTAAGAAGAGAATTGTAGATATCTCTGAACATCTCTGTATCCTCTGGAGAATACTTTCCATTGATAAGTTCCATAAGAACATCTCTTATTTCCTGATCATTGTTAAAGATTTCCATAGGATCATATCCGCCCTCATTCTCGAAACGGATAACTTCATCAGAGCTGAGACCAAATATCTGTGCATTTTCAGCACCAACTTCATTAACGATTTCGACATTAGCTCCATCCATAGTACCAAGAGTAATTGCACCGTTAAGCATGAACTTCATGTTACCTGTACCTGAAGCCTCCTTAGAAGCTGTAGATATCTGCTCACTTACATCTGCTGCCGCAAATATAATCTCACCATTAGATACTCTGTAGTTCTCAATGAATACAACCTTAATCTTGCCCTTGATAGAAGCATCATTATTAATAACGTTAGCTACATTATTGATAAGCTTGATTGTCTGCTTAGCAATCTTGTATCCTGCTGCTGCCTTGGCACCAAAGATAAATGTCCTTGGAACCATATCATAATCAGGATTTCTCTTAATCTGATTGTACAGATACATAACATGTAAGATATTAAGTAACTGTCTCTTATACTCATGAAGTCTCTTAACCTGTACATCGAAGATAGAATTAGGATCAACATCAATTCCGTTATTCTCCTTGATGTACTTGGCAAGACGAACCTTGTTCTTATACTTAATCTGCATGAAATCCTGCTGAGCCTTAGGATCATCAACATAGAGCATAAGCTTCTCAAGCTGGCTTAAATCTGTAACCCATCCATCACCAATCTTATCTGTAATCCAGTCAGAAAGAAGTGGGTTAGCATGCTTTAAGAATCTTCTCTGAGTAATACCGTTAGTCTTATTATTAAACTTCTCTGGCATCATTTCATAGAAATCTCTTAACTCCTGCTTCTTTAAGATTTCTGTATGAAGCTTTGCAACACCATTAACAGAATATCCGGCAACAATTGCAAGATTAGCCATCTTAACCTGTCCATCATAGATAATAGCCATCTTACGAACCTTCTCCTGATTTCCTGGATATTTAGCCTTAATCTCTTCTACAAAACGGTGGTTAATCTCTTCAACAATCTGGTAAATTCTTGGAAGAAGTCTTGAGAACAACTCGATAGGCCACTTCTCAAGCGCCTCAGCCATAATTGTATGGTTAGTATAAGCAACAGTCTTAGTTGTGATATCCCATGCCTCATCCCATTCAAGTCCGTTCTCGTCCATAAGGATACGCATAAGCTCTGCAACTGCAACAGTTGGATGTGTATCATTAAGCTGGAAAGTAACCTTCTTATAAATGTTCTTAACATCCCCATTATTCATTGACTTATATCTGTCAACAGCTCTCTGTACACTTGCTGATACGAAGAAATACTGCTGCTTAAGTCTTAATTCCTTACCTGCATAATGGTTATCATTAGGGTAAAGTACCTCAACGATATTCTTTGCAAGGTTCTCCTCCTCGATAGCCTTCTGGTAATCACCCTTATCAAAAGAGTTAAGGTTAAATGTATTAACAGGCTCTGCGTCCCAGATTCTAAGAGAGTTAACAGTATTATTACCATATCCAAGAACAGGAATATCATATGGAACAGCGATTACAGAACGGTAATCTTCCTGAACAAACATATCTCTTCCAGTCTTTTCATCTCTGTAAGAACGTACATATCCACCAAATTTAACTTCATATCTGTATTCAGATCTCTTAATTTCAAATGGGTTGCCATCCTTTAACCAGTTATCAGGAACTTCTACCTGATATCCGTCCTTAATCTCCTGCTTGAACATACCGTATTTATAACGGATACCACAGCCATATGCAGGATATTCAAGAGTTGCTAAAGAATCCATGAAACATGCAGCAAGACGACCAAGACCACCATTACCTAATGCTGCATCTGGCTCCTGATCCTCGATAACATTAATGTCAAGACCAAGCTCGTCAAGAGCTTCCTTAATCTCATCATAAGCACAGAGATTAATCATATTGTTACCAAGTGCACGTCCCATAAGGAACTCCATAGACATATAATAAACCATCTTAGGATCGTCCTTCTCATACTGCTTATGAGTAGCAATCCATTTATCAATGATAATATCCTTAACAGCATAAGAAACTGCCTGGAAAACCTCCTGCTGATTAGCCTCTTCAATATTCTTTCTGTAAAGAGACTTGCAGTTACTGATTACATTCTTCTTGAATTCTTCCTTACTGAAATTCTGTGTTAAACTTGTCGCCATGTATTTAAAACTCCCTTCTGAATAAGGACGGCTCCCCAATACGCCGATACCCTGTAAAAACTATAATCCGCCCCACAATAGATGTTTTAATTATACATAATAATATTTACAAATGCAAACTTTATTATTCAATTGTCCTCAAACTATATTTTTCAATATTTTCCTATAATTCTTCCAAAATCCATCAAAATCTCAACAGATAAATACTTCATAGAATTAATACCTAATTTGAATAACAAATATGGCATAACAAGCACCATAAATGTAATTACAAGACAGCCTTTATAATCTAAAATCTTTGTAATTCCATATATCCCAATTGATATTATTAATAATAAAACAAGTCTGAACGCCTGACCAATTACCATATACCCAGCTATGCTGATATTAAAAGGAAGGTCATAAAAAATCTGCAGGCTCTGAATTGGTGCTGACAACTGTTCTAATTTGTACAACTGACATATATTAAAAATATCAATAAATACAGAAAGTCCCCATATAAGAAATGATATCATAAGTATTTTTAATAATTTAACAGCCTTTACCCTGCTTCTCTCTTTTGAAGTGTTAAGAAAAGCTATCATATGACATCTTTTTTCATATGCATATTCAACTGATATTATGAGAATAAGAAATATTACGCATACAAGATTCTGACTTTCCGTGTTCTGATATTTCCTTGAGCCAAATATATCCTCATAAGCAGCGGGATTTACAATTCTCGCTTCTATCCCTTTTTCCTCACTAACTTTTCTTACATAATTCAGACAATTCTGCATATTTTCAAGAGTCTGACTTGCTTCACGGAATTTATATTTATAATTAGCATCTGTCTCTGCTTTTTTGCCTAATTCTTCGACAGCATTACGACATTCCTCAATATATGCTTCACACTCTTTATCTCCAGTATTTCCACTAAACATAGAATAAAAATTATTCATTGAGAAATCCGTATTACTGTAATCAACACCTCTGTACATTCTGCATGATATCAATAAATAAACAGCAGCAGCAAGAAGTATTATTCCCTTTTGTAATATAAGGGTCTTATATAATTCAGATACAAATAAAGGTACTTTTCCCAATAACATCTGGATAAACTGAGAGCATTTTTCTATTATTTTTGTTATGGCACTCTTCCTGCCCTGTGCATATTTATGAGAATATGTAATATATACTCCTATGAATCCTGTTATTGCCAGTAATATTGTCAAAAGCCAAGTCGTACTCTGAATATCTGTAATAAAATTATCCGTTCCCCAGTTTTCATATATGTAATATGACTGCCCCGGAAACAATACATTTGAAATATTTATGTATTTTAAAAATGCAAATGCACTCTTAGATGATATATTAATATTAATTATATATTCAAAAACTAAAAACAACCCAGTTCCTGCTATTGATAATTTGTAATTACCAGTAATAAGGAAAACAAAATATACCAGCCAGGACAACACACACATAGCTATCGCAAATGTTATACAATATATAATAAAAAATGCAGCCACATTTGTCTTTAATGGGAACATATTAAATATATAAGAATTCTGTATCGGACTTCCCATATTACAGCCATAAATATTCTTATATATTGCCAGAATTACACCATTAAAAACAAACGAAAGCACTATTGATATAAGCAATATAATAAAACATCTTTTTATCGGTAATACTTTTCTGGAATTTTTACTGCCTCTAATCTGAAGAAACATATTATTTTCAAACTCTTCCATAAAAGTTATAAGCACAAATATCATCATCACCAGAAAAATGACCGAAAGTTGTTTGTCTGATACCAGTTTTTCTATAGCAGTAGTGTTAGTAATAGAGAAATTGATTTCCCCTCTGCTTTCCAAATCTGCCATATACTTTTGTGCATTAAGTACATAGTAACTTTGCTTCTCTGCAAATAATGTACTGTTAATAATTTTTTTGTAATTATTCTCTGCCCTTGACATATCAGATGAATAAACATATTGATATTTTTCCTGTAAAAGTTTTATTGCTTCTTCAATATATTCCCTGTCTGCTTCGTAGTCATCTGTTTTATCATGTACATACTTACTGTATGTTAAGGATTCAATCATTTCCGTTTGATTAGCATATTCATACATCAACTGATTATAATAAGCATATACTTTTTTATCATTCGTATTATTAATCTTAAAAATGCTCAACCAGATTATTATTCCAAGAAAAATAGCAATAAATACAACGCTTTTCCGTAAAACCCTCAATAATTCCATTTTGCTCCTATTCCGGAGTAATCTGTATCCACTCCTTGTTTCCTGTTCCAATGTCAGCTTTGTCCAACACTGCACTTAAACATACCTGTGCCAGCTTACTCGAACCTTCAGTTTCCATTCTCTTTTTCAGTTCTTCATATTTACTCATTAATTCTGAAGATGCTTTGAACTGTTGAATATCTGTATCTGTTGTTATTACTAACAGATATCTTCTATCTCCTCCCAATATATTTACATCAGCAGTCATCTTAGTACTATCCAGATTAAATTCTAAAGTATCTTTTATCTCGCCATTTGTATCTAATATATAAACAATATTTTTATCATCAGTTGTAATATTCTTTATTCCTTTAGAAAGGTCTGGTTTATCAAATACATAAAAATACTGTCCATCATATCCTGCAAGTTTTGTATAATTTCTGGTTGATTTATTATCCAGTTTAAATACTTCACTTATTTCCTGTGTTTTAAGATTCATTCTATAAAGACACCATGCACTTGAATCTACTCCTGCAAAATACATGTTGCCATCTTTATCATAAAATAATTCTGATGTAACCCAGTGTTTAGAATCTGCCTTTTTAGATAATTCATCATCACTACTTATATCAATAAGTGTTTCTACATTCCCTGTATTAGTATCGAGACAATCCACGATATATTCTTCCGCCTCTAATGATATACTTGTTCTCCAGTTAATATAGAGTTTGTCACCTATTGCGTTAAGTGACGCAAGACTAACCCCTATAAAATCTGTTCCACCATTAAATGCTGCATTATATTCTTTTACTTTTTCTGGTTCAGATGAACTATTAATGTCCACCTTATACATTACACACCCCGAATCACTATATAAAAGATAATACATATATCCATTGACAATATCTGCATATTTAATGTCACCCCATGCTGATGACAAAGACATACCTTCTGTTGATAATGTCTTTTCCGATTTCTTATCTCTTAATGTTTTATCATAAGACACAAGGATATCCTTCTCCTTTGTCTTTTCTATCATGTATATTCTTCCACCATAATACCATATAGTACTACCCAGACATTCTTCATCTGACAAATATGCCTCGCACTCTGCATTATCATGTGTACAATTTACATTTGAACATAAAGCTACACTATTGGCATTAACCATATCGTAGTAAAACATAAATTTATATTCTTCACTGCTAACTGGAGACTTTGCAAGATAATAATACCCTTTTTCCGCAGCCGCAGCATTTTTCTTCATATAAAATTGAGCCTCATCTTTATATTCATAATCAGAATATTTGTAAACATTGTCATCATTCTTAACCGTCTTATTATTACTACATGCTGTTAATACAGCCATTCCTGCAATTAATATTGCTAATACTGCCTTCTTCAATAGAATCTCCCCCTTCTTATCCCGACTACATTCTGACTCCACTTTACAACATTCCCAATATTTTTCAATACGATTTACGCGAACGGTCATTTTTTAACGCGAATTGTATTTCACTTTTCCAATGACAGCTCAACTCTACACATAATATAGTCTGGTCGACGCATTTCATACGATATTTCCCCATTATATTTATCAACAACATCTTTAATATTCTTCAAACCATATCCATGCTTTCTGCTGTCTTCCTTAGTTGTCTGAGTATGTGTATTTATTTCCTTAATGCCATTCATTACCGAATTGCCTATATTAAAGCTCAATGTATCTTCTGTCCTGCATATCATCACATATATCTCCGGTTTGTCTGTTTTCAGGCTTGCTTCCATAGCATTATCAATAAGATTTTCTAATATTACATACATATCTATATCAGCTATTGATTCCTGCACATTTCCTAATACAATACATGTTTTCTCAATTTTAAGTTCTTCACACTGTAATATTTTTCTGTTAAGAAGATAATTAAGTACAACATTTGAAGAACATATTACTTCCTTTTCTACAGACTGCTCACCTGTGTACTTCTGCGTAATATTCTTTATTTTTTGCATTTCCCCCTTATCAGCTAAATCTGAAATCAGACTTAATATGTTCTTTTCATCATGCTTATACTTGCTATATCTTTCCTGAAGTTCAATTATCCCCTGAATATCCTTCTCTTTCTGTCTGTATGCCTCTACAAGAAGTTCTTCCTCCATATTATGTTCGTAGACTTTTCGTTCAATAGACATCAGTACCATATTTATAATATTAACCGTAATTATTCCCACCACAGCAATCAGCGTATATAATGCTCTAATGCTTTCACTTTTATTTTCCTGATATACTATCAGACAGCATATAATTACTGAAACAACCGGAACTATACTTAATACCATCATGTATCTGTTATCCATATGCTCATTCATTGTCTTAAACTTAATTATCATATAGAAAAATATGCATAAAATCACCTGCGTTAGTACAAGTGAAATATACCTGCTTGATTCTCCATATTGTCCTACTTTTAAGAAATCTGTTCCTTTTATTACTCCTACAATTCCAGCGCCTAGCATTGCGGCACATACAATTGCCACCATCATCACAACATTATACATAATCTTCTGGGCAACATTCCCACATAAGAATACTGCGCTAAACGCCAATGATACAACTAGATATATAAGCACTCCCACGCTCTCAAAAAATATAATTCTGTTCATAATCTCAAGATACAGAACTGTTACTATAACTCCTGTTATATATGCACATTTTCTATTCTTCCCCTCTTTCACGCCAAGACATTTTATAAGATAAAATGTTATTGCAAATGCCTGAAAAATATTTACAAACACTTCTACCGCCTCGTACATAATTCGTATTCCCTTCTCACATTCTTTCGTCTGCTTCTGCTGATTTTATAAATACTGCCATTTATCATGACAGCTTCATCACCGGATATATTTTTTATATATCTTGGATTAAGCATAACTGAGCGAGATATCTTAATAAAACCATACTCTTCAAGTTTCTCTTCATATGTGTGCAGCGAACCATTAAGTATCTTTTCTCCATCTTTTAAAGTAATCTTTAATTCATGGTCATACACTTCAAATACAACTATTTCATCTGCTGCCAGCTCATATTTTCTATCTTTTCCTGTAATCTCTACTCTCTGCGCCCTCTTACGAACATGGTAAACTGCAGCATACACAAACTTTTCAAGGTCATTTTCAAGGCATTTCTTCTGTACAAATCCTATCGGTCTGCCAACAAAAGCATTATATACATTCTCCGAATATCCAGTAATATATATAATTGCCGGGTCGGACTCCCTAAATGTAAGCTCACGCCCCACCTCATATCCTTTACAGTCACCGAGGTCTATATCAAGCAGAAATATATCTGCACCGTCTTTCTTATAATTATCCAGCAGTTCCTTTCCCGAATGATATCTGACGACCGAATATGTTTCATCTCCCATAGTACATTTATTAAAAATGTCTATTATCCGTTCATCATACTTATCCATAAAATCAATGTCATCATCACATATTGCAATTTTTATCATTATGATTTCTCCGCATACAACATTTTTCTTAATTAAATAGTAACATTTACAATAATATATATCAATATTTCTATAGCATAAAAAAGCTGTGCACCAGCCCCAAAGACCAGCACACAGCTTCATATTACTTTTATTCAATTTCCTGCATTAAGCAAGCTTCTCAACAGCAAGTGTAACCTTCTCACCATTGATATCCCACTCCTTCTCAAATCCTGCAGTCTTTCCAGTGATAATATCCTGCGCAAGAACTACAGTCTTAACCTGAGCAGCATTCTTATTAACAATATCAGCTATCTTGTCGTTGCCTGATACATAGAGATTAATCTTATCCATAACCTCGAAACCAGCGTCCTTACGCATAGTCTGAACCTTAGAGATAACCTCTCTTACGAAACCTTCCTCGATAAGCTCTGGTGTAAGGTTAGTATCAAGAACAACTGTGATACCCTTGTCGCTGCTTGCAACAAATCCTTCCTTCTGAGTCATCTCGATAAGAACGTCGTCCTTAGAAAGCTCGATAGCCTGACCTTCAACATTTAACTCGAAGCTTCCTGACTCGTTAAGCTTATCCATAGTTGCGTTACCGTCAACCTCTGTAAGAGCTGTTCTGATTGCATTAAGAAGCTTTCCGTATTTTGGTCCGAGAGTCTTCATCTGTGGCTTGAATGAGTAAGATGTAAATGCTCTTACATCATCTGTGTATTCAACTTCCTTAACATTAAGCTCATCAGCAATAATAGCTGTATAGAACTCATCAAGCTTCCAGTCTGCCTTAATGAACATCTTGCCGATTGGCTGACGGTTCTTGATATTAGTTGAATTACGGCATGCACGTCCGATAACAACTGCGTCTAATACATCATCCATAGTTTCCTCAAGCTTCTTGTCAATGAACTGCTCATTAACCTTAGGGAAGTCGCATAAATGTATTGAAATAGGCGCATTTTTATCAATGCTGCATACAAGATTTCTATAAATGCTTTCTGTCATGAATGGAACCATTGGTGCAGAAATCTTAGCAAGAGTTACAAGTGTTGTGTAAAGAGTCATGTAAGCATTAATCTTATCCTGCTCCATTCCCTTAGCCCAGAATCTCTCACGGCTTCTTCTTACATACCAGTTAGAAAGCTCGTCTGTGAAGTCCTCAAGCGCTCTTGCAGTCTCTGTAATCTTGTAGTTCTCAAGATTATTATCAACAACCTTAACTAAAGAATTAAGCTTTGATAATAACCATTTGTCCATAACTGAAAGCTTGTCATATTCAAGCTGATACTTAGTAGCATCAAAATCATCAATATTAGCATACAGTACGAAGAATGCATATGTGTTCCAGAATGTTCCCATGAACTTTCTCTGACCTTCTGAAACCCACTCGTCCTTGAATCTGTTAGGAACCCAAGGAGCTGAATTCTCGTAGAAGTACCAACGGATTGCGTCAGCACCATGCTTCTGTAATGCGTCAAATGGGTCAACAGCGTTACCCTTTGATTTACTCATCTTCTGTCCATCTGCATCCTGAACATGTCCGAGAACGATAACATTCTCATATGGAGCTTTGTTAAAGAGCAGTGTTGAGATAGCAAGTAATGAGTAGAACCAGCCTCTTGTCTGGTCAACAGCCTCAGATATGAACTTAGCTGGGAACTGCTGCTCGAATACTTCCTTATTCTCAAATGGATAGTGATGCTGTGCAAATGGCATTGAACCTGAATCGAACCAGCAGTCGATAACTTCTGGAACTCTCTTCATTGTTCCCTGACACTTAGGACACTTGCATGTAACTGCGTCAATATATGGTCTGTGAAGCTCAATGTTATCAGGACAATTGTCTGATTTTTCCTTGAGTTCTTCAATGCTTCCGATAGACATCATCTCGCCACAGTCTTCACACTGCCAGATATTAAGAGGAGTACCCCAGTATCTGTTTCGTGAAATTCCCCAGTCCTGAACATTTTCAAGCCATGCTCCGAAACGTCCTGTACCTATTGTCTCTGGAATCCAGTTGATTGTCTTGTTGTTAGCAATTAAGTTAGCCTTAACTTCTGGGTCTGTCATCTTGATAAACCATGACTCTCTAGCGTAGTAGATAAGTGGTGTATCACATCTCCAGCAGTGTGGATATTCATGCTCTACCTTAGGTGCTGAGAAGAGGATTCCTCTGCCCTCAAGTTCCTTAAGAACCTCAACATCACAGTTGATAGCGCCTGCTTCCATCTCTTTCTTAGTTGGCTTAGCACGCATTCCTGCAAATGGAGTCTCTGGCTTCATAACACCAGCCTCGTCTACCATCTGAACAAATGGAGCGTCATATTTTCTACCAACTCTTGCATCGTCTTCACCAAATGCTGGTGCAATATGAACGATACCAGTACCATCTTCCATAGTTACATAATTATCACAGTATACGAAAAATGCTTTCTTGTGCTGCTTGTCAGCGCAATCCTTAGCACACTGGTAAAGTGGCTCATATTCCTTATATTCAAGGTCTTTACCCTTATATTCTTCAATAATCTCATAAGCAGGTGTACCTTCTTCTCTTTCGATTCCACCAAGAACCTTGTCAAGAAGTGCCTTTGCCATAATGTATGTGAATCCGTCTGCTGCCTTAACTCTTGCGTAAGTCTCATCTGGATTAACACAAAGAGCAATATTAGAGCAGAGTGTCCAAGGAGTTGTTGTCCATGCAAGGAAATATGCGTCCTCACCAACAATCTTGAATCTTACAACTGCTGTACGCTCTTTAAGAGTCTTATACCCTTGAGCAACCTCATGTGAAGAAAGAGGTGTACCACAACGAGGGCAGTAAGGAACAATCTTGAATCCCTTATAAAGAAGACCCTTGTCCCAGATCTGCTTTAAAGCCCACCATTCAGACTCGATAAAGTTATTGTCATATGTTACATATGGGTTATCCATATCAGCCCAGAAACCAACAGTAGATGAGAAATCCTCCCACATACCCTTGTATTTCCATACAGATTCCTTACAATGCTTGATAAATGGCTCAAGACCATACTCTTCAATCTGTTCCTTGCCATCAAGACCTAACATCTTCTCAACTTCAAGCTCAACTGGAAGTCCGTGTGTGTCCCATCCAGCCTTACGAGGAACCATGTAACCCTTCATTGTTCTGTATCTTGGAATCATATCCTTAATTACTCGTGTAAGCACATGTCCGATATGTGGCTTACCATTAGCAGTTGGAGGTCCATCATAGAATGTGTATGTTGGTCCTTCCTTTCTGTTATCAATACTCTTCTGGAAGATATCATTGTCTTTCCAGAACTTTTCAACTTCTTTTTCTCTGTCTACGAACTTCATATCCGCAGAAACTTTCTGATAAATCATTGCAGCTTCCTTTCTTGCCTTGTGGCTTATATTTTCTAGTACATTACGGGCATTCGTCATAAATCTGTCATACAAGCAAGCCTGATGGCTGCCTGCAGACTCATTGCTTACGAAAAAAGCCCCTCTGCCGTAATACAACAGAGGGGTAACATACTTATCCTAAAATCTGAATGATTACGACATACTATCATATGCGTCCCTGGCTTTAACCTGACGATGGGATTACCGTCCCCGCTTAGTCTCGTGATGATTTCAGCGAAGATGCTCAGAAGTGATGTTCAGATGGATAGTACTCGCACCGGCTCTCACCATCCCGGCTCGCTCATGCTTTTCACTCCAACCTACTGTCTTCGTCAATGCATTTGATTAGATTTTATATAATAAATGTTTAGTTGTCAAGCTGTCATAGTAAACATGTGCAAGTTTTTTATGCTAATTATACATATCTTCGATAGGAATTAACCTGACATTTAAAGCCACAGCATTATCCTTTACCCAATCGGTAAATCCACTTAATGAATACAGATGATATTCAGCAACCTTGTATCTCTTGTCGATTAAACCATCTCTGTCCATAAGTTCTTCAAGCTGTTTCTTATCCATTGGTGTATTCCTGAATTTACATTCACCAAGAATTGCCTTATTCTCTGTCGTATCCAGTCCAACAACATCAATATCCGTCTGCTCTTTCTTAGCCGGATTAGTACCAAACCACTTACCTGCCTGAAGAACTGTACAACTGAATTTATTAGAAAATGCATTCATTAACAGATACTGTCTGCACATTTTCTCAAATATTTCGCCCATATACTCATGAAGCCTTGGTTTTACCTGACTTAAATAATACTGTTTTCCATTATCAATCTCAATTGCTGCAACTGCCCTCGGAATAAACCTATGCCAGAACATAAACATTCCATCTGACAATGAATACATGACTTTCTTCTTATTATTCTCTTCCGTGATTGCATATGTCTTTTCAATAATACGGGTTTCCAGCAAATGTTGAAGAATATTGTGGACAGACGCACTTTCCAGATTAGTTTTATCCTTTATCTCAACGGCTTTATTAGCTCCATTGGCAATTGCTGAAACAACATCATCATACACAGGTGCATTCCTGAACTCCTGGACTAACAGGTTTCTTGGTTCTTCATACATGAATCCCGATGGGTTAAAATACAAATCCGCAATATTATCATCAAGACTTTTGTCAGAATCAAACATAGAGATATATTTGGCAACTCCACCAGTGATTCCATAACAAATTGCTTTTTCCTCACACGAATAATCAGGTACAAACAATGCAGTTTCAAGATAATTAAACGGTTTTAAATCTATCTGCATAGTCCGCCTTCCGTATATCGGACTCTTACTGCTAAGCACTTCCTGTTCCATAAAGCTGATAGATGAACCAGACAGAATAAGAAAAATGTTTTTTTTAAGCCAGTTCTTATCAATCTCAACCTGCAAAAGCGATAAAAATTCTTTATCTGCCTCCGCAAGATAAGGAAGTTCATCAATAACAAGTACAAGCTTTTTATCTCCAATATTGTTGGTAATAAAATTAAGTATGTCTTTTATATCTGTGAATCTTACCCCGTTAATTCCCGGCATAAAATAGTCAACAACAACTTCCCCAAATAACTCAATATTTCTTTCTGCACTACCCTTTATTGCCGTAAAAGCTATATGCTCTTTTCCTCTTATAAATTCATTGATAAGAGTTGTCTTTCCTATCCTTCGGCGGCCATATACAATGCACATCTGGAAGGAGTTCTTGCTGTATGCAGTTTCTAAGCTTTTCAATTCATTTTTTCTTCCAATAAATTTATCACACATATTACGACCTCCTGTTTTAATAAAATTAATTTTAGTAAAGTTATATTTACTAAACCTATCTTTACTAAAATCAGTATATCCCATAACATTTTAAAAATCAATTTATTTACTAAAAAAGTTGCAGCAACCTTAACCGTTACTGCAACTTACATTTACATTATTCTATTATGCTTCTGTCATCCTGTTCTTAGCCACAATTCTCATAATCAGATCAACGCTTCCATCAATTCCATAAGTAGAACTGTTAATTGTGAGGTCGTAATTATCTGCTTCGCCCCACTTCTTGCCTGTATAGAATGCGTATCTTTTAAGATGTGCCTTATCCTCTTTTGAAACATACTTCGCAGCCTGCTTATAAGTAAGCTTCTCTTTGCTTGTATGGTAAGTTCTCTGTATACGCAGCTTCTTAGGAGCTGTGATAAATATGCTTATATGAGGAATGTGGTTCTTAGTAAGAATATTATCCGCATATCTTCCCATGATAACATATGGTTCCTGTTTTGCTAAATCGACCAGCTTCTTAGATGTATTAAAGAACTGTACATCAGACCTTGAAAGACCATGGTACTTCTTAAAATCTCTCCACCACTGAGCCGGTGTCCTTGCTGTTTTATTCTGGAATAATGCTCTGTCAGTTTCTTCATGTTCTTCATTACGCTGTAATATCTCGTTCATGATAGATACATCATAATAGCTGATTCTTAACTTATCAGCAAGCCTGAAACCGATATCTGTTCCGGCACAGCCATATGAACGGCCTATACATATAATAAGATTGTCATCCTTTCCAAATCTGTTGGCAAGATTGGACATATTAAGCTCTGCATGCTCCGGGTCAATAATATCATTTCCCTCTCTCGCTTCCTGCATAGCCATTGCTTCATCAAATATCTCACCATATTCATGCATTATTTCTTTATGAAGCTTAGGATTCTTTTTTGTGGTTCTTGCCATATTACTTATAAGTGCAAGCTCACTTCTAAGAACTGACGAATCTGCACTGGATTTAATCAAATCCTTTAAATCATTAATACATTTTTCCTTGTTTCCCTGATATACACGTCCCAGATTAGAACCTGTAGCTTTATATACTTTCTCGTCCAGTGCGTATATTCTGTTCGCAAGTTCAATTATCTTTTCATTATCTGCCATAATGCGCACCTCCTAATTATATAAAGAATAACAGTGTGTCAATCAGGAATACCGGAACAAGGCAGCACAGTGACCATACTATGTAACCGAAGAAACTTGGCATCTTGACACCATTCTCATCTGAAATCGACTTAACCATAAAGTTAGGCGCATTACCAATATAAGTCATAGCACCCATGAATACCGCACCACATGATATAGCTGTAAGCATTTTTGCAGGAACAACTCCGAGTGCAGTTGTAAGTCCTGACACAAATCCCATTGAACCAGCCGTTGTAAGGAATACAAGGTAAGTTGGTGTATTGTCAAGGAAACTTGAAAGTGCACCTGTTACCCAGAACATCTGTGATGGATGTGTAAGTCCAAGCTCTGCGCCTGCACTCTTTAAAATCATAAGGGCTGGCTGCATAGTAATAAATATACCTATGAAAAGTACAGCAACTTCCTGAATGGCTCCCCATGTGAAATGGTTCTTCTTTCTTATCTCTGGATTAGTTGTCTTGAATGATAAAAATGCGGCTAAAAGAATCATAACTACTTCAATAAGTGAAGTAATTGCAAGCTTAACCTCTCCAAATATAGGAATTGAGATTACCTCGCCGGCAGCATTCTGGAAAAATGGTACATCCGGAAGTACTCCGCTTAATATAACTGCTGCAACAATAATTACGATGAATATAATATTATGTAATCCCTCAAATCTTATAAGTGGCTCATTTTCCTTAATCTCCGGCATATAACCTGCTGCTATATCCTTCCTGTATGCTCTCTTGTCAAGAAAATAAAGCACTGTTAGAAGAATAATCATGTTAAGGAGCAGTATCGGAAAGAATCTTATACTCCAGAAGAAAGGAACACCTCTTGAGAATCCCATAAGAAGTGGTGGGTCACCGATAGGTGTAAGACTTCCTCCCATATTAGATATAAGGAAAATGAAGAACACCATAATGTGAGCCTTATTTCTTCTCCAAGAATTCATCTTAATAACAGGTCTTACAAGAAGCATTGACGCACCTGTAGTTCCAATCCAGCTTGAAAGAAGGGTTCCTATTCCAAGAAGAATAACATTTACTCTTGGTGAACCAACAAGACTTCCCTCAACTGTTATGTTACCTGCTACGCAGAACAGACCGAAAAGCAGTACAATGAATGTAAGATAATCATTTACCAGACATTCAAGTACAGTCTCTGCTGCTGTTCCAGTACCATACTTAACTGCGAACGGAATTATGAAAAGCAGTGACCAGAATATTACAGCAAATGGTCTGTACTTTTCCCACCATTCTCCTTTTACAAGTGGAATTATGGCTATACACAAAAGCAGACATGCAAATGGTACACAAAGCCATAAAGGCACATTCGTCAGCTCGGCTGCCAGTGCAACCATTGGACAAATATTAATACTCATAACTTAAGCCTCCGTAAAAAAACCTGTTCCACACACGGAACAGGTAATCTTAATATTAAATTATCTCTGCACATCGAAAGACGAATTCTTCATAAGTCTCTTAATGTGGTCAACACATGTGATATTAGTATCACCTCTGATAGCATGCTTCATTACTGAAGAAGCAACAGCAAAGTTAACAGTATCTTCAGGTGTCATATTGTCCATAAGGGCATAGATAAGTCCTGATGAAAATGCATCGCCGCCACCAACTCGGTCTACTATCTCAAAATTAATTGTCTTGCTCTCATAAGTCTCTCCGTTAGTATAATAGAAAGCCTTTAAAGAGTTGTTGCTTCCTGAGTGTACATATCTTACAGTTCTTGCAATAGCCTTCATATGATACTGCTCATCTATTGCCTTAAATACTCTGTCCATATCTTTGAAAGATGGGTCCATTGTAAGACCATCTTTAACATCTGTTCCATCTTCTCTGTATACATGAATAGGCTCAATTCCAATAAGTACGTCAACATAAGGAAGGTACTTACTAAGAACATCTCTTGCCGTCTCGAATGACCAGAGCGTACTTCTCCAGTTAGGGTCGAAGCTGACAGTAAGTCCCATCTTCTTAGCCGCCTTAACTGCCATATCCATCATCTTACGGCAGTTGTAAGAAAGAGCCGGAGTGATACCGCTAATATGGAGCCAGTCATAATCCTTAAGAATCTCCTCGAAATCAACATCCTTATAGTCGTATTCTGCAAATGCAGAATCAGCTCTATCATATATTACCTGTGAAGGTCTGACAGAAACACCTTCTTCCAGATAATAAAGTCCCATTCTTCCTTCTGATCTTATAATGTGCTTGGTATGCACATCATTAGACTTAAGATAATTAATAGTTGACTTTCCAAGGTCTGAGTTAGGTAATACTGTAAAAAATGTTGAATCAACACCAAGGTTTGCAAGGGAAACCGCTACATTTGCCTCTGCTCCGCCATAATTAACTCTGAAATCATGTGTAGTTACAAGTTTTTCATAGTTAGGTGGTGATAATCTCAACATCAATTCACCAATTGCTATAAATTTCATGTCTTCCTCCAACGTCATAATAGATTAAGGGTATCAAATACCCAATTTTGCATATTCCAATGACATATTACACCACATTTGTACAAATTGCAAACTTGCATATTACTTTCTATAACAATAATTATTTTATATATCAAGTGACAGAACCGGATACTCAAATTCATCACTTACAAAGGCACACATATATATAGGATAATACACTATCTTGTCCCGCACTTCTATATTACAGTTCGCAAATACATATGCTTCCTTTACCTGATATTCGTCATTATATGCTGCTTTACTTATAGCACTATGGACGTAATAATCCTTTCCACTTTTTACCTCTATCGGCAATACCGAACCCTCATGTTCAATAACAAAATCAAGTTCCCCGAGATTATGATTATTGTAAAAATATGATGGATAACCATGTGCATTCAGCTCCTGTGCAACAAAATTCTCATAAACTCCACCAAGATTAATCTTTTCTTCTCCAAAAAGTACTTTAGCACGCAAAGCATTTCCATACTGATATGTCAATAATCCAACATCTGACGAATACAGTTTTATTAAACTGCTCTTCGCATTCTGACTGAGTGCTATTCTAGGCTCTGTGGCATTAATTGTTGCAATTGCAACTCCTGCATACTTAAGCCATAAAAAACTATCTTCCAGTTTTTCAAACCGTAATTTCTTCTGGATATCGGAATAATTAAAACGCTTATTCTGTCTTAAAAGCTGTGAAGGTATCTGGTCAAATATGGCTGTAAGCATAAGCTTCTTATCTTCTGTCTCATATTTGGTAAAATCAACTTTATACTGTCTTATAATATTATCCTGAATTATAGATACTTCTCCCACATTTCCAGTTTCTACATACGTACTTACTGCAGCCGGCATTCCGCCAATAACAAGATAACGCTTAAGATGTGTCAGCATTTTGTTATTTATAACATCCGTAACTGGCGACCTTTCCAAAAAACACTTTTTGAGATAATCTATTGTTTCTATTTTTACCCCACTTGCCTTGATAAATTCCTCAAAATCCAATGGGTACATGTCAAACTCATCCATATACCCAACAGGAGCTGACCTTAAATCTTTTAATTCAACACCAAGTAACGAGCCACTGAGAACTAATTTTATCCTGCCATCATCAACCCAGAATTTAAGTTTGGTAACAATATCCTTACACTCCTGCACCTCATCAATAAAAAGAAATGTTTTATTATCTTCAAATGTAACATCTGTAAGTGCCGATATATTAAGTTTCAATTCTTCTATTGTATTAGCCTGCTGCAGAGCTGCGATATATTCACTGTTCTGAATCAGATTAATCTCAACATAATTACATTTATTATCCCTTAAACATTTTCTGATAGTATATGTTTTTCCTACCTGCCTTGCTCCCGTAACCAATAATGCACGGGCAGGATTTTTTATCCAATTATTTATATATTTTTCTGCTTTTCTTGTAATCATTATTACATCACCCCTTATAATTATAGTATCACTCATTTGCATTTTTTCAATATTTTTTTCTCGATTTTTATGCACTTTTGCGTGAACTATTTTGTTTCAATTAACACTTTTTCAATTATATTATTGTCAAATACATTTATATTATTCAAATTGCAAACTTGCATATTACTTTTTAATAAGATATAATTATTTTATTAATAAGTAAGGTTAAGGTACGTGTTTATGGATATATTTGAGTCTCTGAATTCTGTGCTTGTAGACTTGTTCAATGATATCTTGAACATTGAAGAAAGGGCTCTTATCACAGAAGAATTTAAGGATATTTCTGTTACAGATATGCATATTATTGAAGCTGTAGGAATTGAAGAACCTCGTACTATGTCCACAATTTCCAAGTCACTTGGTGTAACTATGGGAACTCTGACGGTCGGTATCAACGGACTTGTAAAGAAAGGATATGTTACAAGAAAGCGCGGTGAGAAAGACCGCCGTATAGTGTATGCCTCCCTGACAGATAAAGGAATTGCAGCTTACAGGCATCATGAGAATTTTCATAAAGACATGATTGAGAATATCACGAAAGATTTAACTAAGGAAGAAGCTGAGGTACTTACCAAGACATTTATACGGCTTGAAGACTTCTTCCACCAGCTTCCATAATAACTGCATTAATAAAGGAGGGGTATTTATGCCAGATAATAAGAATTTGCTCAATTTTGATGATTTAGCTGATGTATTCGCACAGCTAAACGATATTGAAGATGCGCCAGAAGAACTTACTGAGGAAGAGAAAGCCTCCCAGCGCAGATATGAAGAGATTATCAAGAAACATAAGAATGATAATTAATACGATGATACTAAACGACTGTCCAAGATATTCAAAGGCAGTCGTTTTTATATGTGTTATAACGCAAATCCCCATTTGTTAATCATCATATTCCTGCGAAATCCCCGTTCATATAGATTATGCCTTGTAATATTCACATTTATTCATATATAATACATTGAAACAGCCACCCTTGGGTTTCCCCGCGGGTGGCTGTTCCATCTTTATATGAAAGTGTTTGAAAGAAAAAAGCTTAGTTATTAGCTATAATGCCTGCTGTCTTATAGACAAATGTTACACTTCCGGCTTTGTCATCTGACTTGCCTAAGAATGAATTGTATTCCTGACCTGCCTTAACTACTGCCTTGATTGTATCAACGGCTGTCTGTGCGTCTGAGTCTACAAGCTTTGTGATAGGCTCAATTGCTTCGCTGTTAAACTGTGCCATTCCATCCTTTAATGTAATTGCACCTTCGTTTAACTGTGTAACTCCATCTGCAAGTGTTCCTGAACTATCCTTTAATGTAGCTGTTCCATCTGCAAGCTGTGATACTCCACTCTTTAATGTGTCGTTATTAGCTGTAAGCTGTGAAAGTCCGCTCTGAAGAACTGCTGTTCCTTCCTGCTGGAGTTTTCCGGCATTAAGATTTAATGCATATAAGCTTGAGCAGAGAGTTCCTTCCTTGTAAGTTGAGAATGAACCAACTGAAGTGCTAAGTGTGTTAAGACCTGTGCTTAATGTACCAAGACCTGCTTTAAGCTGCTTAGAACCTGCACTTAACTGTCCTGCACCTGCACTTAACTGGTCAATTCCTGCTTTAAGGGCATTTGCACCAGTATTAACCTGACCTGCTCCTTCATTCAATTTAGTAATTCCATTAAAGAAACTGTTCTCTCCGCCAGCTGTAAGGGATGTCATCGTATCATTAAGTAGACCGTATGCCTTATAAGCCTGTGAAAGTCCACTGGAAATAGCTACAAGATTTGCGTCTGCATCACTATTTGCCTTTGCTTTTAATTGTTCTAATGTATATTTGTGTTCTGTATCTGCTGCTGCATATTTAGCAGTTAATGCACTAACCATTGCTGTTCTTATACCAATCTTACCTGTTGTAATATTTTTATCATTATAGTTCTGCATTATAAATGCGGCTGCCTTGGTACACTGATTTTCATCTGTAATATCTGCTGTAGCAGATATACCTACATTAGCAAGTGTTGTCGCAACTGTAATTTTCTGCTCACCTGTCATTGCAGCCGGATTATATCCTAATTGTCCACCAATAACTGCCATTGCTAACTGATAAAAACTGTCATACGCATTATCATATTTTTGTTTTGCTTCTGTCATTCCTGATGTTAATGTTCCACCTATTTTATCTGCTCCTTCAGCTAATGCTGCTGCACCCGTTGCCAATTCTCCCGTTCCATCTGTCAATGACTTTGCCCCAGTAACAAGCGCTCCTGCACCAGATAAAGCACTATCAATTCCTGCATCAAGTGTTGCAGCGCCTGCTGCCAGATCACCTGCCCCCTTAGCTGCCGAAGCAACACTGCTGTCAAGATTGTTATCCTTAAGAGTATTATAAAGAGTTCCGATTCCGTCAGCATATGTCTTCATGTTGTCATTAAGTGAAACTGAACCCTCATATGCACTTGCAGCGCCATCTGCGTATGCATATATACCATCCTTAAGAGAAGAAGCACCTGTATTTAACTGGTCAACACCATCAGTAAGTGCTGGAATTGCATCACTTAACTGCTGTGTTCCATCCTGTAATGTAACAGTTCCGTCTGCAAGCTGTGTTGCTGCATCATCTAATGAAGCAACAGTTTTCTTTAAATCATCTAAAGTAATGTCATCAGCATTCATATCTGAAAGAAGATTAGATGTTGCTACAGACATTGTCATATCAAGTGAGAAATTCTTAACATCTGCTGTTAATTCAAAATACTCAGGAATATCAAGGTCAAGTGACTTGTCATTAAACTTAAGATTCATAGTATCCTTAAGTCCTGGCATTGTCATACCGACTGCCACAATATTGTCTCCAACCTTAGTAAGTTTACCATTAGTAACCTCAACATTTGAGAATACATCTGTTGGAAGCATCATGCCTGTAATCATTGTAAATGGTACGGCAACTGTCTGCTTCTTACCATTAATTGTTACAGTTTTCTTCTGATTATTAGTGTAATCAAAGCGAATAGTAACCTTTCCGCTCTTTCCGGCCAGGTCTTCCGGCTTAATTTCCTTTCCGTCAAGCTTGTAAGTAACCTTCATTGTTACTGGCGCATTTTCACTTGACTCAGTCTTATTAAGAGTCTCATTGCCGTTAGCGTCTGTAATCTTTTCGTTGACAGTGATGTGATTCTTGTTACCGGAAGCATCATTGAATACATAAACTGTTTCCTGTCTTGTGTTAGTTGCAAGTGTGCTCTTGTTAGACACTGCAAGTTCATTAGTTATTGCCTGTGTAATCGTAGCCTCTGTACTGCCTGCTGCCATCTCTGTTACATAAGCTGTATCCGTTCCTGTTGTTGCAGCTGTCTTAGAACCGCAGCCAACAAGACTTGCCGCAGTAAGAACAACACACATTAAAACTGAACTATATCTGAATAAATTCTTCTTTACCATAATAAATCCTCCTAATTTAATTCTGACTGTTCTTCTTTGGCTTGAAGCCTAAACTTGTATGAATAATCACCTTATCAAGCAATACAAAAAGTGATGGAAGAACAAATATAACAACAAACATACTGATGATTGCACCTCGTGCCATAAGTGTACAAAGTGAAGCAATCATATCAACACTGGCTATCATACCTACACCAAATGTTGCTGCGAAGAAACCAAGTGCGCTGACAATAATAGATGGAATAGATGTTCCAAGTGCTATTGATATAGCCTCTTTCTTAGAGTTACCAGCAGCTCTTTCTCTCTTATATCTTGTAGTCATAAGAATTGCATAATCGACTGTCGCACCAAGCTGAATAGTTCCGATTACTACCGAAGATATAAATGGTATCGTTGTTCCTGTATAATATGGAATACCCATATTAACAAATATAGCAAATTCAATAGCAGCAACCAGAATAACCGGAAGAGATATTGACTTCAATACGAAGAAAATAATAAAGAATATCGCAACAATTGAAACTGCACTAACTGTCTTGAAATCCTTATCAGTAATAGTGATAAGATCCTTAGTACAAGGAGCTTCTCCAATTACCATAGATTTAGCATCATACTTCTTTGCAATCGCATCAACCTTATTAATCTGGTCATTGATTTCATCAGAAGCAATTGTGTAATTAGTTGATACCATCATAATCTGGTATTCATCACCCTTAAGCTCTGAAACAAGCGAATCAGGAAGCATTTCCGTAGGTATTTCTCCACCGAGTGCTGAGTCAATACTTAATGCAAATGAAATTCCATCCAGATCATTTACCTCATTCATCATTGCATTAGAATCCTCTGCTGAAAGATTACTGTCTGCAAGAATCATATATATAGAATTAGTTCCGTCAAAGTTCTCGGCAAGCATCTTGTTAGCCTGCGAACAGTTAAGCTTCTCTGGAAGTGTATCAGACAAATCATAGTAAACCTTAGTATTGTTATATCCGTAGATTGCCGGACCAAGAAGCAGAACGAATATTATAAGGAATATCCATGAATGATTAACAATCCATCTTGCCGGCTTATCAAAATTCGGCATAATCTCTCTATGCATTGTTTTCTCAAGAGCCTTGTCAAATGTAAGAATAAGGGAAGGAAGTATTGTAACACAACCAATAACGCCCAATACAACACCCTTTGCCATAACAACACCAAGGTCAAGACCAAGTGTAAAGCTCATAAAGCAGAGTGCTATGAATCCTGCAACTGTTGTTATGGAAGAACCAACAACTGATGTTAGTGTATTCCCAATAGCAACCGCCATAGCTTCGTGATGATCATCCGGGGTTTCTTCCTTAGCTTCCTTGTAACTGTGCCATAAGAATATAGAATAATCCAGAGTTACACCAAGCTGAAGTACCGCAGCCAGTGCTTTCGTTATGTATGAAACCTCACCTAAGAAATAATTAGAACCAAGGTTATACACAATTGCCATACCTATACTTAGCATAAAGAATACTGGTACAAGGAATGAATCCATAAATATAGCAAGTACGATACATACAAGTACAACCGCTACAAGTACATAAAAAGGAGTCTCCTTTTCTGCCATTGTCTTAGTATCTGTAACTACAGCAGACATACCGGCAATATAACACTGATTATCCGTAACATCTCTTACTTCCTGAATAGCCTTCATTGTATCGTCACTTGATGTTGTATCATCAAAGAATATTGCAAACAATGTAGCTCCTGAATCCTCATTTTCAAAATAAGAACGGAACTTATCAGGAAGAATTTCTGAAGGAACATCATCTCCTACTATTCCACTATAAGAGATAACTGACGCTACATGGTCAACCCCCTCAACCTTCTTTACCAACTTAGAAACATTTGACTTATTCATTCCGTCAACGACGACCATTGCATAAGCGCCCTTTCCGAAATCATCAAGCAAAATGTCCTGTCCCTGCATAGTGTCGATATCACTTGGCAGATAATACAGGATATCGTAATTAACCCTGGTATTAAAGTAACCAAGAACTGATGGAATCAACAGCAGGAAGCTAAGAACCAGAATTGGAATTCTTAACTTAACAACAACTTTTCCAAACTTTTTCATATAAATAACCACGCCTTTCTGTAAGATGCAAATGCCAACAACCCTTAGTCATATAAGTATTCATGTCTTTAACAAATATGACCGATAGTCATTTTCAATTTCAGTTGACATTATAGCACCTCAAAACACATAGTCAATAGAAAATTGACCGAAAGTCATTTTTTAATATTTATTTTATAATTGGATTGGTGTATAATGTATTTATGAATGAGTTGGCATGGTAATCAATTTAAGGCACGCTTGCGCTGCTTGTCGCTCACAGCGGACACTAAACTCGTTGCAGTTCCTGCAACTTGTTAAGTGCCTGTGGCTCCAAAGCACCTGAAATCAATTACCATACCAACTCATAATACACACTATAACCAACTAATAATTAACACTAATAAAGGTGAGTGATTGATATGGGAAAGCTTGAAGCTAACAAACAACAGAAACTTACTTCTCTGCTGAATACTGCATTTAATCTCTTTACTACCCAGGGGGTTACGAAGACTTCTATTGCGGAAATTTCTCAGAAAGCAGGTATTGCTAAGGGTACATTTTATCTGTATTTTAAGGATAAGTATGATATAAGAAACCGTCTTATATCACATGAATCAAGTAAATTATTTAAGAATGCCGTCGCTGATTTAGAAGAATTTTCTATAGAGAAGAACGAACCGTTAGGTTTCGAAGAAAAAATAATATTTATAATTAATCATATTGTAGATGAACTGAATTCTAATCAGACTCTTCTCACATTTATATCAAAAAACCTTAGCTGGGGAATCTTCAAGGAAGCTCTCACAACTAAGGTTGCATCTGATGATATTAACTTTAAAGATGTATATTATGAAATGATTAACGCTGAGGATATCTCACTTGAAGAGCCTGAAATAATGCTCTTCCTTATTGTTGAGCTTGTAAGTTCAACTTGCTACAGCGCAATTCTTTATAAAGAACCTGCTGACATAGATACAATTAAGCCATATCTTTTCAAGACAGTACGCGCAATCATAAGAGAGCACACTATCCGGTAGCTGCTTACGCTTTCCCTTCAAGCTCCTGGTATATATCCCTTTTTGACACACCCCTGTCCTTTGCCGCAGCTTTCATGGCTTCTTTCTTATCCATGCCCTGCGACATATACATCTGCACATGTTCTGCCACACTCATGTTTTCCCACTGCTTTCTTGCTTCAGCCTTTAACTGCTCACGGCTTTTACCGGCAATCACAAGCACATATTCACCTCTTGGCTCATTATTTTCATAATATTCACATGCAGATTCAAGCGTGAATTCCATAGAATTCTCATATCTCTTGGTAAGTTCCTTACATATAGTAATCTGTCTGTCACCGCCAAGCGTATCTTGTAGTTCCGCAAGTGTCTTAGTAAGTCTGTGCGGTGCTTCATATATAATCATAGTCCTTGTTTCACATGCTAACTCTGCAAGAACTTCTTTTCTCTCATTCTTATCCGCTGGTAAAAATGCTTCAAATGCGAATCTTCTTGTCTCGCGTCCTGACATTGTAAGCGCTGTTATGCATGCTGCCGGTCCCGGAAGTGAAGTAACCCTGATACCTGCTGCCCTGCATTGCTTTACAAGCTCCTCACCTGGATCAGATATTCCCGGAGTTCCAGCATCCGTAATTACAGCCACATCCATTCCACCTAATATTTTATCAACAAGAACCTTTGCCTTATCATACTTATTAAATTCATGATAACTTGTCATAGGTGTCTTTATTTCAAAATGATTAAGCAGCTTAATACTGTTTCTTGTATCCTCTGCTGCAATCAAGTCTGCCTCTGAAAGCACACGCAAAACCCTGTAAGTAATATCCTCAAGATTACCAATAGGCGTTGCACACAGATACAGCATACCCGGTCCGTCTTTCTTTACATTTCTCTCATTATCCATAATAAACCTCTATCTATTCATACATTTTTAGAAGCGCATCAGTGTAGGTACCGTCCGTCTTGTATACAATAAGCGGTTCTTCAACAATAAGCTGGGAATTACCTCCCTTAACCGCTTCTATAAGCACCATATTGGCAGCCTTATTCACATAAGGATACACCAGCCTCATTCTCTTCGGCTCAAGATGATACTTTCTCATAGTGTCAAATATATCAACAAGTCTGTTCGGTCTGTGAACCATATACATTTTCCCTTTGGATTTAAGACAACGGCTTGCTTCCCTTATAACATCATCAAGACTACACAGAAGCTCATGCCTTGCAATTGCCTTGGCACTGTCCGGATTAACAATACCGTGATTTTCATTCATATATGGCGGATTGCTCGTCACAACATTAAAAGAAGCTTCCCCAAATATAGTGGAAGCTTCCTTAATATCACCCTTAACAACACTGATTCTGTCCTCAAGATGATTAAGCTCCACATTTCTTCTGGCAAGCTGTGCGCTTCCCTCCTGAATCTCAAGAGCACTATATGTGCTACCTGGATTCTTAGACTGCATAAGCACCGGAATAATACCATTACCGGTACCCATATCCAGCACCCTGTCCTTCTTCCCTGCCCTGGCATAAGTAGACAACAGCACTGCGTCCATTCCAAAACAAAAAATATCTGTATTCTGTATAAGCTTTAGTCCATCTCTCATCAAATCATCAATTCGTTCATTAATCATCACTAATATGGGCTTTTCCTTCTTTTCTTTCTAATTCCTCAAGTGCCTTAAGTTCCTTATCATCATCAATGCGGACCTTATCAAATCTTCTTTTTCTCTTAAAACGAAGCTCCTCAACCGGATATTCCTTAAGTTCCTTTTCGTCATTATCATGAGTTATTAATACCTTAACTCTCTGCCTTAAAACATTGACACTTGAAACCTCACCAACCAGTTTATCTGGTGTAGTAACAGAATCTCCCACATTAGGCAGATGACTATTTAATTCCTCATATGTATCCTGCTCATTCTTTAAACAACACATAAGTCTTCCACACACACCTGAAATCTTAGTTGGATTAAGTGACAGGTTCTGCTCCTTAGCCATCTTAATAGATACCGGATTGAATTCTGGTAAAAATGTGGCACAACATAAAGGTCTTCCGCAGGAACCAATTCCACCAAGAATCTTAGTCTCATCCCTTACTCCAATCTGTCTTAATTCAATTCTTGTCTTAAATACTGCAGCAAGATCCTTAACAAGCTCTCTAAAATCAATTCTTCCATCAGCAGTAAAATAGAACAGCACCTTATTATTGTCAAATGTATACTCAGCCTTAATAAGCTTCATGTCAAGATTATGCTTTGCAATCTTCTCAAGACATATCTTAAATGCTTCTTTTTCCTTTTCTCTGTTTTTTAATTCTCTTTCATCATCTTCTGGTGTTGCAATCCTTATGATTGCCTTTAGAGGCTGGATAACCGCTGTATCTTCTACTTCTCTTTCACCTAGAACAACCTGTCCATATTCAACTCCTCTGGCAGTCTCAACAATAATATGCTGTCCTGTTTCGACTGAATATTTCCCAGGTGCAAAAAAATATATCTTTCCAACCTGTCTGAATCTAACTCCAACAACTTTAGTCATCTATACTCTCCATTCTATGAATTTTCCTTAATTGCCATAATAAGCAATTCAATAACAAGATCAAAATTAACATTTGCCTGAAGTCTCACCTTAACCCTGTCAATAGAATTAATAATATCCTGTAAACCTTCATATGACATAGTCTGTGCCTGACTCTTTATCAATGTCATCTGGTCATTAAATATGAGCAGATTAGTATCATTTGTACTCTTAAACATAAGTACATCCCTGTACCACATAAGCATAAGGTCAAGGTAATCATCAATAGTCAGCTTATAATTGGTAACTCTTTTCACCGATGTCATAATATCAGCCGAATCCATATCCTTAGCATTCTTAATAACATCCATTACATCACGTCTTAACTCTGCAAACTCAGTAGATTCAACCATAGTCATTGCCCTGCCGATTCGTCCAGCTGCAAATCTTGCTGCAAATTTACACTCGTAATCACCGATATTATCATAGTGGTCTTTAAGATATTTAATAACTACATCATCCTTAAGTGGCTTAAGATCAAGCACAACGCATCTTGACAGAATAGTCTGTAAGAAAACATCCGGATTATTAGCAAGAAGAATAACAATTCCATAAGCTGGTGGCTCTTCAATTGTCTTAAGCATTGCATTCTGTGCTGCAACAGTAAGCTTGTCTGCTTCATCAATAATGTATATCTTGTAAGGACTGCTGTAAGGCTTAATCTGCATATCCGATACAAGCTGGTCTCTTATATCATCAACACCAATACTTCCCGGCTTCTCATGTCCAACCCAGATAATATCCGGCTGGTTCCTGCCTGATGCCTGCACACAGGAATGGCACACCCCACAAGGCTCAACACCGCCCGCCTCACACTGCAGTGTCTGTGCAAATGTGCTGGCAATAAGCTTCTTTCCTGCACCCAGTCCTCCGCTGATTACATAAGCATGAGATACCTTTCCCATAGATATTGCACTCTGCAAATGTTCTTTAATAGTCTCATATCCATATATGTCTGAAAAATTACCCATACTTATTCCTCTTTTCATTACTTATCTGTAATATTATAACACATATTGCTCCTATGTTGAAATATCTAATAACAATCCCCTTATATCATCAATAGCTCCAACTATTGCAAGATGATCCTTTTCATCTTTTACCAGTTCTCTGGCGAGATTATCAAGATTCTCATCTACCATCTTAACAATTCCATACACCCTGTGTCTTCCCCTTCTGTCAAGAAAGTTCTCTCTTGAAAACTTGTGTGATCGGTTTACAACTTCATTTAGGAATCCTTTAACAAGCTCTCTGTACTTCTTCATATCTCTTATATCCATATGCTTTGCAATCTTTTCACCCTGCTCGGTAATTTCCTGCATCATATTTCCCAGTTTTTCCTGAAGGTCTTTCTCCTCAATATTGCTAATCAGTGTAAACTTAAAACTATCATCTGATTTTTCCTGTGCTTTAACCGGAGTGGTCTGATTAGCCGGTGCTATATCTTTAACCTTAATATCCATACATACCTCCTAATATGGCACTTTTAACTTCACTAATACAATCCTCTAACTCTCCATTATTGCTAAACCTTCTTGTAATACCAGCCTTAGCAATATTCTCTTCTGAAAAATCCTCACTGTCTGCAAGAAATCTTCTGCACATTTCCTCATAGTGTGGATTATCCTGTTTCTGTTCTCTGTGGATAGCCCTTGTGAGTCTCAATCCATCTTCTACTTCAATGTATATCGGCATAATATGCTGTTTTCCATAGAATTCACAGAATTTATCATACGCTTCAAGCGTTCCTATAACCAGATACCTGTTACCACTGTTAAGGTCAATCTGTCCGTCATCAGCTGTAAAATACTTCCACACACCATACACAGTATTATATTCTCTCAGTTCAACAATCCTGCCGCTCTCCTGCATCTTAACAGCTGTCTCATCATTTACAAAAAAATACTCAACCCCATCGGTCTCCCCGGCTCTCATTGGTCTTGTTGTATACAATATAACAGTATTAAGCTTCAGACTTTCATCTTCAATTAGGTTTTTATATATCTTATCCTTGCCGGACGCGCTTTTTCCCATAATAAATGCTATCTCAGGCATCTTATCTTTCCTTCCTTAAGACCGGGTACTTCCAGCCCGGCATTTATCGCACTCTTAATAATTCTGCATACATCACCTGTAATCCGCTCGCCTACATTAACAACAGGCATTCCCGGTGGGTATATAAGAACCGATGACATACTTATTCTACCACATATATCAGGTGAATTAACAGATAAATCTTCATATCCATTTTCATCCATTAAATCAATTGCATCTGCCGGACACATACATACTTCCGGCTTGTTGTTAATCGCATACCCTAAGCTTTCCCCTACAGCATTTTCACTGTCTTTGCTTTCAACTTTCCAGCTTTTATCAATCTCCTTCAATGCACTAAGAAATCTGTCATAATACTCCTGTTTATCAGCAACTGAAGTCATTGCAATAACATATTTAAATGATGCCATCTCAAGCTGCACCTTATATTCATCCAATAACCTATCATACAAGTACTTTCCATCATCACATATAAGAATAATCTTAGAAATATCATCACTATCCATCAACCTTATATTATTAAGTTTTGCAATATTTTCTCTTAAATTCTTAAGTCTGTTTATATATTCCTTAAAAATATAATCTCCCTGCCCTTCAATAATTCCCATACACCTGTCAATACTCGCCATAAGAATATATGAGGGGCTGGTTGTCTGATATATATTCCAAAATCTTTCCACTTTATCATAATCTACATAATTTCCAGAAATATGTAGAAGTGCAGTCTGTGTAAGTGCCGGTAATGTTTTATGAATACTATTAATTACTATGTCAGCCCCAGCTTTTACTGCCGACTCTGGAAATTCCTCACTGAATTCAAAATGTGCCCCATGTGCTTCATCAACTATAAGTGGTATTCCTTTTTCATGCAGATAACTGGCAATCTCCCTTACCTCTGACACAACACCTTCATAAGTCGGAGAAGTTATAATAACCGCTTGTGCATCCCTGTTATTTTCAACACATTTTCTAATCTGTTCTAATGATAGTCCTCTGTATATTCCTGTATCATTATCAACCTCTGGTATAACATATACTGGCTCTAACTGTGCCATAATCAATGCATTGTACACTGACACATGACAGTTTCTTGCAACGATAATCTTTCCTTTTCTTTTCGTCGCACCGCATATAGCCGATAATATTCCTGCTGTACTTCCATTTACAAGCATCAGTGTTTTATCTGCTCCATACAATTTTGCTGCCCTGTCAGACGCATTTTTAATAATACCATCCGCATTATGCATATTATCAAATCCGTCAATCTCGGTAATATCAAGTTCTGAAGTACTTGCATATTCAGTATTGCGCTTTCCTCCCGGCATATGCATCGGCACATAACCAGCTTTTGAATACTCTTCAAGTTTTTCCAGAATATCTATATTTCCCATCAATACAACTCCATTATCTCTTATTCTGTAACCATAAGCTTTACTGTTACTTCATCATGGCTTCCAATTGCATCTGTAACTTCATACTTAATATCATAAGTACCTGTCTGGTCAAATGTATATCTTCCAACAGTCACAATCTTTGCAGTAATATCATTACCACAAGTATCAGTTGCAGTAACCCCTGTCATTACATCTACACTCTGACCAATCTTTGTCTGAATGTCCTTTGCCCCTTCTATCTTAGCACTATAAGCATTCCACGGATTATTCTCGTCAGGGTCTGTAGGATCCCAGCCGGCATATGCACTGTCCTCTGGAATCTTTATAGAATCCGGCTTACCAAGTGGTCCAGGATTAACTGCATCATCATATATAGTTACACCTGTTCCCGATGGACAGTTATCATATATCCACTTTACATCCCTAACGCACATTCTAACGCATCCAAGAGAAGCATAATCACCAAGCTTATTGTACTGTCCATCCTCCAGATCACCCTTATTCATTGAATAATATGGAACAGAATGGAACAGATAACCTCCACTTATTCTGAATGCATAACGTCCATAAGTACCATCAACCATATATCCCCATTCGTACTTATCTGATGTTACATAATTCTCACCCACAATAGTTTCGTCGCCTGCTTTTCCACATGATGTTGCAAATGCTTTGACTGGTATAGTGTATTCTCCATTCTCATCAATCCCATACACTGTAGCACAGTTAGCAGCTCTGTTTACTTTAATAAAATATGGAAGATAAACTCCTTCTGGTGCAATGTATTCTTGTTCTTTTGATTCAGGCTCTTTATTATCAATCCACACAACTTCCCTTGCCGCTGTTGTCTCTTCTGTTGAAACAACTGTCTGTTCATCATTACTCCCATGATTATCATCCTGTTTTTCATTATTATAATGATACAACATAATTCCAGCAGTTACTGCTCCTGCAATAGCAATCACAGCAACAGCAATAAATATAACAAGTGTCAGATTTCTCCTGAACCATGACTTTCTTCTTTTTAAATATTTATAATTAATGTTTCCTTTTGACATAATATCCTCCTTTGTCCATTACAAAAAATTAATATGTGTTTATAAATGTTTTTAACGCAAAAAAAGCTGTTTCATCACGAAACAGCTTTAAGTGCCTAGAACCGGAATCGAACCAGTGACACGAGGATTTTCAGTCCTCTGCTCTACCGACTGAGCTATCTAGGCTTAGTAGCGGGGACAGGATTTGAACCTGTGACCTTCGGGTTATGAGCCCGACGAGCTTCCGAGCTGCTCTACCCCGCGGCATTCACTATATATATTATGTTAAATAGATGTAAAATATACATCAAAGTGGGCGGAGAAGGATTCGAACCTTCGAAGGCAGTGCCAGCAGATTTACAGTCTGTCCCCTTTGGCCACTCGGGAATCCACCCATCTATTAAATTAATACTAATAATGCTCTCACATTATTAATATAGAGCCGACTGTCGGAGTCGAACCAACAACCTGCTGATTACAAATCAGCTGCTCTGCCATTGAGCCAAGTCGGCAAAATTGATGGGGCCTACAGGGCTCGAACCTGTGACCCTCTGCTTGTAAGGCAGATGCTCTC
>ERZ780030.67-NODE-67-length-64101-cov-11.174749_pt1 | contig 64101 bp, 48 predicted proteins | sample MGYA00511857_ERZ780030 | MGnify/ENA primary metagenome ERZ780030 (study PRJEB29588, sample SAMEA2162530) | human gut metagenome | biome: human gut; feature: human-associated habitat; material: faeces | place: Denmark | collected 2008/2010 ... | reverse complement strand
CTCGCTTCGCAAGATTAGCTACCATTTCGGTCTGTATCTCGCTCGGCTTGGTCTTGATATTGTGGTAGTTGACCTTTGGCACGGGGAGCTTTAGCATATCGGAAGTTTGAATATCCGCAACCTCACGGAACATCTGCATAAGCTCTGGTAGGTTGTAGAACTTGGCAAACCTCGTCTTGGCTCGGTAGTTCGTACCCTCTGGAGCAAGCTCCAGAGCCGTGACCGTTTCTCCAAAAGTCGAAGCCCAACTGTCAAAATGCTGCAAGCCGTTCTGCATCAGCGTGTCGTACTGCAAGTACCTTTGAACAGAATACAGCTCCACCATTGAGTTTGAAACAGGCGTCCCCGTTGCAAATATCGTACCTCGGTTGCCTGTGATTTCGTCCAGATAGCGACATTTCATAAATAAGTCGGAGCTTTTCTGTGCTTCGGTCTGGGCAATACCGCCGACATTTCTCATCTTGGTGTAGAGGTACAAGTTTTTATAAAAATGGCTCTCGTCAATGAACAGGCGGTCAACGCCCAATTCCTCAAAGTCAATCACGCTGTCCTTACGCTTGGTGTCGTTGAGCCTGTCGAGCTTCGCTTGGATAGACTTTCGGGTTTTCATTAACTGCTTGACCGTGAACTGTTCGCCGTGGGATTTTTGAATATCGTCAATACCACGCTCAATATCGTCGAGCTGTTCTTGGAGCATATTGTACTGCCGTTCAAGGCTCATCGGTATTTTTTCAAACTGACTATGCCCGATGATGACCGCATCGTAATCGCCTGTGGCAATCCTGCCGCAGAACTTTTTACGGTTGGCGGTTTCAAAGTCCTGCTTTCGTGCCACTAAAATATTGGCACTCGGATACAATCGCAGATACTCGGAAGCCCACTGACCGACAAGGTGATTTGGTACAACAAACATAGATTTCTGGCAGAGTCCGAGCCGCTTGCTCTCCTGTGCGGCGGCGACCATTTCAAAGGTTTTTCCTGCACCGACCTTGTGTGCAAGGAGCGTGTTGCCGCCGTAAAGGATATGGGCAATCGCATTGACTTGGTGGGGTCGGAGCGTGATTTCTGGACTGATGCCGCCGAAAGTGATATGGCTTCCGTCATACTCACGGGGGCGGACAGAGTTAAAAGTGTCATTGTAAGAACGGGCAAGGCGGTTTCTGCGTTCGGGGTCTTTCCAAATCCAATCCTGAAACGCCTGCTTGATAACTTCCTGCTTTGCCTGTGCCGCCGTAGTTTCCTTGTGGTTGAATACTGCCTTTTTGTTGCCGTTTTCGTCGTAAACATAGTCAAAGATACGCACATCACGCAGATTCAGCGTGTCCTCGATAATACGATAGGCGGAAGCCCTCTTTGTACCGTAGGTGCTGTCCGCCTTGACATTTCCGTAATCGGAACTCTTATTCTCAATAAACCAGTCGCCGTTTATCGCCGTATAGCGTACCTTGATTCTGCCTGCCGCATAGCTCGATGGGGTCAGCAGCTCTATAACAAACCGTTGAATATCCTCCTGCGGTATCCAAGTAGCACCAAGCCGCACGGAGATTTCGCCCGCACTCAAATCCTTTGGAATAACCTTTTTGAGTGCTTCGGCGTTGATTATAAGCTCTGGGTCTGTCTTTGCCGCCGTTTCTGCAATCACAAGTTTATTGCGGACATTGCCAGACAGGTATTCGTCTGCGGTCACATATTTTGCAGGCTCGGATTGGGGTATTTTAAAGATAACGCCCTGTAAATCACGGATTAGCTCCGCCTGTTCCTTGCCTGTCAGCTTCGCCATAAACGGCAAATCCACACGTGCTTTTTCTCCGATGGAGATTGCAAGGGCTTCGCTTGCCGTTTCCACGGAAGTCACGGCACGGTGGGGCTTGATAGTCCTCTTGGAGAACATATCCGCTTTCCGTTTGAAATTGCCCTCGTCGTCAAGCACCTCCAGAGAGCATAAAAGGAAGTAGCTCTCGTCCGAAGCAAACGCCAGATAGTTCCCTCGGCTGTTGATAAGACCGTACTTTGCGGTGTAGGCGTCGTACAGACGGTTAAGGTTTTCCTGCTCGGTGCGTATGAGTTCCTCTGGATAATCCTCGGTCTGGTATGCTATGAGCTTCCGCACACAATCCCTTATTTCCACCAAGCCTTTCACACGGCTCTCGGCGGTCATTGAGAGATTGGCAGGGGTCATCACATTGTTTTCACGGAAATACACCTTGCCGTTTACCAGAGTGTAGGAGAAGTTTTTAACACTTGGGTCGGCAGGGATAGCCTCGTCCTGCCCGTCGGAGATTTCGTCAATCTCATATTTTGGAATTTCGCCGTTGATGTTCTGCACGGCTTCGTGGAGCAGCTCGGCAAGGGGAATATCCTTTTTCGCTTTGCAGGCAGCGTCCATCTTCCCGAAGCGTGTGCTTTCCATTACCATATCGCCCATAACCATCTCTGGGTGTTTAACAAAATAGCTGTTCATCGTAACGCCGTTTTCGTCCGTATCAAGGTGTACCCAATCTGGCTCGATGTCGATTACTCGGTCACGCTTCTGCAAAATGAGAATATCACTTGTGACCTCTGTGCCTGCGTTTGCTCTGAAGGTGTTGTCGGGCAGACGGATTGCTCCTAACAGCTCTGCTCTCTGGGCGATATATTTCCGCACCTCTGGGCTTGCTTTATCCATCGTACCCTTAGAGGTAATGAACATCACCACGCCGCCGGCACGGACTTTATCCAATGCCTTTGCAAAAAAGAAATCGTGTATGAGGAATTTTTGGGCGTTGTATCGGCTGTCGTTTACCTTAAAATCGCCAAACGGCACATTGCCAAGCACCACATCGAAGTGGTCATCTGGGAGCTTTGTTTTCTCAAAGCCCTCAATGGCGATATTCGCTTTCTGGTAGAGCTGCTTTGCAATCCTGCCTGTCAATGAGTCGATTTCTATACCGTGGAGCTTTGATTTTGCCATACTGTCGGGAAGCAGACCGAAGAAATTGCCTGTACCACAGGACGGCTCCAAGATGTTGCCCTCGGTAAAGCCCAGACGGTCAAGTGCTTCAAACATTGCCTTGATAACAACAGGCGGCGTATAAAAGGCGGTCAGCGTGGATTCCTTTGCGGCACGGTATTCCTCTGGGGAGAGGGTCACATACAGCTCCTTAAATTCATTTGCCCACGCCGCATTGTTCTCATCAAACGCCATAGACAGACCGCCCCAACCCACATATCCTGCAAGTATTTTTTGTTCTTCGGGTGTGGCAAGACGGTTTTCGATTTCAAGGTCGTGTAAGAGATTGACTGCCGCCATATTTGCCTTAAACTTTTCCTTTGCTCCGCCAATACCTAAAGTATCCTCGGTAATACGGTAGTTGCTGCGGTCAGAGGTAACGGCAGGAACTTTTTCTTTTTCGGGAAGTGACTCTGCCTGCTCCTGTGCTTTAAGCCATTCACGGACACGGGGCAGCTTCTCCACACGGTTAATCGGGAAGCCTGCTTCGTTCTGGAATGTGATGTCACGCATCGAAACATCGCCGCTGATTTTTCCAACACTTTCGATGACATAGCGGCGGTTATCAAGCGTGATTTCCTTGCCGATGAGGTCGTCTGTCTGCTCCATAGCAGGGGCAGGAGCTTCCGCACTATTAAGCGTATCCGCAACCGCCTGTGCTTCTTCCTCGCTGTTAAAAGTCTGGTAGATACCGTCAATATCGTAATATCTGCCGTCCTGTGTATCGGAAACAACATTGTTATCACGAATAATAAACGGCTCGTCAAATGCGTCTGAGGTCTGCTCCACGGTAAAGCGTGGCTTATCTTCGGATTGCTCCGCTTCTTCGGGAACTCTAAACCATTCGCTTTCGGTAGCCATTATCTCGGCAAGGAGCGTTTCGTCCTCTTTCGTCAGCTCGGTGTGCTGCTCCAGATAGGGAATGAACTGCTCACGCCCGAAACGCAAGCTCTCCATCTTCTCTCGGTAGTAGTCCTCGCCTTGCTTTTTCCACTCTGGGATAAAGGGGCAGTTCGGGGATAGGCAGTAATCATAGTAATTTTTGATATGGGCAATCAAATCGCCCTCGCCGTCGCCAATGTCAAACCGCCCGTCATAGTGGAAGTCCTCACTGTCAAAAACAGCGGAAATCTCAAAATCGGTCTTGTGATACCAACCGATATTTTTATCGCCTTCACGCTCACGGTGCTGTTTTTCGTCCAGAACGCCAAGCAGCTTATTCCCAAGAGCAAAGCTCAAATTGGTAAAACGGTCATTGAACTCCTTATCATAAAAGGCAGGGTGTTCCGAAAAGCCGATAGAGAATGTCAAGCTGTCTGGCTTTTTCTCGGAAAGTGTTTCTGTTTTCTGCTTCTCGGTAACGACTACTTTTAAATGGTCGTTTGCAGCATTTTCCTTTAGCTTTTCTTCAAGGTCGTCACGGCTGAACTCTTTGCCGAACAGCGGGAACTCTACATTTTGCAGAGAAACGCTGTCCTCGGAAATGGTCACTACCTCATACTTGTCCGCACCGATATACACCACATCGCCCTCTTGATAGAGGTAGTGCAGAGGGTGCAGCTCTAAAAGCTCCTGCCCGAAACGCCACGCATTGCTGCGGCTGTAAACATCGCTTGTCTTGCCCTGTACCAATTTCAAAAAGTCAATGAGCTGCTGAACGGTGGCAGGGGCGGATAAATGCTGTTCCATCTGTTCGGCAGTCACATCGGATAGGTCTGTGCGTTCTACATTGGAAAGCAAGGCTTTCTCATAACCGTCCAAATCTCTGATAAAGTCAGAAAGCCTTGACGCAAGGGTATCCCGTTTGTCGGCAGGGGGCAGGTCACGCTTTGCGTTGATAAAATTCTGCCTCTGTATTTTTCTCTGGGTATCAATCTCATATTGCGGAGCTTCGACCTTTTCCAGATAGTCGGGATAATGTTCTTCCTCTTTCGGATTGAGATAGCATTTATTCTTGACTATCAGCTCACGCAGGCGTTTCTCAACCTTTGACCAAGAGAGAATTACATCGGGTTCGGTATATGAGCCGTGCTTTTCAATGGCAATACCTTTTCCGCTAAACCAAGCTCCGCCCTGTGTTCCGTCTGGATAGAAATGCGTACCGCCGCCGATACCGTATTCCTTTTTGAGAAATTCGATATTTTTCTTGCTGTCCTCTTGCTTCCAAAACTGACGGTAAATGCGGTATTTACTGTCTTGAATATTGCTTCCTCTTACCAGAACAGAGTCAATATCCTCCTGTGAAACAGAAAAAGCAGAGGACTTTTCTTCCTCTGCTTCAACCATCATTTCAATCTGTTCATCCACTGTGGGGAGATTGGCTCTGACCTCATCTTCGTTGGCAATGCTTACTTGTAAATCAGTTCGGTCAAAATGACCTCCTCCGCTTGACTGCGAATATTGTTCATCATTCCGACCCACTGCATCGGTGCTTTCTCTTTCAGCTCCTCCGTCACGCCCTGTTCCTCGGAGAGCTGCTTCGTCAGAAGCTCCAATCTCTGGAGTGCGGTCTGTTCGGTCTGGTAAAGATGTTCGGAGAGTTTCCCCGATGTCAGCAGATTGAGATAAGTCACTCGCTTGTTCTGCTCCAGATAATTCCTGTGCATCATAGCGTATCTGCCAAGCTGAAGTTCTGGCTCTGTCGGTAATGTTAGGTCGGGAATAAGGTAATCCCCCTGTTTCGTGTAAGTGATTTCGCTCATTATCATTGCTCCTTTCGGGTTGTTTTCTGCCCACATCATACTGCTTTGGGGCAGGCTGTGCAAATGTGCGATTCTGGCTTCGCTCCGATATTTGCACATTTCGGACGGTCTGGGAAATCTCTCTAAGTGCCATTTCGGAAATATCGCTTGCGGCAAGTCCGATAGCGTTTATCGTGGCAGGGGTATTAAAATTGATAATGTCCGAAAAATCTTCGATTTCAAAATACTCTCCTGTATCCAGACCGCAACGGCTCATCAGCATAAAAGCTACGCTGTTCACCGCAAGCCGCTTATAGATAACCTCAACATTGAAGTCGTCAAGCTCCTCTAAAAAGCTGTCCTTCGTACACTCTTTAAGCTGTGCCAGATAATCGGGCAGATTGTCCTCAACGGCGTTTTTAGCGGTCTGCATAAGAGCTTCGCCCAAATCGCCACTCTCTAAATTTCCAAACCTATCGGAGAGCCGTTCTATGACCGCCTGTTCATATCGCTCATTCATCTGCCATATCGGAACAGGGCGGCTGTTATAATATCCCTCGTGGGTATCGGAAACATCAAAGTAATATTTGAGAGTATTCCTTCGACCTTTCGTATCAAACACCGCTATTCCACGGCTGTCCTTATTTACCCAACGCTTAAACTGTCTGTTCCAAGTTTCAAGCGTGGTTACAGCGGTAGCGTCGGGGCGTTGAGCGAAAATCAAGAGCTGCTCGTCAAAGCGGCACTTATAATTTCGGCAGGCAGAGGATAGAAAGCTCTGCCACGCCTGCGGATTCCTTGAAACCGCAGCACCTGTACGCTGATACAGTTCTGTAATTAGCTGATACTTCGCAGCCATATTTTCGTACACCTCCTTATCGTTCTAAATCTCGGCTTTTTTGTTTCTTGTCGTATTCCTCGCACCTCTCGGCAATTTCGCAATACATCTTTTTACGCATTTCAGACTCATACGCTCGGTATTCCTTTGCCTTTTCGGTGAGCTTATACCAAACGGTTTTCTTATCGGCTTCGTCCAAGCTCTCATAGCGTTCATCAATCATATCGCTGTATTTCTTGTAGATTTTCTGTGCCTGCAAGCTGTCTATTGCATAGCGGTATCGGTCAAGGCTTTTGTGTGAGCCACGAAGCTGTGCATATTCATAGAGCATACAGACAATTTCACGGTCAAGACCTTTCTGCCCCTCGGCGGCATAGATTTCCGACAATCCTTTACAACGCCACGAATGAAAAGGTGCTGTATCATTGGAGCTGTGAGAGGAAATATATACGCCGTCCTTTTTCACGGTTATGCGGTTTATAAGCTCGGTACTCATTCTGCACCACCGCCCAGAAAAGAAATGACCTTATTTGCCTTGATACTCTTTTGCAGGTCGTTGATAAGCCCGATGTCGGCAACCGTGATACCCTGCATAGAGAGAATATCGTCCATTGTCATAGCGGAAATCTCTTTTTCATCGGTAAAGCCTGCTTCAAAAATCTTGTTCAAGACCTTAATTGCTTTTTGATTTACAGCCATTTTCTTAATCCTCCTTATCGTTCTAAATTCTTATGCTTAGGTGCTTTGACCGCCTGCGGCTCGGCAGGTATCGGCTCATAGGTCGCACCGTTTTTCTCCATACGCTCGGCAAACTCGCAGATATGATAGAGGTTATTGCCGACTTCGGTATGATACTCGTCGATATAACGGCAGGTGTGTTCCGACTTTTCGCCCCAAGCAGAGGTAACACGAATTTTGCCGCCGTCTGGAATACGAAACAGCTCCTTATAATCGGAGCTGATAAAACGGATACCTTTTTCCGCATTGCTGATATGCTTATCAAGCCATTCCTTGACATAGCAATAGCAGTAAAAGTTATAGTCGCCCTTTGTGAGATTGCAGCGGAGCAGATAGGCGTGTTTTTCGGTATCCACTCGGAAACCGTACTCGGTACAATAGTTTCCCCTAAAGGCACTATTGGGGAAACGCCTTGCATACTCGCTCATAGCAGGACGGTTTTGTAACAGCCCATATTCGGGAGAACGCAGAGCGTTGATAACATCGTCCAGCTCGGTCTTAAATTCGTCTGTTTTCCATTGCGGTCTGTGGTCGTTCCAAGTGGTATAAAATCCATAACCGCCAGAGCCGAAGTCGCCACGGAGATGACCGATATTGCCCGTCTGCCCCTCAAGCTGCATACTCTGGGAATAGGTGTATTTCCATTCATTCGGTGCAATCGCCCGTATCTCCATATCAGCGTTCCTCCTTACTGTGCGGTTTCTTTGCCTTTTCCTGTTTCTTGATTTCGGCAACGGCTTCCTTTGCCCAATCTGGCATTTTCTCTGGCTTGATAACACCAAGCACATCGTACCTTTCCCATCGGGCCCGTTTCCCGTCTGCAAGGCAAGTGCCAAACACCGCCTGACCTCTGCCGCCAATTGCACCGTGTCCGCCGTCCACCAATACAAGCTGATAGGCGGAGTGCTGATACTCATAGCGGTTAAGCTCTGCATTGATAACCACCACCTTGCCAACAATGCTCTCATTTCGGTTATCAGGAATACAATCATCTTTGGTAAACGGGGTCATATCAAAATCAAATCTGGATTGTTCATCTTTGACAACCTCAATCTGTGCCTGCACACGGTCAGTAAATATCTGCATTGCTTCCAGATAATCGTCTGTACCGATGCCCTCTGTCGGCCACGCTGCTGACAGAGGGTTGTCATAGGTGCAGTAACAGACCATAAAGGGAAATTTGTCTGCTTCGTTTACGCCGAAAACAACCTCTTTTTTGCCGATATGAATACTCTGCTTGACCTCATAATCGCCAAGCATACGCTTTTCTTCATTCTCCATCGGGCTGCTCCTTTCTTCGTTTTTTCTCGTTCTGCTCGTCTAAAATCTTTTTGATACAGACATCGCAGAAAATAATAGCCCCGTCCTTGTATCGGGGATAAGGACAGGTCGTACAGTCATATATTTTCTTTTTATCGCTCACGGTCATCACGCTGCCTTTGCTTTTTCTGGGGCTGATTGTACGGCATATTACACTCGGTTTTATACCGTTCATTCAGCTTTTCTCTGGCAGAGGACAGCTCATTGCAGTAATAGCCCCAGAAATATTCCTTGCCGTTTTTACAATACCAACAGACATACGGATTAGGAGCTTTTGGGTTATGACCAATGACAAGCTCGTTACTCCCGATAGTACAGCTCTCGATAATTTCATAACCGCCGTTTATGCGTTTTTCTTCGTTCATAAGCACCTCTCATTCTTTGGCATACTTCCGATAAGCCTTTTCGCCTGCGGCACGGAGCTTCTGCACACGGACGCTCCCTACAAGCTCTGGGAATTTTGCCTGCAGCTTTCGTCTTGTCCTGCCCACGCTCTCAATGCTCGGAAGCCCAAGATAACGGTACTGCGACATTACCTCCGCAAAGGGCATTGCACCTGTGTCTTTCAAACAGGTATTGCACACCTTTAGATACAACAGCATATCGTCGTTTCTGGCTTCCTCGTCTTTTTCAAGAATGGCTTTCACTTTGCCCTCAATGGTTTTGAGATTTCTCATCGTACACCTCCATATAAATAGGAAAAGGGCGGCTCGTTGTGGCAAGCCGCCCCGTTCCTGCAAAATCGGGTTACTTCTTCTTCCTGTTTCGGATATTGAGCCATATCATCGCACCGATGATAAACGCCACAAGCACTATGGCAACAATCGTTTTAGCGTCCATTCCTTAATCCTCCTTTTTCTTTCTGTTCTTAAAGCCGATAAAGCCAAGCACTCCCGCACCTGCAAGGGAAATGACCGCAAGGCTTACCCAGAGGGCAGGATTGAAGTCGTCGCCCGTTTTCGGGGTATCCCTGAACTCGTTGTGCATCTGGACAATCGTGGTCGCACCGACCTTGACCGTCGCCTGTTTGTCGGCAGGCAGGATATATCCTGCGGAAGCCTTGTCGTTTACTTCGGATACGGTGTATTCGCCAATCCTCAAATTTTCAATGAAGATTTCGCCGTTTTTGTCGGTCTTAAAGGTCTTGTCATAATCCGTACCTGTGACTCTGAAAGAGAAGCCCTCCAACTTGCCATCAGAAGATGTCTTGACGATTTTAAGAGAGCCAGTCTGTGCGGCGTTCACAAAGCCTTTGCCTGCTTCATTTTCCACCACATAGGTCTTACCGTCCTCCTCAATGGATACGGTATAGACCTTTTCATCAAGGACAAAGCCTGTCGGTGCAGTTTTCTCACGGACGAAATATTTGCCGTAACGGAGTTCTTTCATCTGGTAAACACCACCGTCAAGCTCCGCCATTTCACCAAGCAGCTCATCGTCCTTATCAAACTCGCCGTTTTTGTTGGTATCGGCAAATACCTCAAAGACAGCACCAGAGAGCTTGTTGTCTGGATAATCCTTATCCACCTTTGTCAGCTCGATGTTGCCCTGAATGAAGTAGTTGACAAGCTCGATTTCCACAACCTCGTCCACCTTGCCGATTGTTACGGCGATTTCTTCTTCGGAGAGTACAAAGCCTTTCGGACTTTCGATTTCACGGATTATCCAAGTTCCATACGGCACTTTGGCAAAAGAAAAACTACCGTCATCTTTTGATGTGGTAGTCTGGATAGCGTTTTCTTTTGTAAATTCCTCTGTGCCTGCCTTAAAGATACCGATGACCGCACCGCCTAACGCCTTGCCATCCTCATCTGATTTCTTACCGCTGACAGAGCCGTAAATGATGTTGTTCTCAATGGCTTCGCCGTCATTTGCTGTGATATGGACGGTTGCGGTGTCCTGTCCTTGATATTCAAAGGTTACAGGGTATTTCTGGTCGCTTATGATATATGCGGAGTTCGTGGAGATTTCTCTGACATAGTAGCTGCCAAACGGTAAATCGGTTGCCACCTTGCCATAGCCGTTCTCGTCAAAGGAAATAATCTCAATCAATCCGTCGGCAGGGATTACCGTGCCGTCTGCGGCTGTAATATCCTTTTGGGCATACAAGCCAAAGGTTACATCAAAGATTTCGCCGTTCTTACCGATACCGTATGCTTCGTCTGTTTCAAGGCTCTTTGTGAGGTCGATTTCTACACGCTGTCTTTCGTTATAGAAGCTCGTTGCCGTTTTGGTAACAGCCACATTCTGACCTGCATAAACAAGCTCGACAGAGTGGATTTCATCATTCAGCACCATTCCAAACGGAGCTGTGATTTCCTTGACCTCATATTTTCCGAGGTACAATTCCTTTGATTTTGCCGTACCGTCTGCACCTGTGGTAACGGTATCCACGACCTCGCCTTTGGAAGCTCGGAGCGTTCCGTCCAGAGTGTAAATATCTTCGGCGGCGGTAATCTCATAAACTGCACCCTCAAGACCGCTTACTGCAAAAATCGGCTGATACAGACCGTTATTCTCGGATACGGAACTGAACACCTCGCCAGATTTGGAAACAGTAATCGTGCCTTTCTGTGCCATATTGGAGCGTACCACTTCAATCACGGTAATACCGCTTTCCTCGGTGGAGTTATCCTGTGCCACATCAAAATAGACAGGCTCGGAGTTCAATACATACCCATATGGTGCTTGTACCTCTACGAGTGAATATCCCGTGCCATATTCCAAAGTCTGCGGCGTAATGAGATAGCCGTCCTCTGTGGTGTAGAAGGTGTCAATGGTCGTTACTTCGGGATAGGTGAAAGTCATTGTAACGAGGTTTCCGTTCGGGTCGTAAATCTGGAAGCCTGCACCTGCATACGGAATGGTATTGCCTGTTTCCGCATCTTTCTTGACAATCTTGATATAACTTTCAAAGTTGGCGTTGTTGATAAGATAACGGTAGGTTTGACCGTCTGCACTGATGAACACATCAAAGTCTTTCATCAGCTCACGCCCCTCCCAACCAGAGGTCTGGTGGACGGTGTAAATGCCGTAAGGCATATCCTTTGTCTGTGCAAAGCCGTTTTCGTCGCAGGTTAAAACATCACGCTCGGTTTCCTTTGCGTTTTCAAAGCTGCCTGCCGATTTCAGATAGACCTCAAAGGTCGCTCCGACTTCGGGAGTTTCAATCTGTGTTTTGCCGTCATCGGTGTGTTTGATAATAGCGATATTTCCCTTAATAACCTGCTCGGTTACATCGTTGGCGGTAGAGTTATATTCCACGGTATAAAGCTCTGGCTCTGCACCGACTTTGTGAATGGTCGGGTCGAGCAAGTAGCCCTCGGACGGTGTAAGCTCTCTTACCGTCCAATCGTCGCCGCAGATATAATACTTGCTTGTAAACTGTCCGTTTCCGTCCGTCGTATAGGTGTCAATGAGTTCTTCGCCCTTGTAAATAACGTAAACCGCACCTGCAAGAGAAGCGTCGCCCTGTTCCGTTCCCGTTTCCACATCGGATTTTGTCACGGTCACATTGAACTTTTTGAGTACATTGACAAAAGTACGGCTCGTTACCTTTTCCCATTCAATCGGTGCTGTCTGGGAAGCAGGAACAACATAGCGTACTGCGGTGTCAATTTCCTCTACGACATACGGCGTATCTCCGCTGATAAGAACATTCGAGAATTTTGCCACGCCCTTTGCGTCGGTCACGGCATATTCGTCAACAGGCAGACCGCTTAAAGATGTGCCGTAAAGGTGGAACTTTACGCCCTCCACCAGATTGTCCTCGGAATTTTTGATAATCTCCAAGTCGCCACGCTTCAAGGTGTTATTAAAGGTCACGGTAGAGGTATGACCGCTTACGATTGTTACTCGCTGAACGCTCTGCGGCTCATAGCGGTCAATCGACTGTTCTGCGACGGTGTAAATGCCCGGCATAAGCTGAATATCCACCGTGCCGTCCGCTTTGGTCGTTACGGTTTTATTCACTCCGTTGCCAGAGATATTGAACTTAATGCCAGAAACAACACCGTCCTCGGAAGTCTTTTTAATATGACCTGTGCCGTAGGTTTCGGTGTCGATTTTGAAATAGAAATATACAGGGTCGGAAGCACCAGAAATCATAGTCTGTTTGCCTACGCAGCCCCAGATGAGCATATCGTCGGTATTGAGATTAACCTGCTTCTGTGCGGATACCGTTACGGGAGAGGTAATCATTTTGTCGCTCGTAAAGGTGTATTTGTTACCGCTTCGGGATACGGAAATACCGCTTGCAGAAAACTTGATATTGGAGAGCGTATTGTTGGTGTCCTCAATCGTCAAGCTGTATTTCTGGGTATCGGGATTGTATTTCAGCGTATAGGTGTTTGCCTTGCTCTGGTTTCTTGCCGCAAAGCTCGGAATGGTATAATGGTCTGCCATCTGCGACAAAATCCAGTTATAGCATTTCTCGGCAGGTCTGCCCTTGATAGAGGAATAGTACATATCCGCACGAATGCCGTTTGCACTATGCAGGTCGGCAGGACTTGTACGGAGCTGCTGCTGATATTCCCAGATAATCGACTGCGTTGCATAAGCGTAATCGTCGGCGTTTGTTCCTGCTACGGGAGAAGATTTACCCTCGTGCCAGCCGTACATCAAAGCCATCATAACGCCGAACTGTGCGTCGGTAGGCAAGTTTTTGAAATAGGAGCTGTTCTGACCGCTTTTAGAGGTGTAGGTGTTGCCCGTATTGAAATCAATACCAGACTCCACGCAGTAAACTTGGTGCGTTCCGCTGTTATCGGTCATCAAATATTTTCGCTTGGCGTTACCCGAACTGTATGATTTCACATAGGTGCTGCCGTCATCGTTATACACAAGGGTGTGCATTGTAGCTTGACTGCGGTAGTATTCGCCGTCCAAGCCGACATAGTAATCGCCAAAAGAGGAAGTACAACTCCTGCCTTCCTCACTCGTCCACGCAAAAGCGGACAACGGCAAGGACATTACTGCCATCAGCAAGCAAAGAGCCGCCGACAACACACGCTTGCCGTTTTTCTTAAACATAGTTTTCATAGGCTGTTAAACCGTCCTTTCTTGATTTTGGGCATAAAAAAATCCCTCTGCTTTGAAACAGAGGGAAAAGCCCGTGTTTGATTTGTTAAGCAAAGAGAAAATATACGGAATAGACGCCGTTTCCTCTTGCTTCGTAATAGATATTGAAATCCGTGATTTCATCAATTCCGTAAGAGCCGAGATTTTCGACTGTGTGGAATTTGATATAGCTTTCAAGGTCTTGCTTCAGCTTTGTGCCTTGATTGCTTTGAGATGCCGTAACAGGATTCCACCAAGTAGCATTGCTCGGAGTGAGCGAAGTATCCAAGTGAAGCCCCATACCTTTGCCGATGTCAATGCAGTCTGCCTTTATCGCTTCCATATCGAACTCAAAGTCATAGGCTGACTTCGGTTTTGTTTCCTCTGGAGCTTCGGGAGCGGGCTGTGGCTCGGTTTCGGCAGGCTTCGGTATTTCCTGCGGCTTTTCGGGTGCAACAGGCTTTCTTGTTTCCTCCGCAGGGCTTTCGGTAGCGGACGGAGCTGTCTGCACCTGTGATACCGTCTGTTCTGGAACATCGGGCAGAGTTTCGGGCATTGTCGGCTGAGCTTTTTCCGTTTCCAAAGCCGTGCTTTCTTTGGGAGCTTCCGTCTGGTTACTTTCCGAGGAAAAAAGGCTGCTTTCACTCTCAAGCGTTTCTGCCGTAATCTCGGCTGTGCTTTCCGTACTGTCCGTCTGGCTCTCTATTGCATTTCTGGAACAACCGCAAAGCAGCGTTGTCAAAACAAGCAATACCGCAAATATCTTTCTTCTCATAAAAATCGACCTCCTTTGCAGCTTCATTATACGGAAAATCAGCGAAGCTCTCAAAGGTAGAAAACTCTGCTGAAAGTGAGATTTGCAGATATTCTTTTCTCGGATAGTCTTGGTAGTAATTTAGGGGGAGAGGTGTGGAGAGGGGGAAACCGAAAAAACGGCTATCCACCGCAAACGGGCATACCTCGCCCTTGGTGTGCAGCTATCTCTCTTGGCTTCGCTGTCGTTGCAGGTGTCGGTTGTAAAACTCCAACGCCTTAACAACAAAGTCCGACTCCTGTCCTCTGGGTACGGATTTCGGAATGAGCTTGGTTATCCTTTCATCACGGAAAGCGGGCTTTTCCTTTTGGTTTGGCTTTTCTTCCTCCATAATTGATTGGATAACCTCGTTAGTCAGTTTTCCGTCCTGCATAAACTTTTTCATTTTGATAGCCTGTGCAAGTGACGGGGTTGCGTCGCTGTACTCCATAGCTTCAAGCAGAGTGTACTGCTGTTCCTCGGAAAGATAAGAGATTTCAACGGCAGGACGAAAAGCAATCTGCCTTTCATCTACCATTTGCAGAATTTCGGGAACAAGCTCGGTCAAGCGGATAAATCGGAAGATTTGATTTTTACTTTCTCCGACTTTTTCGGCAAGTTCATCACTCGAAGTAGCAAACTCTAAATTATTACCCATTGGGGAATAATTATCTTTTGTTGGTCTGCCTGCTTGTCGCTTCATAGCTTCAAGCCGCATTTTGTAGGCAAAGGCTTTCTCACTCGGCAGAATGGTTGACCTCTGCAAATTGCTTTCCACCATTATAATAATGGCTTCGTCACGGCTTAAATCCTTGACTTCGCATTTCAGCGTTTCAAGCCCTGCAAGCTCACACGCCTTTCTTCGCCTGTGTCCGCTGATAAGCTCATACCGTCCGTCCTCTTTGAGCCGAACAGTAGCAGGGGTCATTACACCGTTTCGCTTAATACTCTCGACAAGCTGTTCCATATCCTCGTCAATTAAAACCTTGAACGGGTGGTCTGGAAACTCGTCGATTTCCGAAATGGGAATATCCCTTATCTTGCTTAACTTTGCTTCCTCACGGCTCTCGTCCGTCTGGAAAAGGTCATCGTATGCAGTCAGCTCGATTTCTGTGCTTTTGTTTCTCGCCAATCTCTGCCACCTCCTTTCCGAACTGCTCATAAGCGGTGGCGACCTTTCCGCTTTTGTCGTAAGCGAAAATGCTTTTGCCCTCTGCCGTGGCTTCTACCGCACGGATAGAAAACGGTATCTGCGTATCAAATATCTTGATATTGCGACCATAGGCGTTTTTCACGGCTGAGATTACTGTTTGCGTAATTTTCGTGCGTGGCATTACCATAGTCATCAAAATACCGTCAATCCGCAGATTGGGATTGATTTGCCGCTTGACCTTTGACACGGAGCGTAGCAACTGTTCCAAACCTTTAATCGAAAAGTAGTGGGGCTGATTAGGGATAATCACGCTGTCTGCCGCCGCCAATCCGTTAATCGTCAGCATACCGAGTGCAGGCATACAATCAATCAGCACATAGTCATAATTCTTTTTGACTTCGCTGATACAGGCTTTCAAAACGCTTTCTCGATTTTTTGTATCAATCAAGGTTGTTTCTACGCCTGCCAATTCCACACAAGAGGGAAGTAAATCAACGCCCTCATCGGTATGCAGGATACTTTCTTGAACATCAACAGATTTTCCGTCTATGATGTCCTGCATAATATCCGATAGCGTAATCGGAAGATTGTCGGTCTTGGTATATCCCAACGCCATTGTGAGATTTGCCTGTGCATCGGCATCGACAAGCAGTACGGTCTTGCCTTGCTTCGCCAAGCTAACGCCCAGATTGACCGCCGTTGTGGTTTTGCCGACACCGCCTTTCTGGTTGGTCAGAGCAATTACTTTGCAATTTGACATAGTGCGTCCTCCTTTCGCATAAATTTAGCCGCTTTGTCAAGGCGGCTATGTAATCGGCAGAGAACGCAAAAAAAGCCACTTACTCTAAAATAAGAATAAGCGGCTCAACCTTTGGGGTTAAACATATTCAATTCTCAACCTCTTAACAGGTGCGTTTATGACCTTAAAGATAAGCTCGTCAACGCAGTCTGTATATCTGCCTTGCTGTATGAGTTGATTTTTCAGCTCCACAAGGCTATGTAACAAGGTCGTCTTTTCGTGGCTATCCAGATATATATGATATGTCTGCTCTTTCATAAACAGCACCTCCGTTTCTGGCTTCATTATATAGGGAAGTCCTAAACTAATCAAAGGTGCAAATTTGAGCAAAAAAATAAGCGTACCACTATTTCTAATGATACGCTTATCATAATTCATTTGTTAATCAAGGTCGATATACACCGTTACAGTAGTATCTCTCCATTGATTTTTGCGAACATACTGTCCGTTAGCCTTTCGATAGGCTGCTGCTTCCTCGAAACCAAGCGGTAATTCAAAGGAAAGAGAACTCCTACCTACTTTTGATAGCTGCCTGTGCTGCTGCTAATCTTGCGATTGGTACACGGAATGGTGAGCAAGATACATAATCAAGACCAATCTTGTGGCAGAATTCAACTGATGAAGGATCTCCACCATGTTCTCCACAGATACCAACGTGAAGTTTTGGATTAACTGGTTTACCAAGTTTGATAGCTGTTTCCATTAACTTACCAACACCTGTCTGGTCAAGTTTAGCAAATGGATCATTTTCAAAAATCTTTTTATCATAATAAGCATCTAAGAACTTACCAGCATCATCTCTTGAGAATCCAAATGTCATCTGTGTTAAATCGTTTGTACCGAAGCAGAAGAAGTCAGCTTCCTTAGCGATTTCATCAGCTGTAAGAGCTGCTCTAGGAATTTCGATCATTGTACCTACTTCGTATTCAAGAGTAACACCTGCTGCTTTAATCTCAGCATCTGCTGTCTCAACAACAACTTTCTTAACATATTTTAATTCCTTAACTTCACAAACAAGTGGAATCATAATTTCAGGTTTAACATTCCAATCTGGATGTGCCTGTTTAACTTCGATAGCTGCACGGATAACAGCTTTTGTCTGCATCTTAGCAATTTCAGGATATGTTACTGCAAGACGGCATCCTCTGTGACCCATCATTGGGTTAAATTCATGAAGTGAAGCGATAATAGCTTTGATGTCTTCTACTGATTTACCCTGAGCAGCTGCAAGTTTCTTGATATCTTCTTCTTCTGTTGGAACGAATTCATGAAGAGGTGGATCAAGGAATCTGATTGTAACTGGGTTACCTTCAAGTGCTTCATAGAGAGCCTTGAAATCTCCCTGCTGATATGGAAGAATCTTATCAAGAGCTGCTTCTCTTTCTTCTACTGTATCTGAACAAATCATTTCTCTGAATGCTGCAATTCTGTCTTCTTCGAAGAACATATGCTCTGTACGGCAAAGACCGATACCTTCTGCACCAAGTTCACGAGCTTTCTTAGCATCTGCTGGTGTATCTGCATTAGTTCTAACTTTAAGTGTTCTGTACTTATCTGCCCAAGCCATAACACGTCCGAACTCACCTGCGATTTCAGCATCTTTAGTTGGGATAATACCTGCATAAATGTTACCTGTTGTACCATCGATAGAGATTTCTGATCCTTCTGTAAATGTCTGACCAGCTAATGTGAATTTCTTATTTTCTTCATCCATATTGATGTCGCCACAACCAGATACACAGCATGTACCCATACCACGAGCAACAACAGCAGCATGTGATGTCATACCACCACGAACTGTTAAGATACCCTGAGCAGCTTTCATACCTGTGATATCTTCTGGAGATGTTTCAAGACGAACAAGAACTACTTTTTCTCCTCTTGCAGCCCATTCTTCAGCATCAGCAGCTGTAAATACAACTTTACCACAAGCAGCACCTGGTGAAGCACCAAGACCTTTTCCAAGTGGTGTAGCAGCCTTAAGTGCAGCAGCATCAAACTGTGGATGTAATAATGTATCTAAGTTACGTGGATCAATCATTAATACAGCTTCTTCTTCTGTCTTATGTCCTTCATCAACAAGGTCACAAGCAATCTTTAATGCAGCTGGAGCTGTTCTCTTACCATTTCTACACTGTAACATATATAATTTCTTATTTTCAACTGTGAATTCCATATCCTGCATATCATGGTAGTGATTCTCAAGGATATCACATACTTTGATGAAGTCAGCATATGCTTCTGGGAATTCCTGTTCCATCTGAGCGATAGGCATTGGTGTACGAACACCTGCAACTACGTCTTCACCCTGTGCATTGATAAGGAACTCACCCATAAGTTTGTTCTCACCTGTAGCAGGATCACGAGTAAATGCAACACCTGTACCAGATTCATTATTTAAGTTACCGAATACCATAGGCATTACGTTAACTGCTGTACCCCAAGAATAAGGAATATCATTATCTCTTCTGTATACGTTAGCACGTGGATTATCCCATGATTTAAATACAGCTTCGATAGCTAATTTTAACTGTTCTACTGGATCTGAAGGGAAATCTTCACCTAACTGTTTCTTGTATTCAGCTTTGAACTGCTGTGCTAATTCTTTAAGATCATCTGCTGTAAGATCTACGTCGTATTTAACACCTTTCTTTTCCTTCATCTCATCAATAAGCTGTTCGAAGTATTTCTTACCAACTTCCATAACAACGTCTGAGAACATCTGAATAAATCTTCTGTATGAATCATATACGAAACGAGCAAATGCTGGATCATCATTACCTTTGATCATAGCTTCTACTACTTCGTCATTAAGACCAAGGTTAAGAATTGTATCCATCATACCTGGCATAGATGCTCTTGCACCAGAACGAACTGATACAAGAAGTGGGTTCTGAAGATCACCGAATTTCTTTCCGTTTACTTCTTCCATCCACTTAACTCCGTCCATAGTCTGTGCCATGATTTCGTCATTGATTTTTCTACCATCTTCATAGTACTGTGTACAAGCTTCTGTTGTGATTGTGAAGCCCTGAGGTACTGGAAGCCCGATTTCTGTCATTTCTGCAAGGTTAGCGCCCTTACCACCAAGTAAGTTACGCATGGTCATGTTACCTTCTTTGAAGGTGTATACCCATTTGTTTGCCATTTGTCAATTCCTCCTAAAAATTTACTTCGTTTATTACTAAAAAGCAATAAATGCTTTCAATAATACGACTTTGGGAAAGTGCTAAAAATAGTCGCACTTTTCCCACTAAACACAATTATAGCAAGTTGTTTCCATTAAGTCAATTCATTTTTACAAACTTCAAATCATATAATTATTATTTAGACTATCATCTTTGAAATTTTAAATTCTCTATTTCAAATTTTCAACATACTCTTCTAACGTAATATTTTTTTCCTGCATTTCTATAATCATATTTTTATATATTCTATCTGTTTCTTTGGCTGATTTATTAAAAAATCTGAGTAATCCTCCCTCAATCACACACATAAGTCCTGAGTATATAAGTCCATCTGAAACAGACTCAAATTGTCCTGCTATCCACATTCCTGAAATTAAAATTATGGTCATTCCAACAAAGATACACATATTTTGCTTAGTTACTCGTTTTATATCATATTTCTTCGAAATATTCTCCAGATACGCAGCCTCGTTTACAGGAGTTTTTCCTTTCTTTACAGCCTTATCATTCTTTTTCTTATAATCCTTAAGCCATCCCTTTGGCAATTCATTTTCTAAGTTCATCCCTTCATATATTGCATCCCTGAAGCTTATTTCTGCTTTTTCCTTTTTCTTTGTTCTAATCTTAAATGTACCATATTTTCTATAATTAATGATAATTCTGAATATCAGATAAATTAGTATGTATGCGGCTGTAACAGCTATCGGTACAATACTTTTTATATTCATTGTAAATTTATCATCTGTCGGTATAAATATTAAAAACATTACCATAATAATGACCATTAAAGCCATACACAGATTCCAGAAAAATGGTTTTATCTTCTTAAATCTATCGATAAGGGGTCTGATTAACAGAAATACTATGGTATCAACAATAATACCTCCTGCAATTCCTATGAAATACGGACTCAAATCAGTATTTCTTAATATTCCCTCTCCATCTGTAAGTCCTATGATAAAATCTATCAATTCTATAATCAGAAGAAACGCTGCTAATTTAAACAGCCTTTCTGGTACTTCCCTTATACGGTTTTCGACAGTATAATCACTATAGAATTCCTTACAGAATTTATCTATGTCATTTCCTACGATTACTGATACGCTCTGTCCATCATTCTGTGCTTCTAACATACTATCAAGTAATTCCATCATTTTCCCACTTTGGACATCACTATCAATAAAATGTGTATTTCCATATATGTCAATTCTTTCAAATACTTCTTTATATTCTTTGTTTAATTTATCTTCTAATAATATATATGATTGTTTCATACTATTCCTCATTTCTGAGCGACTTGTTGCAAAGTGGCAATGATAAATTCTCACAGGTGATTTCTCATCGCCATAAAGGCTATTTGCTTTCGCTCCGAAACAAATAGCCGTATAAAAGAATTGGTGCATCAGCACAATTCCTTTGCACTATTCTCCATTCACATTTAATATTTCATTTGCACATTTTGTTATTCTTTCATAATTTTCTTTAAAATTTCTTAAATACTCTTCTCCCTCCTCTGTAATTGAGTAGTATTTTCTTATTGGTCCTAATGGAGATTTTGCTCTCCTACAGGAGATATATTCCTTCTTCTCTAAACGGGTAAGGACGGGATACATTGTTCCCTCACCTAAATTCTGAAATCCATATGTGCTAAGTGACTGTAAAATTTCGTAGCCATATGTTTCACCGCTAGAAATAACTGCCAGCACACAGCCTTCTAATATACCTTTCATTAATTGTGTATCTTCCATATTGTTCTATCGCCTTTCTACTTTGTATTATCAAGTAGTATGATATAAATTTAGCACAGCTACTTTGTATTGTCAAGTAGTTGTGCTATTAATTTTTTTCACTGATAACAACTTGTATATAGCTTAAATTATCATTAAGAACTCTATATCTAATATGGTCTTTCTTCACCTTTTATATTAACTTTTCTTGGTGCTGCCATCTTCATTTCTCTTATGATATCTTCATTTGGTTCAAATATAACTTTGATTAATGTCGAATCGTTTCTCTGAAATACTACATATCTGTCGGCATCTTTCTCTAATGATGAGAAATCTCTAAGCTTATATACCTGTTTCTCATATGGCTCAAGTAATTTTGAATCTTCCGGCGCGATTATCTCGACTTTATCCATCTCAATCTTGCCACAGCCTTTTCTCTTCATCTTACCACATATTTTATCAACTTGACATTCACCACTTAAATACTGGTACTCGAATTCAATATCTGTCATATGAAATACATATCTTGTAGCATATGCCAAAGCCACACCAACGATAAATGCGACCGGTCCGAAAACTGCTGATAATACTACTGAAAGCGCACATAATAATATAAACAGAACTCTTACCATCATTCCAATCAATGTATGCTTTCTTTTTATCATATATTCATGGTATACTTCTCCCATTTTTAATCCTCCGTTTCTTTTTTACGACTAAATTTAATTATACTTAACTGATAGAAAAATAACAAGCACTTTATATTATTTTAAGACTTAGTATTTTAAGGCTTAGCATAATTAATTCTATTTCATAAATTCCACAAATACACTATTACTTATATCAATTCCTCTCTCTGTTAACCTGAAGTATTCTTCGTTATCTTTTATTCCACTACACATCTCTTTACTTATATTTTTATCCACATATTTCAGAATGTCTTCTACATCTTTATCTCCATCTATTCTAACCACTTCACATAATCCCTCGGATATCAGCCTGTCAGGTATCTCGCCATATTCTTCTCTTAATGTCTTGCCAGATACTCTTTCGAATTCTTTTAAGCTGATTCCCTCCATTTTGCGTAATCCCAGAAACATAAATTCTTCTATCTGTTCATCTTTATTAACCTCTGAGATTTCATCACGAATTTCATCTATATTTGTATTATTTATCCTCTCTATATCAGTTCTATCCAATTTTCTTCTTAAAAGAATATCTATATATTTATCCCTGTCAGATATATTCGAATATCTTAAATTATTCACAAGAGAAGCTGCTGCCACACCAAAGCCATAATAATTATCCCTGCTCCAATATTTAATATTATGTTTACATTCATAACCTTTTTTCGAATAATTAGAAATCTCATATCTCTCATATCCATTTTCTTTTAGAAACGTTTTCGTCATATGATACATTTCCCTGTCTGTTTCTTCACTTGGAATGGCATCGCTAAACTCACCGTTTTCACCATATTTATTATAAAAAGGCGTACCTTCTTCGATTATAAGACTATATGCTGAGATGTGCTCCGGATTAAGTTTAACGACTTTCTTAAGTGTCTCCATAAATGAATTAACTGTCTGATAAGGAATTGCAGACATTAAATCTATGTTAATGTTGTTAAAACCTGCTCTTCTTGCTTCTGTATAAGTTTCTACGAATTTCTCATATGTGTGAATTCTTCCAAGCAGCTTTAATTCTTCATTATCAGCGGACTGTAGCCCTATACTTATTCTGTTAATTCCTGCTGCCCTGTATCTTTTGAGCTTATCATAGTCAACTGTTCCCGGATTAACCTCAATAGTTATTTCTGCTATATCCTTATCAATATTATATTTTCTGAAAATAATTTTTAAAATTTCTTCTATATATTCCACTTTATAAACAGATGGTGTTCCTCCGCCAAAAAAAACAGAATCAACAGGTTCATCTATCTCTGTTGATTCAATTTCTTTAAGCAGTGCTTCTTCATATAATTCCATATCTCTATCGCAACCTTTCGCTGATACAAAGTCGCAATAGAGACACTTCTGTTTGCAAAACGGAATATGGATATATATTCCTGCCGACATTTGTTTTGCCTCTTTCTATATAAACAATAACATTATTTTATTCAATTATTTAATACATAACACTTATTTACTCGTCTAACTTAAGTACACTCATAAATGCTTTCTGTGGTATCTCGACATTTCCAACCTGTCTCATTCGTTTCTTTCCCTCTTTCTGTTTTTCAAGAAGCTTCTTCTTTCTTGAAATATCACCACCATAGCATTTAGCCAGAACGTCTTTTCTCATAGCTTTAACTGTTTCTCTCGCAATAACCTTGCTTCCGATAGCAGCCTGAATAGGTATCTCGAATAATTGTCTTGGTATCTCTTCTTTAAGTTTTTCGCACATTTTTCTTCCACGCTCATATGCTGTTCCCGCATGTACGATAAATGATAATGCATCGACTTCCTCTTTGTTAATAAGAATATCTAATTTAACAAGTTCTGAACGCTCGTAGCCTTTCATCTCATAGTCAAATGAAGCGTAACCTCTTGACCTTGATTTTAATGCATCAAAGAAATCATATATAATTTCATTTAATGGCAATTCATATTTAAGTAATGCCCTTGTTTCCTCGATATATTCCATTCCAAGATAATTGCCACGTCTCTCCTGGCATAGTTCCATAATTGGTCCAATAAATTCTGTTGTAACCATTATCTCTGCTTTAACCACAGGTTCTTCCATATAATCTATCTCTGATGCATCAGGAAGATTTGATGGATTAGTAAGTTCTATTACTTCTCCATTTGTTTTATATACTTTATACACAACTCCCGGTGCTGTCGTAACAAGGTCAAGATTATATTCTCTTTCTAATCTTTCCTGAATTATCTCAAGATGTAATAATCCTAAGAAACCACATCTGAAACCAAAGCCAAGTGCTATCGATGTCTCCGGTTCAAAATTAAGTGAAGCATCATTTAACTGTAACTTTTCAAGTGCATCTCTAAGGTCAGGATATTTTGCTCCATCAGCAGGATAGAGACCACAGTAGACCATAGAATTAACTTTCTTATATCCTGGTAATGCCTCATCACAAGGATTATCTGCATCAGTAATCGTATCACCCACTGTTGTATCCTTAACATTTTTAATACTTGCTGTGAGATATCCAACCATTCCTGCTGATAATTCGTCACATGGAATATACTGCCCTGCTCCGAAGTATCCAACTTCTACAACACTTGCTGTTGCTCCTGTTGCCATCATTTTTACCTGTGTGCCGACTTTAACCGTACCTTCCATTACTCTGAAGAATACTATTACCCCCTTATAAGAATCATAAATGCTGTCAAATATCAATGCTTTTAAAGGTGCATTACTGTCTCCCTTAGGTGCTGGAATCTTATTAACAATCTGTTCTAAGACCTCTTCTATATTTAATCCGTTCTTTGCTGAAATAAGCGGTGCATCCTGTGCTTCAATACCGATTACATCTTCTATTTCGTCAATTACCCTCTGTGGTTCTGCACTTGGTAAATCTATTTTATTAATTACAGGCATTACATCTAAGTCATGGTCAAGTGCCATATAGACATTGGCAAGTGTCTGTGCTTCTACACCCTGTGCTGCATCAACTACCAAAATTGCTCCGTCACAAGCTGCAAGGCTTCTTGAAACCTCATAGTTAAAGTCAACATGTCCCGGTGTATCAATGAGATTGAAAATATATTCTTCACCATCTTTTGCCTTGTATACAGTTCTTACCGCCTGGGACTTTATGGTGATTCCACGTTCGCGCTCTAAATCCATATTATCTAACACCTGTGCCTGCATTTCCCTGCTTGTAAGCAGACCTGTTTTCTCAATAATTCTGTCTGCAAGTGTAGATTTACCATGGTCAATATGAGCTATTATACAAAAATTTCTAATATTTTCCTGCTTAATTAATGACATATCTGTATTCACAACTGCCTTAACCGGCACTCCTTTTCTAAATATCTCTTTACAAAATAATCTAATTATGATTTGACATCAAAAACACATGATACCAAACTATTCATTATCCGTAAACCTTCTTATTTTTGACATTTGTATCATATTATACTAATTTTTTAATAATTAATCAACTTTATTATCTTCTTTTATATTTTCTCAAAATGTGGTATCATATATCATAGTTAAATCATAAAGATTACAGAAAGTGGTGATAGTTTTGTCTATATTTTCTAAATTCGGCAATAAAGGAATCAATAAAAAACTAGATACATATTGTGATGAAGCCAGAACTTTTATACAGGTACATTATGTAAGAGAACGTGGAAGTGCTAAATATGCTTTCAATACCCTATCTTTGAAGTCTGACCCTGACAGAGATGCTTGTAAAGAATGGTATGAATCACATGGTAATCCTGATAACTTTCAGGATATTGTAGAATTATATCTTAAAGAGAATAACGTAAGTCCAGCAACCATATGTGCTGAATATGGTTTAGAAAACAGTATTTTTAATAAAATATCCTCTTCAGCCTGTCCTGTTGAGAAATGGGAGGCAATAGCAATATGTTTCGGTCTTGACCTGAATCTTGCTGAAAGCAGGCAGCTTCTTAAAACTGTAGGATATGCACTTACTAATTCCTCTGAAACAGATTTAATAATAAGATATTGCTTAGAGAATAACATTTATAAATTGAGTGATATTAATTATATCTTAGATAAAATATGTGAACGTAAACTCAACGAAATCAGTTAATTAATAATATAGAGTCAAAAAACATTTTATATTAGCTGTAAATATATATTTGTAGCAGGATAACACTCGATTTTAACATCATAATCTTAATGCAAAAGCTGTAAATATGGTAATATCTCTATTACTACATATCACAGCTTTTTGTTTTGTCCCCTCTAGATATCAGTCCTTTATAAAATGTGTCCGTCTATGATACACTCTCGATTTATGACGTATCGTGCCTAAGTTTATGCCGTCAGATGCAAAAGTTCAGTGCGGTAAATTTCCGTTCAAGCGAAGCGCGTTTGATTTATCGCACTGTAATAGACTTTGCAGATGACGGCATTTACTTAGGCTAGATTAAGGAATATGAGAGTTTGTATCATAGACGGACACTTTTTTATTAACTCTATTATCTACTCAGAGATGAATGCCACATATCCTTTTTTAGCTTCATATACATCAGCCTTGCTGACTGCCTCATGTGGTGCATGCATATTTAATACAGCAACACCACTATCTATAACATTCATACCATATAGAGCCATTATATATGCAATAGTTCCGCCGCCGCCCTGGTCTACTTTTCCTAATTCGGCTGTCTGATAAGCAACTTTATGTTTCTCAAATATTTTTCTTACTACTCCAAGATATTCTGCATTGGCATCATTAGATCCTGATTTACCTCTGCTTCCCGTAAATTTATTAATAACGAGTCCTTTTGAGAAATATGCTGCATTTTTCTTTTCGAATACTGATGCATATGTTGGGTCATAAGCTGCACTTACATCCGAAGAAAGCATTTTTGAATTAGCAAGTACACGTCTTAATGTAAGTTCAGAATATTCTCCCATTCTGTCTAGGACTTCTGCCAAAGTATTTTCAAAGAATTTCGACTGCATACCAGTTGCACCTACACTACCTATTTCTTCTTTATCTACAAGTAAAAGGCATGCTGTTTTATTAACCTTTTTCTTCTCAAGCATTGCAGCAAGTGAAGTATATGCACACACCCTGTCGTCCTGACCATAGGCAAGAATCATACTTGAGTCTATACCTGCATTTCTGGCCTTGCCTGCAGGGACGATTTCTAATTCTGCTGACATAAAATCTTCTTCTTCAAAATCGTATTTTTCTTTAATTAGTTTAAGAATATTCTTCTTAACGGCATCTTTTTCTTCTCCCTTAAGTGGCTTGTTACCGATAATAATATTTAAGTCCTCGCCCTCTATTACTTTAGCGCCTTTTTTCTCAAGCTGTGTCTGCGCTAAATGTATTAATAAATCTGAGATAAATAAAACAGGGTCTTTCTCATCTTCACCGATTACAATATCTATCTTATTACCATTAGTCTTAACAACTACGCCATGGATTGCAAGAGGAATTGTAACCCACTGATATTTCTTAATTCCACCATAATAATGTGTATCTAAATATGCAATTTCTGTCTCTTCATATAAAGGATTCTGCTTGATATCAAGACGAGGTGAATCGATATGTGCACCTAAAATATTCATTCCCTCTTCAATAGGTTCTTTACCAATATTAAAAAGTACTATTGATTTGTCCATATATGAACAATATACTCTGTCACCTGCTTTAAGCTTCTTGCCATTCTTAATAATATTTTGTAAGTCTTTATAGCCTGCTTCTTTAGCCTGACGAATAGTTTCCTTAACACATTCTCGTTCTGTCTTACCTTTGTCTAAAAAGGCTCTGTAATCATCATTTAACTTTTCTAATTCTTCTAATTCATTTTCAGAATAACTGTTCCAACAATTTTCTCTTTCCATAATGCAACATTTCCTTTCTATTTTTTACTTACATAGCATTCCATATACTATCTCATCTGCGAAACCGTGAGTCAAATATTAAATTCAGCTCTGCAATAAATGCTATTTGTGATACTGATATCATAAATAGCTATGTGCAAAATTGGCATATCAATTCAATTTTGCACATTATACACCCTCTAAATCAAAATCAGGTGTATATTCTTTTCCTGAACTGTCGCGGTTTTGCATATATCCGTTATCAATTCCAAGTCTCAATGCTTCATTTACAACGCTATCATACTCAAAAGTTGTGACCATTCTGTTAATTTCTTTAAAATCTTTACTCTTATATGCCGGTGTATACTGGCTCATAACACTTATAAGATAGCTTCCTTTATCAAGATTCTCACTTATCCATCTAAGAATCTCCATTGAATCTTTTCTTGCTCCAGGAAGCACCAGATGTCTTATTATTACACCGCTTTTAAGCATTTTACCAGGTTCATTCTCTTTATCATAGAATAATGGATTGCCGACCTGTTTAATCATTTCTTTGGTCGAGACTGAGGCATATGTGAAATAATCCGGTGCCTTAGAATATTTAACTGCTAATTCATTATTATAATACTTTATATCCTGTAGGTAAATATCTACATATCCACTAAGTTTCTCAATAGTGTCTGCATTTTCATAGCCACCGCAATTGTATACAACAGGAATGTTTAATTTATGCTTAACCCTGTCAAGAGCCTTAATGATTTCATTAACATACATTGTACCTGTCACAAGATTAATATTATTAGCACCTTTATCCTGCAATCCTAAGATTATTTCACTTAATCTTTCATTACTTATTACTTTGCCAAAATTGTTATGTGAAATCTTATAATTCTGACAGAATATACATCTTAGATTACAGCCAGTAAAAAATATTGTCCCGCTGCCATTTTTACCGCTTATACAAGGTTCCTCCATATAATGAAGTGCTGCTCTTGCTATTTTAATTTCATTACCAACACCACAATATCCTAAAATATCTTCTCTATTAACATTGCATTTTCTTGGGCATAACATACACCCATTTGTATTATTATTCACCATTTATCCATATCATACCTTATCATTTTATAATGCTAACAATGAAAATTCTTCTAAGTTCCATATCTTATCTACAAGTCCATCGTAGAAATCAGGTTCATGGCATACTAAAAGTATTGCACCTTTGTACTCTTTTAATGCTCTTTTTAATTCTTCTTTTGCATCAACGTCTAAATGGTTAGTAGGCTCGTCTAATAACAAAATATTAGTTTCACGATTTATTAATTTGCATAATCTTACTTTTGCCTGTTCACCACCACTTAACACTCTTACAAGGCTTTCAATATGTTTTGTGGTAAGTCCGCATTTAGCAAGGGCTGAACGAACTTCATACTGGCTATACGACGGAAATTCTTCCCATATTTCCTCTATACAACTGTTGTTGCCCGGTTTAATCTCCTGTTCAAAGTAGCCTATTTCAAGATAATCTCCTAATGCAACCTTTCCTGCAAGTGGTTCTATAATATTTAAAACACTCTTTAGAAATGTTGTCTTTCCGATTCCGTTAGTTCCGATAATCGCAATCTTTTCTCCTCTTTCCATTCTAAGATTAATCGGCTTTGAAAGTGGTGCATTTTTGTCATATCCGATTACTAAATCTGTTGTTTCAAAGATTACTTTGCCTGTAGCTCTGGCATTCTTAAATTCGAATTCAGGTTTCGGCTTGTCTTTCTTAAGTTCTATAACGTCCATCTTATCTAACTTCTTCTGTCTTGACATTGCCATATTTCTAGTCGAGACTCTTGCCTTATTTCTCGCTACAAAGTCTTTAAGGTCATCAATCTCCTGCTGTTGTCTCTTATATGCTGCTTCTAACTGAGCCTGCTTCATCTCATATACTTCCATAAATTTATCATAGTCACCAACATATCTGTTAAGTTCCTGATTGTCCATATGATAGATAATATTTACCACACTATTCAAAAATGGAATATCATGAGAAATAAGGATAAATGCATTCTCATATTCCTGTAAATACCTCTTAAGCCATTCTATATGGTTTGCATCAAGATAGTTAGTTGGTTCATCTAATAATAGTATGTCTGGTTTTTCAAGTAATAATTTACCTAATAATACTTTTGTTCTCTGTCCACCACTTAAGTCCATAACATCATGATCTAATGAAAGATCCAGAAGTCCTAATGCTCTTGCTACCTCTTCGACCTTTGCATCAATTGTATAGAAATCATGATTAGTAAGCATATCCTGGATAGTTCCTAACTCTTCCATCATTGCTTCCATTTCATCTTCTGATGCTTCACCGAGTTTATCACAGATTTCATTCATCTGTTCTTCCATCTCAAACAAATATGAAAATGCAGATTTTAATACACTTCCTATGGTCATTCCAGGTTCTAGGACTGCATGCTGGTCTAAATATCCTACTCTTACATTTTTATTCCATTCGACTTTACCCTCATCTGGCATTAATTTACCTGTTACAATGTTCATAAATGTAGATTTTCCCTCACCATTTGCACCTACTAATCCTATATGCTCACCTTTCAATAATCTGAAAGATACATTATTAAAGATTGCTCTGTCACCAAAACCATGACTTAAGTTTGTCACATTTAATATCATTTTATTATTTCCTTTCCCGATATTTGCCTAATTTTAAAAATGACCAGTTCATTTTGGTTTTCACCCTAACGCACTGGTCATTAACTGTACCATTTATTATATTTATTCTATTTCTCCGGAACTTGCGATGTGTTCAGTCGTTGGCTCGTTTTTAGTAGTCTCAGGTTCATCGTCCCCATTAACCTTAAGCATAATTGATATCGAACATGTTCTTCCATTATTATCAGTAACAATATATGAAAGTTTTACATAGCCGCCTCTTGCAGGTCTGTATGAAACTTCATCTGATACCTCATTATTTTTTTCGCTGTATAATGTTTCTTCTGTAACATAATTCATATTCTCATCGTAGACTTTTGCAATAAGCTTCCATATATTTGATTTACTTCCTGATACACTTCCTTTGAAATATACTGTATCCGAAATATCTATCGTCATATCACCTACTGATGTAGAATTATCACTTCCACTATAAGATACACTTCCACTATCTGAATCTCCGGAACTTGTTGATATTTTAGCATTAAATGAAAATGCACCTAATGTCTTAAAGTTTTCAAATTTCTCCATGCTTTCTTTAATTCCATCATCAGAATAACTATCCTTAAGTTCATCTAAAGTCTTACAAAATACTTTATATTCAACTTTTGCTCCGGCAGATAATTCATCTTCCGCTGCCACATCAAATATATACTGTTTACCATTGATTACCACAAGTGTATAACCACGATTCTCATACGATCTCTCTGTCTTTCTCTCACCATCTATATAATATGCTTCAAAGCCTAATCTTCTAAGTAAAACTGTGAAGCCACAGGCATAATCCTTTGAATCACCTGATTTAGTCTCAAATAACTTATTAGCACGATACATAAGTTCCATATCAAATGATGATGTGAATTCATAATTTGAACAGAAATCGTAAACTGTATCCTCATCTACGAATGAATTAGACTTAATATCATAGAAATACATCATATAATCGTAAATATTTCTAACATTTTCATATGTATTCATATCTGATTTTGTTGTCATCTTAAGGATATTATTAACATTATCATCTACTTTCGAATGACCTGTCTTAGTCTCATCTAACTTAACATCATTAATTAAATCCTTAATATTATCTGAAATATTTTCATCAGAATTTGTACTTACGAAGAATTCATTTTCACCAGGCTCTTTAGTTTCTTCCTGAGCTGCTGGTGTTGTCTCTGTCTCTGGCTCTGTTGCCTGAGTATCATCTTTATTTAACATCCCATATGCAACTGCACTATAGAATATGGTGAATGCTGCAATAGCAATTCCCATACCTGCTATAACCCTGTTTATAATCTGGCTCTTGGTAAGTTTCTGTTTAATATATTCGCCATTATAATCTGCATCTGGATTATATTCTATATCATTTTCGTCGAATTCATCGTCATCCTCTTCATCATCTAGATAATCCTCGTCCTCTGCCACCTCGTTATAATCATCATTTTCATAATCATCTTCATCATCTGTAACTTTCTCAAACTCAATCTTTCCATCTGACTTATTATGAGTATCTTCTATATCCTGTTCTACAAAATCATTATCTACAAACTCAATTTCTAAATCATCATCTTCTAATTCATCATTTTCCATATTATTATTAATTTTTTCTCTATCTTTCATTATAATCCTCATTTCTGAGCGTTTTGTCATTAAATGACTATTATCTTATCGTCATTATATCTATCTGCCTTCGCCCAAAGCAAGTAGTTATGTGAAAAATAACTTAATCATATAATTTTTCACAATATTCTATATTGTATTATATTTTTCATAACTATTCAAGAAATTTTGTTCTTTTTAGTAATTTTAATAATTTTAAAGAAAATTGTTATGATTCAGGATTGGGGTGTCAAACCGGTGCATCGCACCAACCATGCACAATATATGTGTATTGTATGTTCACTTTTATATCTTAATTACTTCAAGACTTTGCAAATATTCTGCCCAATATAGAAAATACAATAAATACGCACAGATTAGTAACTACAATGCATGCCCCCGTTGGAAATGAATACATATATGAAATAATAACACCCACCACAAAGCAGATAACTGATATTATACCGGAACTTATTATTACAGCTTTAAAATTTCTAAACATTCTCATTGAAGTAAGTGCTGGGAATATAATAAGGCTTGAAATAAGCATTGTACCCATTATTCTCATTCCTACTACAATTGTAACTGCTGTAAGTATGGCAAGTAATGTGTTGTAGAAGCCCGTCTTTATGCCTGTTGCTTTTGCAAAATTTTCATCAAAAGTAATAGCAAATATCTTATGGTAAAATAGTGCAAATATACTTAAAACCACAATGGCAAGTATAACACTTATATAGACATCACTTCCACTCATCGATAATACACTACCAAACATATAACTATTCAGGTCCATATTTGATCCGTTCGAAGCTGCATTTACAATAACACCTATTGCTATTGAACTGCTCGATATGAGTGCAATTGCAGAATCACCTTTAATCTTACTGTTATTACTTAGTCTTAACAGGAAGAATGCTGCAATTACAACGATAGGCATTGCAACCGTAAGTGGTGCTGTATCTAATGCTACAGCGATTGACAATGCTCCAAAACCAACGTGCGACAGTCCATCTCCTATCATCGAATATCTTTTAAGTACAAGTATTACGCCTAATAAAGATGCACATAAAGCAATTATTCCACCAACTATAATTGCTTTCTGCATAAATGCATAAGAAAACATTTTAATAATTTCATCAATCATAATTCAAAAAATCTTTCCCTTCCATATTTTCTATATATTCTTCTTTAGTTCCAAAGAAATAACCTTTCTCTTTCATATGCAATATTTTATTCGAATACTTCATTGCATTTTCCAGGTCGTGTGAAATCATAATTATGGTAAGATTATCTTCTTTGTTAAGTTTCGATATTACTTCATAAAATTCTGATGTCACCAGTGGATCTAACCCTGTAATAGGTTCATCTAAGAATAATATCTTATCAGTTGCAAGTAATGCCCTTGCAAGAAGAACTCTCTGCTTCTGTCCACCTGACAGATTACCAAATGTTTTCTGTGCTAAATCAGTTATACCTAATTTCTCCATAATCTTTTTAACACGTTTCTTATCATTCGATGTATAAAATGGGCGAAATCCTGCATTGGCCAGGCAGCCTGAAAGAATCACTTCATATACCGATGCTGGAAAATCACTTTGTGCTGCTGTATGCTGGGGCAGATATCCGATATTTTTCTTAGTTACACCACCCTCAAATATCACTTCACCCTTTCTGATTGGAACAAGTCCTAATATTCCTTTTATAAGCGAGCTTTTACCAGAACCATTCTCACCTACTATACTCAGGTAATCACCCTCATTTACTTCAAAACTCATATTCTCAAATACATTTACCCTGTCATATGCAATTGTTAAATTTTCACATTTTAATTGTAGTTTTTTCATACTAATCCTCATTTCCGAGCGACTTTGTCGTGAGGAGGCGATGAGAAATTCGCTAAAGCGATTTCTCATCTGACATATATGCTAATTGTTTTCGCCCCGAAACAATTAGCTGTGTGAAAAATAATCGCATCAGCATTATTTTTCACACTAATCTCCATTCTGCACTGCTATGTGTGACATTTCTCACATTTTCTTACGTTTTTTATTTTCTAACATTAATTCCCATTATAATTCAAACCTTTTTTCAGATTTTCAAGATTCTGCTTCATAAGACTTATATATGTCACACCTTTTTTGTACTCATCTTTCGAAATGTTATGGCACGAATGTAACAGATATTCCTTAGTGTTGGTTTCCTCACTTATCGTATCTGCTGCCTTATGATTAGATAATTCCGCATAGAATATAGCTGGTGCATTGTTTTCCTTGACTTCATCAATCATTTTTGCTACAAGCTTAGCACTTGGTTCTGTCTCTGAAGAGCAGGAATCATATGCCGATACATAGTTAAGTCCATAATCATGTACGAAATAATACATTGCAAATTTGTCTGCAAAATATATTGTTTTAACATCCGAATTTCTAACAACTTCTTTAAATTCATTATCTAATTCTGTTAGCTGCTCTAAATATTTATCAGCATTTTTTCTATAATAGTCAGCATTTTCTGCATCAATCTGTACCAACTCATCAACTATATTTGATACCATAATCTTCGCATTAGAAATACTTGTCCAGATATGGGGATCATATATATGATTATGCCCCTCATGTCCATGTTCTTCTTCATCTTCATCATGATGATGTCCCTCTTCATCTTCTGTCTTAATAATATCAACACCTTTTGAGACATCTAGAACATTGACATCTTTCTCAAGCCCTTTTATCAGTTTTGCCGCCCAGGTCTCCATATTATCCCCTGTATAAATGAATAAATCACTTTCATTTATACTTGCGATGTCTGATGGTGTCGGATCATAACTATGTGCTTCCATACCCGGCGATAAAAGCAATTTCACATCAGCCTTATCACCCGCTATCTGTCTTGTAAAGTCATATTGTGGAAATAATGTAGTCACAATTAGTAACCTGTCATCATCTATACTCTTCCTGCCACACGCTGAAAGTGGAACAACCATTATGCAAATCAGTGTAAATATAATTAATTTATCTAAAACCTTCTTCATACTTTCCTCATTTCTGAGCGATTTCTCATCTGCCATAATTGCTATTTGCTTTCGCTCCGATGCAAATAGCTGTGACTCTCTTAATAAGAATAAATAATGTCGCCTGCGACATTCTCCGCCTGCGGCGGGTTGCTATAGCAACATTTTCTGCTCCTCCGTAGTGCACTCCTCGCGGAGCGTTTTTTACTTACCAGGACAATTTCAACGAAATTTCCTGGTAAGTAAAAATGCGGGTACAAATTGAAACTAAGTTTCAATTTGTACCCGATTATAATATACCTTATTTTTTATTTTGTCAATGTGAATTTGAAACTAAGTTTCATTTTCATATTTAGCATTAGATTTACTACAACATTTCTCATTTGACTTTTCATCTCGCTGTTTGTTATTTTCTTCGTTATTACACTCTTTTTTCTTACGGCATTTTTCGCAGGTTCCATAGAATACTGTCTTACTTTTGTCTATCACAAAATTATGTTCATTTAAAATATGCTCATTTATTTCGTCCATAAATTCACACGACACATGAAACAGTTCGCCACAATCACTACATTTCAGATGATAATGTTCTTTGCAATGGTGTGTGCTATCATTACCAGTAAACTGGTAACATGCACCCTTTCCCTCTTCTATCGTATATTTTCTGACAAGATTCTGCTCAACCAAATTCTCTAAATATCGATAGACCGTAGATTTACCAACCGGTGTATCATTATTCTTTAGATATTCTAAAATATCATCTGCCTTTACGTGTTCACCCTCTTTTTCACACAGATATTTTAAGATAAGTTCCCTTTGCTTCGTATTATATTTCATGAATAAATAATCCACTCCTTAATTTTGGCTCAAACCATGTAGACTTAGGCGGCATTAATTTACCTGCATCAGCAACATTGAATAATTCCTGAATAGATGTAGGATACATTGCAAACGCAACTTTCATATCAAGTGCACATCTTCTTTCTAATTCTGCAAGTCCTCTTATTCCACCTATGAAATCAATACGTTTATCTATTCTTGGATCTGCAATTCCAAGTATAGGATTTAAGACATTGTTCTGAAGTAATGATACATCAAGTCCCTCTACTGCATCATCACTTAATATTTCATTCTTTGCACTTAGCTTGTACCATACATTGTCAAGATACATTCCTACTTCACCCTTTTTCTGAGGATTATATGGCTCTGTGCCGACTTTCTCAATGTCAAATGACTTCTTAACTTCTTCTATGAATTCATCAGATGTTAATCCGTTTAAATCTTTAACAACACGATTATATGGCATAATCATTAATTCCTGCTCCTGGAATAATACTGATAAAAAATAATTAAATTCTTCTGTTCCATCATAATCCGGATGTTCTTCTCTTCTCTTGATTCCGACCTTGACGGCTGAAGCTGCCCTGTGATGACCATCAGCAATGTAAATATTGTTAATATTTGAAAATTCATTTTCAATGGTTTTAATGTCTTCGTCTTTATCTATTATATAACCTACGTGCTTAATTCCATCATCAGCCACGAATGCAAATATTGGTTCTGTTTTTTTAACTTCATTAATTACTTCTGAAATCTTCTTATTCTCTCTGTATGCCAGGAAAATAGGTCCTGTCTGTGCATTACATGTATCAACATGTCTTATTCTGTCTATTTCCTTTTCTGCTCTTGTATTCTCATGTTTCTTGATAACATTATTAAGGTAATCATCAATGCTTGCACATGCAACTATACCTGTCTGTATTCTTCCGTCCATTGTAAGTTCATAGATATAATAGCATTTCTTATTTTCTTTAACATATACACCTTCGTTAATCATATCATCTAATAACTCTTTTGCTTTAGCATATACTCTGTCATCATATGTATCTACAGATGAATCAAACTGTGTTTCTGCCCTGTCAATTCTTAGAAATGAGTACTTCTTACCTTTTACAGCCTCGCATGCCTCTTCACGATTATATACGTCATATGGTAATGCTGCTACTTCTTTAGCTAATTCCTTTGTAGGTTTTATACATTCAAATGCTTTTATTGTTGCCATCTTCTATTTTCTCCATTCTTATAATACGAAAGTGCCGCCAGATTTATCTAACGACACTTTTCGTTTAAATTTAATCAGATAATATCTATCTGATTAAAACTCATTATTTTATTACTCTGACTTTAATTACACCCTCGATTGCCTCTATAGCTTTTACTACGCTATCAGAAGCTGTTGTATCAAGGTCTAACATTGTATATGAATAATCACCTCTGCTCTTATTTGTCATATCAGAAATATTAATGTTCTCATTTGCAAATGCAGAAGTAAACTGACCCAACATATTAGGTATATTCTTATGACAAATTGTTACACGGGCTGCTTTATCACATACTCCCATATCACAGTTAGGGTAATTTACTGAATTCTTGATATTACCATTCTCGATGAAGTCCATAATCTCATTTACTGCCATAATCGCACAATTATCTTCTGATTCTTCTGTTGAAGCACCAATATGAGGTGTTACAATTGCACCCTCCATATTAACTGATAATGGATTAGGGAAATCTGTCATATATCTCTTTACTTTACCTGATTTTAATGCATCTGCCATAGCTTCTTCATCAACAAGTACATCTCTTGCATAGTTAAGAATTACAACACCGTCTTTCATCATATCGAAAGCTTCTTTGTTAATCATTCCCTTTGTGCTATCTAACAATGGTACATGAATTGTTATGTAATCACACTCTTTGAATATCTCTTCTGTTGTCGCAATGTGTTTTACACTTCTTGATAAGTTCCATGCGCCTGCAACTGAAATATATGGATCATAACCATATACTTCCATTCCTAATGAAACTGCTGCATTGGCAACTTTAACACCGATTGCACCAAGACCGATTACACCAAGCTTTTTACCATATATCTCTGTACCAGCAAATTTTTTCTTCTCTTTCTCTGCTGCCTTAGCTATATTAGCATCGTCTTTTGCTGATTTAGCCCATTCGATACCACCAGTGATATCTCTTGCTGCTAATAACATACCAGCTATAACCAGCTCTTTAACGCCATTTGCATTTGCACCTGGTGTATTGAATACTACAATACCTTTTTCTGCACATTTTTCAAGAGGAATATTGTTAACACCTGCTCCTGCTCTTGCAATTGCTTTTAATGAAGCTGGCATCTCCATATCATGCATTGCTGCACTTCTTACTAATACAGCATCAGCTTCTTCGAAATTATCAACTGTATTATAATTATCTGTAAATAAATCAAGACCTACTTTTGCAATAGGATTTAAACAATTAATCTTTGTCATATCAATCTCCATTCCGCAGGCAATATTCTATTTATTCTCTGCTTCAAATTTTCTCATAAATTCAACTAATTTCTTAACACCTTCAATTGGCATTGCATTGTAGATACTTGCTCTCATACCACCAACTGTTCTGTGTCCTTTAAGATTCTCAAAACCTGCTTCTTTAGCTTCTTTAACGAACTTAGCATCTAAATCTGCATCACCTGTTACAAATGGTACATTCATTAATGAACGGTCCTCTTTAACAACAGTTCCTTTGAATAATTCACTCTCATCTAAGAAATCATAAAGTATTTTAGCTTTCTCGATATTACGTTTCTGCATCTCTTCAAGTCCGCCCATCTTCTTTAACCATTTGAATACTTTACCGCAAATATAGATACCATATGCTGGAGGTGTATTGTACATAGAACCATTGTCTGCGTGTATCTTGTACTGTAACATTGTTGGAACACCTTCAAGTGGTTCTTCTGGAATTAAATCTTCACGAATGATTACAATTACAACACCAGCAGGTCCGATATTCTTCTGAACACCACCATAGATTACACCATATTTAGTTACATCTACAGGCTCTGATAAGAAGCATGATGAAACATCAGCTACAAGTGTCTTACCTTTTGTATTAGGAAGTGTCTTATATTTCGTACCATAAATTGTATTATTTTCACAAATGTATACATAATCAGCATCTTCACTGATTGGAAGATCTGAACAATCAGGAATATATGAGAATGTCTTATCCTCTGATGAAGCTATTTTATTAGCTTTACCGAATTTCTGTGCTTCCTGATATGCTTTTTTAGCCCACTGACCTGTTACTATGTAATCAGCTACTCCATTCTTCATAAGATTCATTGGAATCATTGCGAACTGTGTCGATGCACCACCCTGTAAGAATAATACTTTATAGTTATCAGGAATATTCATTAAATCACGTAAATCCTGCTCTGCTGCATCTATTATCTCCTGATAAGCCTTAGAACGATGACTCATCTCCATAACTGACATTCCTGTACCATTATAATCTAACATTTCTGCTGCTGCTTCTTTTAAAACCTCTTCAGGTAATACAGCCGGACCGGCTGAAAAATTGTAAACTCTGCTCACTTTTCGTGTCCTCCTTTTATATTACATCACATTAAAGTGTTAATGTCTTATATTAACTCATTCTACATCTCTTAATATTAACAGTCAAGACCTTTAGCTGCTAAATCCTCTGCCGAGAATGCTTCACTGATTGGTGCATTCGGTGCAACCATAGGGAATACCTTATCATCACTGCCTATCTGACAATCAATTACAACAGGGATATTAAGTGAAATAGCTTCCTTTAATACAGGCTCTAATTCTTCTGGTTTTGTAACCTTGTATGCTTTAGCGCCCATAGCTTCAGCTAATTTGACAAAATCTACTGAATCATTAAGAGTTGTATTAGAATATCTCTTTCCATAGAACAATGTCTGCCACTGTCTAACCATACCTAATACATGGTTATTAACAATTACTTCAATGATTGGAATATTATATCTTGTTGCTGTTGCAATCTCATTCATATTCATTCTGAAGCATCCGTCACCTGCTATATTAATAACGACTTTATCTTTATTACCAAGCTTAGCACCCAGGCTGGCTCCTAAACCATATCCCATTGTTCCTGCACCACCTGATGATACAAATGTTCTTGGTTTACTGTACTTATAATACTGTGCAGCCCACATCTGATGCTGGCCAACTTCTGTTGTGATAATAGCATCACCATTTGTCACTTCATAAATCTTTTCCATAATAAATGGTCCATTTAACTCATTTTTATTATATGTTAAAGGATATGTAGCTTTTAATTCATTTATGTGATTAATCCATTCTGTTCTGTCATGTTTTGTTAATCTTGCATTCAATCTTGTAAGAACTTCTTTAACATCACCTATAACACTTGCTGTTGTAGGGATATTCTTATTAATCTCAGCAGGATCAATGTCAATATGAAGAACTTTTGCATTTTTAGCAAATTTCTTAGCATTACCTGTTACTCTGTCGCTGAATCTTGCACCTATTGCAATAAGTAAATCACATTCCGTAACTCCAAAGTTAGATGTCTTTGTTCCATGCATACCTAACATTCCTGTATATAAAGGATTAGTTCCGTCAAATGCGCCTTTGCCCATAAGCGAATCACATACAGGAGCATTTACCTTTTCAACAAATTCCTTTAATTCATCAGAAGCATCTGATATAACAGCACCACCACCAACAAAAATATATGGTTTCTTAGATTTTTCTATTAATTTAACTGCTTTTTCAATATCTTCTTCTGTAATATTCTCTGTAGAACGCTCTATCTTCATTGGTTCTTTATAAGTATATTCTGTCTTATTAGCTGTAGCATCCTTAGTAATATCTACAAGAACAGGACCCGGACGACCTGATTTAGCTACATAGAACGCTTTTCTAATTGTGTCTGCAAGATTTTCTACCTCACGCACCATATAATTATGTTTTGTAATTGGCATTGTAACACCTACAATGTCAACCTCCTGGAATGAATCCTTACCAAGTGCTGCCTTTGCAACATTTGCTGTGATTATAACCATTGGTACTGAATCCATATAAGCTGTTGCAATACCTGTTACAAGGTTAGTTGCACCCGGACCTGATGTTGCCATACATACACCAACTTTACCTGTTGAACGTGCATATCCGTCTGCTGCATGGGCAGCTCCCTGCTCATGCGAAGTTAAATAGTGAGTTATTTCGTCGGAATGTTTATATAATTCATCATATACATTTAAGATTGTTCCACCAGGGTATCCAAATACTGTATCAACGCCCTGTTCTTTTAAACATTCAATAATTATTTCTGAACCTGTTAACTGCATTTTTACTTTCCTTTCTGTATCTTTATAACATTATTTAATCTATATTATATAGAATTCTATTGTTTAATATTTCTGATTAGTTAGTTTTTAAAATTGCACCTGTATTTGCTGAAGTTACAAGTGATGCATATCTTGCAAGATATCCTGTTGTTACCTTTGGCTCTCTTGGCTGCCATTTTGCTTTTCTATCAGCTAATACTTCATCTGATACATCAAGTGTAATCTTATTTGCATTAATATCAATCTTAATGATATCTCCCTCTTCAACTAAGGCGATTGGGCCTCCTACTGCTGCCTCTGGGGATACATGACCGATTGATGCTCCTCTGGATGCTCCTGAGAAACGTCCATCAGTAATAAGTGCTACACTTGAACCAAGTCCCATACCTGCGATTGCAGATGTAGGGTTGAGCATCTCTCTCATTCCAGGACCGCCTTTTGGTCCCTCGTATCTGATAACCACAACGTCACCTTCAACGATTTTACCACCTTTGATAGCTGCGATTGCATCTTCTTCACAATCAAATACTCTTGCTGGTCCTTCATGCTTAAGCATCTCAGGTACAACTGCTGAACGTTTAACTACACAGCTGTCTGGTGCAAGATTACCTCTAAGTACAGCAATTCCACCTACTTCACTGTATGGATTATCTATTGGTCTTATAACATTTGTATCTTTGTTAACAACATTCTTAATATTTTCACCGACTGTTTTACCTGTAACTGTCATAAGGTCTGTATTCAATAAGCCTTTCTTATTAAGCTCGTTCATTACAGCATATACACCGCCTGCCTCATTGAGTTCTTCGATGTATGTATGACCTGCTGGTGCAAGGTGGCAGAGGTTAGGTGTTCTTGAACTGATTTCATTAGCAATATCAAGATTTAATTCAACGCCTGCTTCGTGTGCAATAGCTGGTAAATGAAGCATACTGTTTGTACTGCATCCAAGTGCCATATCTACTGTTAAAGCATTTCTGAATGCTGCTTCTGTCATAATATCTCTCGGTCTGATATTCTTCTCAAGAAGTTCCATAACTTTCATACCTGCATGTTTAGCAAGCTTAAGTCTCTCTGAGTATACAGCAGGTATTGTACCATTACCCTGTAACGCCATACCAAGTGCCTCTGTAAGACAGTTCATACTATTAGCTGTATACATTCCCGAACATGAACCACATGTAGGACATGCTTTTGCTTCAAATTCTTCTACATCTTCAAGTGTCATTGTTCCTGCTGCATAAGAACCTACTGCCTCGAACATACTTGATAATGATGTCTTGCATCCTTTAACTCGACCTGCAAGCATCGGACCACCACTTACAAATACTGTAGGAATATTAAGTCTGGCTGCTGCCATTAATAATCCCGGAACGTTCTTATCGCAGTTAGGAATCATAACAAGTGCATCAAACTGATGTGCCATTGCCATACATTCTGTTGAATCTGCAATTAAATCTCTTGTTACAAGTGAATATTTCATTCCTGTATGTCCCATTGCGATACCGTCACATACTGCAATTGCCGGGAACATAATTGGTGTACCACCAGCCATTGCAACGCCCATTTTAACTGCATTTGCAATCTTATCTATATTCATATGACCTGGAACTATCTCATTATATGAACTTACGATACCAACTAATGGTCTGTCTAATTCTTCCTTTGTCATACCTAATGCATTAAACAATGAACGGTGAGGAGCCTGCTGCATTCCTTTTGTTACATTATCACTTCTTCTAGCCATAATAATCTCCATTCTGATATCTAAATATCTTATTTTATTCTCTCACAAATTGCATCACCCATAGCTTTGCAGCCTACCTGAGTGTTGCCCTCTGACATAATATCAACTGTTCTGATACCATCTTTAAGTACCTGTTTAACTGCACTTTCTACTGCATCAGCTTCTTTATCAAGGTCAAATGAATATCTTAACATCATAGCTGCTGAAAGAATAGTTGCTATCGGATTAGCAATATCTTTACCTGCAATGTCAGGTGCTGCACCATGACTTGGCTCATATAATCCCATCTTGTTATATCCAAGGCTTGCTGATGGAAGCATACCGATTGAACCTGTAATCATACTTGCTTCATCTGATAAAATATCACCAAACATATTCTCTGTAAGTATTACATCAAACTGTTTTGGATCTTTTACTAACTGCATTGCACAGTTATCTACAAGCATATTCGTAACTTTAACTTCAGGATAATCTTTAGCGACTTCTGCCACTACTTTCTGCCATAATCTTGATGAGTCTAAAACATTTGCCTTATCGACACTTATTACGTTCTTACGTCTCTTCATTGCAATATCAAAACCTGTTACTGCAATTCTTCTTATCTCATCTTCTGTATATGTGAGTGTATCAATCGCTGTTAATTTACCGTCAACCTCTTTTGTACATCTCTCTCCAAAGTAAAGTCCTCCGGTAAGTTCACGTACAACTACCATATCAAAGCCTGCTTTTGCTATATCTTCTTTAAGAGGACAAGCTTCATTAAGTTCTTCATACAGATATGCAGGTCTTAAGTTAGCATATAATGACAATGACTTTCTAATCTTTAGTAGTCCTGCCTCAGGTCTTAGGTTTGGTGCAAGTTCGTACCATTTATCTTTACCCACGACACCACCGACGGCTCCTAGTAGTACAGCATCGCTGTTCTTAGCTGTCTCTATAGCTTCATCTGTTAGTGGTTCACCATATGTATCAATGGATATTCCACCAATTAATACATCAGTAAAATTAAATGTGTGACCATACTTCTTACCAACTGTTTCAAGTACCTTTTTTGCTTCTTCAACAATTTCCGGACCAATTCCATCACCGGACATAACTGCAATGTTGAAATTCATGAAAATCCCTCTTTTCTATGTACTGTAATTATCTTCTTATCTTAGTTAACGCAAATACTTTTTAACATATTTAACATTTGTTTTTAAATACACTAAAAATGTCGCCCTGTGGCGACATCTAGCAGTTTTGCTATGCAATTTTTTGTCGATATCCACTACCCGATTGCATATCTTCATATACATAAGAAGAATATTAGGTAATATTTTATAATATTTTAATATATTTTTCAATGACTAATTAAAAAAAATTGATATCTGAATTTGGTTTTAAAGGATGGAAACAATTACCGGATAACATATCTAGGAAATATCATTTTGTACACTTTCCTAATGGACACCCTTTTTTCAGGACACCCTTTTTTTCTTTAGTATTCTCTTGTTTTCATAATTACCTCGCTGTATTTGGTATCTGTTGATATCCGTGTATCCGATTGCCGTGGTAAAAATGAAAAATGCATAAGTGTGATATACACAGTATACATGGAATCCGGCAAAAAAATCTTGGGTTATGCCCGAGAAATTGCTTATTTTTCAAAAACAGTCTTAAGGAAAGAAATACGGCACAGCGGTTTTTATGCCCTCTGTGCCGTATTTGTGATGTTTCCGTGATGGATCGTTAATTGTTACTTATACTTGATTATTTGACGTAATGTCTTTTCCTTTTATCAAATACCTTTACACCTTTCAGAACACCGCCGCTGATAAACAGCAGTGCGATCCAGAGGATCATATTGCTGTTGTCACCGGTTTTCGTGCTTTCTGCGCCAGTGCTCGGGTTGGTTTGCGTAGAATCGATCGGTTTTGTTGTGAAGCCGGTAGCCGGAATCTCAACTGCTGCCTTCTTGTAGCCACAAACCTTGCACTCCTCATGCTTAGAGCCCTTTTGCGTTGCGGTCGCTTCCTTGTCAACAATCCACTTGAAGTCGTGCACCGCCTTATCGGTCTTATCGCCACAGGAGCACTCATGCCAGTGGTTCGTAGCATCGTTCTTCCACTCGCTGCCGTAGCTGTGAGTATGTTCACTGCCGCCGGTTGCCGGAATCGTTTCGGTTGTCATCGTATAACCGCAGACGGTGCATTCCTTATGCTTTGAGCCGCTTGTGGTATTCGTTGCCGGTGTATCAATAATCCAGTCGCTTGCGGTGTGTGCTGCAACATCTTTCTTATCGCCGCAGGAGCACTCATACCAGTGGTTGTCTGCATCGTTCTTCCACTCGCTGCCGTAGCTGTGAGTATGCTCATCGCCGCTATTGCGCAGAATCGTCAGTGTGTAGGTTTTAGCACCGATTCCCACGACAATGTCGGTTGTGCCGCTGTTGGGGATGGCAACGGTTGCGCTGCCGCCGGTGGACAGAGCCTGCCCGTTGATGCTCACGGGCTCGCCGTTTCCAGACACCGCTGTGACTAGCGTAGATGTTGCTCCGCTATCATTTTGCAGCGTATAGGTATAGTTCGTTCCGTTGGCGGTAAAATCGCCGAGTCCCACTGCCAGACCTTCAAAGGTCAGAAGGTCATTACCGGGCACTGCGGCTCGCACCACTACGCGGGTGCCAAGCCGGGAGAAGGTGACGGTTTCCGTCTGGAAGGTTTCCCCGGAGATGGCACAGCCAATACTGGTCTTTTTCGTTTCCAGAACGGTCCCGTCAGCATCCAGCAGTGTGGCCACCAGCATTGCGCTAGTCTGAGACTGCAGGGAGTTGTTGCGCAGGGTAATGGCTGCGGTGCTGTGACCGTTGCCGTCGTTCCCCTGTGTCACATCCATCGTCATCCGCTCTCCGGTGCGGGCCAGTGCGCCAGTCATATGGACGCTGGCCTCGCTGTCACTGCCGTCATACTCCGGCAGGCGCTGATTGCTTCCCGTTCCACCGATCTGACCTTCCGCCCACGCCTCGGCGTACAGATAGGTACCCACATTTGGGATCTCTGTTTTGCCAATAGAGTTCATATACTTGCCCAGATCATAGGTCAGGTCCAGTGTAAAGGTTCCCTGATCGATGCGGGCGAGGGCGCTGTCTTCGGAAATGGTGATTTCATTATCGCGAACCGATACGCCGTTTGTGGTGCAGGCTACCTCTGCATGTTTGGTATGCAGATCATCCGCATAGAACGCAAGCTTCACCTCGCGACCCTTTTTGCCGGCCAGAGTGGCGGCAGAGGAATTATAGAGGGTCATGCGCACCGTACGCTTGCCGGCGCTCTCCGCAATCACTTCCATTTGCGAGATCCCAATGTCGGGATAATCCAGATACACTGTGCCTTTTTCGTTGATGCCGCTGGCGGCGGTGATGGTATAGCTCGGGTTGGTCACGAGGTTCCCCACATGGTGCCAGACGGTAAGGGTGGTGCTTTCATTTGGCAGCAGTGTTTCCGTAAGGGTGGCGGTTTCCCCGCTGTCAATGCTGACCTTTAGGTTTGTCACATCGTTCAGCCCGGTGTTGCGGATGGTAAAGCGAATAGGTGTCAGGCTGTTCAACGCCAGCGTTGCATAATCCACACCGATCTGTTCCACTGCCACCGCATCGGTGACAAAATCAGAGGTAGCGGTATAGAGGTTCGTTTTCTCACCCGGAACGGTCACGCCGCCGATTACCTGCGGATTTTCATCGTCATAGAAGGTAGCCTGAATGACAGCCTGCACCTGATTGCTGTCGCTGACATAGGCATCAAAGTGGTCAGCCAGCGTGCGATCCGGCAGTTCTGCCAGTTCCAACGGTGCGGAGAGAGTGTAGGTATTTGTAGCATAGCGCAGCTTGGCCGCCTTCAAAATGCCGTGATTTACCGCGCCGTTGACGTCATTGACAGTCTCATTCCAGACAATGGTAAGATCATTGAGGCTGCGATGATCCCCGCTGAGGGAAGCGAAGCGGAAGTCTCCGCCCACGACGGCGTTGCCGCTGCTGGTCAGGGCAGACAAAGAGCCTGGGAAACTGTTGGACATGGTGCCGCTTCCGTCCACAGCCAACAGCTGAATATCGCTGCTGCCGTCTCGGATACTGTGCCAACCGATGACAAATCGGTCATCCCCGCTGCCGAAGTTGGCTGCAACGACCTGGGGGTTTTCGTCAAGATTGCTGTCACAGGTCGCCAGCATGGCTGTACCAGGAGTTCCGTCAGCAGCCACGGTACAATAGGCAATCTCGTAGGCGGAGGTATCTCCGGTTCCGCTGCGGTCCAGCGAGTAAACCGCCATAGCTGTTCCGTCGGGCAGCATGGCCGCCTGCAACGCCTTCACGCTGCCAGTAGCACCATTATAAAGCATTTTGGACTCGCTCCAGGTGCCATTATTCCTGTCATAGCAACAGTACATGATACAATCTCTGGTCGTGAAGTTCAGCAAGTTGCTGCCCTGCGTACCGGGATCTGGGGTGTAGACGCTGCGCCAGAACACGATGGCCTTGCCGTCGCCGCCCACTGCCGTGGCTGGGGCCAGATCCGGCGTGCCGTCGTTGGTTAGGCGGGTGGAAGTCCAGGTTGTGCCGTTATAGACGGACACTACGATCTCCGTGCTGTTCATCAGCAGGTTTTGCTCTTCCAATGTCACGGGATCACCGGCATTTTTACCCGGAAGGTTAGTGCCCATGCGAACCCAAGCCGCCGCCGCGAAGCTGCCAGTGCCAGACAAAGAAATGCTCGTGTCGCCGTAGCCTGGGAACTCTGCTGGAGCGTCAATTTCACTAGAGAGAGTATAGACGCCGCCATTGAGGGTGGAGAAATGCGCCCGGCTATCGTAAATACTGCTGCTGTTGCCGTCGTTGATGTAGGCCAATACCTTCCCGTCATCGCTGATCTGTGGATAGGATGTAGGGTTAGCATTGGTCTGGATGTTTTCCAGCCCACTGGTTGAGTTCAGAGAGAACAGCATCATCCGCTGCTGGGGTTGGCCCCAAGTACGGGCATATTGCTCCAGATAGTCCCGGCTTTGGAGCGTTGCACTGCCAGAAGCTACCTGCATTCCGCTCTGAGCCGCTGCCATCCGTAGCGAGGCAAGGCTCAGCCCACTGGTGGCGTTATTCCAATAGTTGTCGATTGTTTTCCAGTCATTAAAAGTCTTGGTACCTTCAAGGGTTCCGGAGGCGATCACCGCCTCGTAGGAGATAAACAGGAAGGTTGCCACAAATTTGATTCCCACTTCGCTTTTGATTCCCAGGGCCTGACCGTTGATCTGGCGCTTTGTCTCGTCGGCAAGATAGGTGCGGGAAAGGAACTTATTCTGACTGTCCACATCCAAATTGCCGAATAGGCCGATCTTCAGTGCCACGACCGAATAGTCAAAGCCAATGCCGCCAAACGCGTGGACATAGGCGTTGATACGCAGCGTGGTCAAAAAGTCATTCACTGCCGTGGCTGTGGGATCGCTCCAGGCAAGCTCTGTACCCTCGCCCTGCTGGCCGTAGCGCACTGCGGTACGGAAATCCAGCTGAATGGCACCACCCAGCTCAAAGGTTGCTGTCAACGGCACGGGTCCAGCCATGGCGTTCACGCTGAAGGTGAAGCCCACGCCAATGCCGGCGGTAAAGCCGCCACCTACGGTGAAAACCTCCCACTCCTTTTTTTCGGCGTTATAGCGGATTTCCGCTTCGTAAAAGCCCTCCAACTGCAAGTTGAGATCCGTGTTGGTGACCTTGCCGGCCATGGAGTTGGCTTTGTACTCTCCCTTTGGATTATAGGTGCCCTTGGCCATCTGACTCAGATCCCCGGTCCCGGGCACGCCCACTTCCAGGTTCTGCGTTAGCACATTCGCACCCAAGGCCACGCCGTCCTCGGAATAGTCCATGTCCTCCATCTCCAGTGTATTGTACCCGGCCCAAATCATGGCACGGAACACGGATGGATCTTCGCTAGGGGTGATAATCATTTTGAACACGGATGTGTCCACCGGACCGCTCAGATCATCCAGCCGCCCGGTCAGCACCTTGAGAATGTTACTATCGCCCACTCCGCCAAAGTCAACATCATTCACTCCACTGGAGTCCTTCATCGTCGCCAGAATACCGGTAACGCGGTCATCCTCTGTCACCTTTGGCACTCGGGTCAGATCAACGACCCGGAAGGGCATTATTTTCTCTTGCAGCAGGCTGCCGTTCAGGCTCAGCTGCGTTTTCATACCCACATCCTTGCCGTCGGCGATCCATCCGGAGGTGGTCATGGTGGCCTCGGTGAGGGTCAGATCGTTTTCCACTACGGGGATGGATGAGAAGGGATACTGCGTGGTACTGCTGCTCTGGGCGGCAGGAAGAACGCCGTATTCGTCTGCCAACTTGAGACTGTAATTCTTCGCATTGGCAATATCCTCGCCCCAGAGGAACATGGTGGTGTGCAGGATTGCTGTTTTAAAGCTGCTGTTAGGGCCAATCTTCCCAATCGAGTTGCGGACATCCACTTTCTGGCCGTTTGCAAGACCGTAATCAACGCTTTGCGCCACAATGAAGGGTTTGTTTTTCTCCCCCTTCGGCACGCGTTCCAGAGAGACAACGCCCTCTGCGGTACGCATTACATCGTCCACGCCCAGCTTGCCGTTGACGGTCAGCAACAGCGGATAGTACTTGTCGCCGTCAATTGCGCTGATCTCCAGAATGTACTCCAGCTGATCCAGAGCGGAAAGCGCCGTGGTGTTACTCTCGCCCTTTTCGGCCGACCAGAACTGGGTGGAATCCAGATAGACAGTTATATTTCCCGCCGCATCCGTGGTATAGGTGTCGCCGGTGATGCCGCTGACAAGTGCTCCTGCCCTGGAGCCCAGCTGAGCTGTCTCGCAGTAGCCTCCGTTTTTATAAACACCGCCGCGAACGGTCACCGTCTTGTTCGCCAGCGGATCGCCGCCCGGCGTGATGAGCGTCACAGATGCCCGGGCGACTCGCCGAAGGCTGAAGGTATTCAAAGGATAAAGCTGCAGTTTTGTGGCATCCCGCTCGCCGGAACGCAGATTTTCTTTATAGATGGTGCCCAGATAAATATCCGCGCCGGAGCCGGACCGTAGAGACACCTCACTTGCGATTCCGTTGGGTTCGTAAAGTGCCAGCACGCCTTCACTGTTGGTCGTGACCGTTTTGGACACACCTTTGCCGTCGGTGTATTGCAGAGTAGTTTCTGCTGCAGGCGTCAGCTGGAAGAGATAGAACTTATTTTTCAGTGTTTTCGCTGTCACCTGTACGGTGGCACTCATGCCCGTGGCGGCATGGGTAGCCGTGACGGTTGCGGTGCCGTTGGCCAAGCCGGACAGCGCCATTTTGGTTTCGGGAAGGTAGGAATCAAAGGAGAAGTTTCTGATGTCCTCATACAGTCCTCCCTGCTTGTAGTTGACGGAAATGGCATTGTTGTTGCTGGAGAGCCACCGGATTCCATCTTTAAAGGAGTTCCATCCGTACTCGTCATAGTTGATGCCTATGTACTCGATCAGCCCCAACTCCTGGCGCAGCTGCAAAATTTCAGCTGTATCGGTGGGCAGGCTGTCGCTGACCTTGGAGGTATTGTCCATGGTCATCTTAGAAATCGTGTTTCCTTTGTCGTCCTGCACCTTCAGTGCGTCGGCATCGTAGACATACAGTGGGAAGGAGTCGGTGCTTGGAGATTCCTCACCAGGGTTCTCCACGCTCAAAACCACTTGATAAGTGTCCTTTAGATTGCCGGCTTTCACACTCTGTAATGACAGGGAGAATCTTCCGGAGGTATCGGACAGGCGCTCACGGGCCACCACTTGGGTGTTGTTGTCCTCTGTGACCCGGGTAATGGTCAGCGTGGACTGTTGAGAGGCCCCATCAGTGGCGTTTTCCACCGACCAGTTGATATTGACGGCGCCGTCGGTATCCTTGAGGTAAATGCTCTGTGGCGGTGTCAGCTTGGCCGTGGCAGGTGGTGCCTGCACGATGATCCAGGCAAGTGCCGACAGGCGGACGTTCTCACCCTTTGCGTTGGGGTGCGGCATGGATACCAATACCGTGTAGGCAGGGGTATTGCCGTTGGAGAGCTTAGAGAGCACATTCTCTGGGATCCGCACGCTGTTTTTATCCTTGCCGGCGGTATAAGTCGCAACGGGATCGCGGCCTCTCAGCGCCGCCTCATTCGCATAGTTGCCCTCATACAGGTCAATCTTGTAATTGAATTCTTTGTTCGGTGCCATCAGCGCGACGTTGGAGCTCCACAGCACGGTGGCGGGCTGATTTACCCGTGTCACGATGGACGAGCCGCCGGGAATCACCAGTGCCAGGGAATTGCCTGCCGTCACGGTATAGGACTTTGACTGGCCCGTCACATCATCGGCAGTGTCCTCAGTCCCGTTGTCCGCCGTAAAGGTAAAGGTGACGGTTCCCACCTCGGTTCCTGTGGTGGTAACAACGCCGGTATCCTCGTCGATGGTGGCAATGCGCGGGTCACTGCTGCTCCATTTACCGGTGGTGTAGCTTGCCGGCACATCGCCTGCCCCCAAAACCTCTGCCCTAAGCGTAGGGCGGGCGGCTTCGGCGAGGGAAATCGTATAGTCGACGTCATTCTCTTCTGGGACGACGTTCACCGTGCTCACGGAAACTTTCTTTGGCACCTTGAACTGCCGGGTCAGTGGAAGAACATTCACCCAGTTAGGAGCGTCTTTCGTGCCCTCGTTGGCCTGCAGCATCACCGTATAGGTGCGGGTGTAAACCGCGAGTGCGATTGCATAGTCGCTAATGGTGAAGGCTTCCTTCTCTGTGTCCAGATAGACCTGCAGATGGATTGGTTCAGTCGCGGAGTCGTACCTCAGCTCGAGGCGGAAAGGAGCTTCCTTCGGCTCTGTTCCTTCCGGGGTGTGATAATTGCTGTATATGGTCTTGTAGGCCTGCTCCATGTTGGCGTTCATCGTGAACGATGCCTTGCCGTTGTCGTAGACGGCGGTCAGTGCAGTTGGAGCATTGCGCATCAAGGCGCTCTTCAGCGTAACGCCAGTAATCGGCTCGCTTGGATATTGTGTGGTATCCAGCGGATGGCCGAAAACATCTTTCACACCTGTCATACCATTGACGGTGACCGTGGTGGCATCCATATCCTGCACCGGGTACCAGAGCATTGCCGTGACACCGTAGTCGTTCATGGAAAGCTCAGCGGCGGTATACTCTTTGCCATTGATGGTCACGCGGGCGTTCCTAAGATCCACGAACTCGTTAAAGGTAACTGTGATGGGCACATGCTGTCCTCTGGCATAGATTCCTGCCGGGGCCGTGACGCTTTGAATGGTGGGAGCGTCCGTGTCCAACAGCCTGGCGGTGGCATTGCTGGTCTTGGTGGTGGCGGAGGTATTTTGTTGGTCGCCATTTACATTCCTCAGATACAGCTCGAAGGGCAGATAGTACCGCTGATCCCCTCTGTTTTGCGTGGTAGACTGCAGGGAGATGCTGACCGTACTGTCCTTTTGAATCGTACAGTTCAGCGCACTCATTCTTTCGCTGCTGAGCTCCAGAGATGTTCCATTGAGCTTGTACTCCGTCAGATAGAACGGGGCATAGGGTCGGTTTTTATACCAGCCATACGGCGCATTGCCGGTATAGGCATCTGCTTTGCCAGTCCACTCAAACCTGATGCTGGCGTCGATTTGGTATGGCTGATAAAATGGGGAGGAGCCGCCGGGAAGCACCGAATTGCGGGCACCCTCCAGAATTCCGATGGTATCGCTTAGCGCAACGAAGTCCTGATTGTTGGCACCGTCGCCGGCATTGTATCCATCTGCCAGCAAAGGAATATACATATCCGCATATAATGTGTCTGTATTTTTGAGTGTTTTTTCATAGTTCGGCGCGGTCATTGATGTTTTTATTGCGGGGGCGTCAACCGTCTTTATTAGCTTGAGCTGGCAGTGGTCGGCATAACCGGCGCCGTCATAGAACACCAGATTTTCCGCATCGTAAAATTCGATCATCCCCAGCAGGTCGCCATAGGAATAAGAATCCTTGAGCCAGCCTGGGTTACTTCCTTCGGTTGTAACCTCGACAGTGATTTTACACCCACTTAAAATGGAATTCGGGCTGTCATACTGATAGGTCAGCTTGTAGGACCCGTCGCTTTGCTTGACCCCACTCGTCCCGTATATCGAGACCTTCACATCGGTGATATACTTGCTGAGCTGGCCTTTTTTAATGCGGTAGGAAAAGCCGACCGGTTTTCCGCTGTATACAGCAAAAGTCCCGGAGTCCCATTTGTTGTTGTATGCTTCTCTCCCCAGCGTTTGTCTCATCATGCCGCTCATATCCACCGTCTCAACGCCCTCAGGCGCTGTGGCAGAGGCGGAATACCGCAAACTTATGCCCTGCAGCTCCAGCTGCTCCATCAGGCTATTGAGATTCTCCAGAGCTTCCCCGGTAAACTCCCTGCCGGAGAAATAGGTGTCCTTGATCCGCTGCAGCTCCTGTTCGATTTGGATCATGGTCTTCAAATCGCCCAGTGCCACCGGAGTCCCATCCACGTCGGCTATACGAGTGAGATCCGTGGCGGGATTTTCCAGCAGCTCCATGACAGCCGCCAGTGTCAACACCTGGCCGTCCAGCGTGATGGTTTGATCCACCTTTAAATTGCCGGCTTCATCCAGCAGCCCCAAAGCGTTCAGCATGGAAAGCACTTGGTCGTTGCTACCGCCGGTCAAGGCGGAGAGCTGCTCCAAAATCGCCTGATTTTCCTCAGGTGTGTTGTCCAGCGAATCGCTCACCGATGCAAACGCCGCTGTTGGCAGCATGTTCAGCAACATGCAGCACAGTAACAGGATACTGAGTATTCGTTTTTTCATTGGTTTTTCTCCTCCTTTTCGTGTCGGGCGGACTTATCCGCTCCGCCTTTTCTATGGTTTTCTCTATTTCTGAGCCGAAAGCACAGCGCAGTGATCGCTGTCGCCGCAGCAAAGGAGACGACGCCCACCAGCACATAGCCGCCTGCGTCCTCCCGCAGCAGCATCGTGCCGAAGCTGCCCCATGCGGCGGTCTGTCCCTGCACTGCAAATGCGTCCACCGCCTGCGTCAGTGCTGCGCACAACAGCATACACGCTGCGGAGAGGCTTATTGCATCGCACCGCTGCCTTCGGCGGGTGTTTTCCCGCACCCGCTGCTTGACGAGTGCGACCCGTCTTGCAGTATCGTACATATCGTTTGAACCTCCTCTCTGGATTCTTTGAAATACGGCTTAAAAACCCCTTCACTTATATAGGTACAAAAAATCGAAAAAACTCTCACCCAAAACGCAAAATTTTTCAAAAAAAATTGAGAGTCGCCAAAAAGCAACTCTCAAGGAATGGATATTCAGTTATTGCTTCCGTGATAATCGGAAAACGGATAGCCTTCCCGCCACCACCAGCAGCACCGGCAGAGCGTAGGCGATGTACTGCGTCGCGCCGCCGTAAGCGATCAGCAGATTATAGATGGCGTGGAGGGTAATGGCCGCGCCCAGCAGTCCGCAGGTGCCCGCGACCTTCAGCCACGTCCGCCGCCATGTGTAGGCAAGCCCACCACCCACAATCAGACCGCAGAGGACGTGCATGGCTCCCGTGCCGAAGCCACGGAAGAAGATGAAGGAGAATCGGTCAGCGCCGTTCTGGATGAGATAGCACACATTTTCAAAGGTAGCGAAGGCGAGGGCAACCGTGATGGCGGCAGCCTTGATTTTATCCCCCTCCGGCTCAAACACCAGCAGATAGAACACTAGCGGCAGCAGCTTCATCATTTCCTCCACCACCGGTGCGATCTCCGCCGTGGCGGCAAGGGCGCCCCCCCCCCCCCCCGCCGCAAGGAAGGTGTTGATATAGGCTGAAAGCAGACACACACCCATCCCGGCAATGCTAAACAGGAAGAAGCGGAGCTGCCGCCTGCCCATGCACAATGCGGCCACCAGCAGGGGAGATACCATGCAGAGGAAGATATTTTCGATATAGGTCATGCTTCCACCGCCTTTCTCGTGGCGGGCAGCAACCCCAGAATCGCAAGCGTCAGCAGCATATCACACCAGAAGGTTGGGCTCGCCGGTGAGGTATCTGGCCAGAAGCAGCCCGCCGTCCAAAGCAGATACTCAGCGAACACAAAGCACAACACGCCGATGTGAAACCACCGCATATTCCGCGACGCGCCCATCTGCGTTTTCGCATAGGCAAGTCCTCGAATGGCACAGAAGGAGAGCCATATCATCATGCCGCACCAGATCAGGTTGGAAAGAATGTCCCCGAAAACACAGTAGAACGCCAACAGCGGCACGCCGAACATAGGTGCAAGCCATGCCCTGCGGCAGCGGAAGGCGCGTTCCTCCATGGTGGAGAGCGTGGCCTGTAAAATGTGCAGAAAAATTACGCTGGCTACCCAGCCGAACTCCGACACATAAAAGACCTGCGGCGTGGTATCGAACAACAGCAGGTACAGCGTCCAGTAGAGCGCACCGAGGGCAAAGCAGCCATAGAAGCACAGTAGCAGAAAAAATGCCTGCCTGCGACTTTTCCGGTAGGATATGCCGGAAAGCAGCGCGCCGACGAACGTGACCAGCAGTTGCAACAGGTTCTCAATCAGCTCCATGTGCATCCTCGCTTTCCTTGTCCTGCCCGTCCTCACGGCTCATCTGCCGCAGCCGGAAGCACAGAACGGTCACGCACACACCGAGAAGAAAGGCCAGCAGCCCGATAACAATGTATCCCAAAGCCGCACCTACGCCGTACATACTGGCCGCCGTTCCAAAGTCAGCATAGTCACCTGCCTGGATGCTTGCGGCAATGCCGGGCATGGTGAAGGACGCGCCGATGAGTAGCGCAAGGCACGCCACCACGGTGGAAGCCATGGTGACCGTATTTCGCCGCAACCGTTTTTCCCGCTCAATTTTGTCAATGCGCCGCTTTGTCTCCACGACGCGCTCTTCATGACTCCGCATTTGTGATTCCCTCCCGTTCCAGTAGCCTTCGCAGGCTTTTCTTTCCGCGATACACCATGTTGGTGATCTGTTTTACCGTTTTTCCCGTGACCTCCGCCACCTGTGCGTAGCTCATATCCTCAAAATAGGTGAGATAGAGGACTTCCCGATAGTCCGGGTTCATTTCGCTCATGCAGAAGTGCAGGGTGCGGTTTCGCTCCTCCGTCCGTATAACCTCCTCCACCAGCAGCCGTCCCTCCGGCTCGTCGGTCAGTGCATCGAGGCTGAACAGGGGCTTCCTCCTGCTCTTATGGCGCAACGCCATGTGCCGCGCCGCCTTATACAGATACGCCTTGAGGCCGCCATCCCGGATGCGGGGTTTTTTCGTGAACAGATAGGCGAAAACGTCCAGCATCAGCTCTTCGGACTCGTGAACGTCGTGCAGATAGCCGTCGATATACAGGGTCAGGGGGCCGCCGTATTTTTTCATCAGGGCATTGAGCCCTTCGTCGTCGCCGCTAAGATATTGGCGGTATAGGTTTTCATCGCAGGCCATCGCACTCACCTCCTTTTTGCGGATGCTTCCAATTCCAATGCTGAAGGGATCCGTCAGGTGCTTGTCCTGCCGGGATCGCGGTGCTGTTCCTAAAAGCACAGGTCGGACGGCTTTTCCGCATTTTCCGGAATCGCCCATGAACGCCCGAACTGGGACTCGCCAGAGATCCGCCCCTCGACGCAATACTGATTGACCCGCCGCTCCGACACGCCACAACGGTAGGACACCCCCCCCGAATGGAGATATAGCCCTTGATCCCGTTCATACCGCACCTCCGCATGGATAATACTCAATGCAATACATTATATACGAATATCCGAATAAAAGCAAGTCGACACGGACGACTTAGCACGAAGGTTTCAGCATCGATTTCAGTGTCGAAGCACAGGAGTTGCTCTAACTCGGTGTCGTGGAAAGCGTTGAGCCTTGACAGTGCCGTACTCATAACACTTGCCATACTCTGTTCGGTGGTGTTCAGTGCCGCACCCGCAAACCATTTTGCCTTATGCTCGTTCGGCAGTAACTCCATCAGCTGCTGAAACTGATTCTTGCCTTTCTTTTTGGACGGAGCGAGTAGCTCTTGAATTACATTGAATACCGACACGATGTGCCGCTTCTCTGGCGCACAGAACACCACTCATATTCCTTGCCGGAGCGTTTTAAGTGTTCGCCCTGACTTTGCAGGAGTGCGACCAAGTCTGTCTGCCGGCGCAGCTTGCGGTCGATGCTGTTTCCTCTGCTTTTGCGCTCGTCCTCCAAGTGGTTTTGGATGATACGAGCCATGTGTCCGAGCAGGCGGAGAGAGGCAAGTGCCGCCGTCCAATTGCCGTTTACCTTAATGCTGTGGATGAGCTGTGCGGCATATTGATTGTCATGCTCGGCGGCAAGATGAAGATAGTACATCGCCTTATCGCTATCTCTCGGAACATCTTTGCCGTAAAGATAGATTTTACCGAGACGGCATTCGGCGTAATCGTTGCCGTTATCCGCGGCTATCTTAAAGCTGCGGATACTTGTGCTGTTACTGGTTACAAATATCAGCCTTTCCACCAGAAAGTAACTGACTTCCTACAAAATGCTGAATATCCATTTTTGTACTACTGCCGAAGTACACCGTCAAAGTCAGACAACGCATTCCATACGGCAAATGCGGAACATATCATGAGGATGAAACTGGGTCAGTATTTTATGAATAAGGGTTACAACTTCCAGAAAGTCCGCCTCGATAACGATACAGAGTTAATGATAAGCAATCGATGGTATGATGCAAATACTCAATTTCAATGGACTTCTATGGAGCAGAAAATCCTATAATTTAAAAAAATCCATTATCTTAGATAATTTTGAACATGATGAAACCAGTAGATTTTTTGTCTACTGGTTTCACACAATTAAAATTTTTATTTACCATTTACAAATGTGACGTTTTCAGAATCAATATTTATAACATCATCAAAGTCAATAAATGTTATTTACTATAACTCTGTTTCACTAAGGATTAGGAAGTTGCCGCTATTAAAAGTGCATATTGTATAATTTTATTCCAGATTGGACCATTTATCATATCCATTCTGTTATTTAGTATATTTTGTTTCTCTTATTTTAATCCACCTTTAATAAGGTTAATCATTTCTATTGCAGAGCAGGCAACATCATAACCCTTGTTACCTGCCTTTGTTCCTGCTCTCTCAATTGCCTGCTCAATATTATCTGTTGTAATAACTCCAAATAATACAGGTACACCTGTTTCTAAGCTGACTGCGGCAATTCCTTTGCTGACTTCGTTACATACTAAATCATAATGACTTGTAGAACCTTTGATAACTGCTCCTAAACAGATAATAGCATCATATCTTCCGCTTTCTGCCATTTTCTTAGCTATAACAGGAATCTCATATGCTCCTGGAACCCATGCAAGTGTAATACTATCACTATCTACACCATGACGAACAAGAGCATCTTCTGCACCTGATACAAGTTTTGATACAATAAATTCATTAAATCTTGCTGCAACCATTCCTATTCTTGCGCCTGTGCCTACTACATTTCCTTCTAAAATCTTCATAATCTTTTTCCTTCTTTCTAATCTAATATAATTTTATTAATAGTTTGTCATATGATGCATTTTCTCTTGTTTTGTTTTCAGATAGAATAAATCATATTTACCGGCTTTAATTTCAATTGGAACACGTTCATCAATTGTAATTCCATATCCTGACAAACCTGATATCTTAGTTGGGTTATTGGTAAGTAATCTAAGATGTTTTGCACCCAAATCATATAGTATCTCTGCTCCGATTCCATAATCTCTCAAATCAGGTGCAAAGCCTAATTTAACATTTGCTTCAACAGTATCATATCCCTTTTCCTGAAGTTCATAGGCTTTTAACTTATTAATAAGACCGATTCCTCTTCCCTCCTGTCTTAAATAGACTAAAATTCCTCTTCCCTCTTTAGCAATCATTTTCATAGCTTCTTCTAACTGTTCGCCACAATCACATCTTGCTGAACCGAATACATCACCTGTAAGACACTCTGAATGAACGCGGCATAATACAGGCTCTCCGTTTGATATATCACCCATTGTAAGTGCAACGTGGTGATGTCCTGTCAATACTTCTTCATATCCATGTATAACAAATTCACCATATTTAGTTGGGAGTTTTGCTTTTGCCTCTTTCTTAACAAGTCCACCCATTTCTAATCTGTATTTAATCAAATCTGCAATTGTAATAACTGTGAGATTATGTTCATCAGCAAATTGTAACAATTCTGTTGTTCTCATCATTGTTCCGTCTTCACGCATTATTTCACAGCATAAACCAACCGGTTTAAGCCCTGCTAATGTCACAAGATCTACAGTAGCCTCTGTATGTCCTGCTCTTTTTAATACGCCACCCTCTCTTGCTTCAAGTGGAAACATATGACCAGGACGTCTGAAATCTTCAGGCTTAGCACCATCTTCTACTGTTTTCATTGCTGTATATGAACGTTCATATGCTGAAATACCTGTTGTTGTATCTACATGGTCTATTGAAACCGTAAAGGCAGTAGAATGATTGTCAGTATTTACACTTACCATCTGCTGTAAATCGAGTTTCTGGCACCATTCTTTGCTCATTGGCATACAGATAAGTCCTTTTGCATCAGATGCCATAAAATTAACATTTTCCTGTGTTGCAAATTCTGCTGCACATATCAAATCTCCCTCATTTTCTCTGTCAGGATCATCGATAACTAATATAACTTTACCATTCTTTAAATCTTCTAACGCCTGAGGTATTGTTCCTATTTCTTTCATTATTTTCACCTTAATAATCTGATTAGTATTTTATATCTATACTAACAGTGGTTATTCCTTTCTATAAATTAATATGCCTAAAAGCCGCATCTTGCAAGCAGTTCTAATGTTACATTACTTCCTTTACCGCTGCCTTGATTGCCGCTTTCACTATCTTCTTTAAATGTCATAAGCCTTTCAACATATTTACCAATGATATCACATTCGAGATTAACTATATCTCCAGCTGATTTATATTGAAGAATTGTTTCACTTTTCGTATGTGGAATTATAGATACTTTGAAGCATTTATCATCAACATATGCCACAGTAAGGCTTATTCCGTCAATGGCAATTGAACCTTTTTCGACTATATATCTTAAAATCTTCTTATCAGCCGATATGGTATACCATATTGCATTTTCTTCAGGCTTTATCTCTGATACGGTTCCTGTCCCATCAATATGTCCTGATACAATATGTCCCCCAAATCTTCCATCAGCAGCCATGGCTCTTTCAAGATTAACGTGTGATTTCGCCTTAAGTTTACCAAGTGAACTTCTCCTGAAGGTTTCAGCCATAACATCTGCTTCAAATGTGTCTCCTTTTAACTTTGTTACCGTAAGACACACTCCGTTAACAGCAATACTGTCACCGATTTTTGTATTATTAAGAATTTTTCCTGCCTTTATATCAATAGTTCCTGAATTATTTCCCATATTGATACGGTTAACAGTACCGATTTCTTCTACAAGACCTGTAAACATCTCTTCTCCTTTCCGAAGATATTCTATATCGCAGGAAACGCGGGCCAAATTTCAGATTTGGCTCTGCGATAAACGCTAATTAGTATCACATGTGATACTAATTAGCTGTGTGAAAAATCGACATATCAATTCGATTTTTCGCACTATCCTTTCCGAAGATATTCTATCTTACATATCCCTCTATAAGAATATCGTTTTCTATATTTGTTACCGTTATATCTTCTAGATTAATTGCATCTTTCATAAGTGCAATTCCCTTGCCACCAATCGGAGATTTTGCATTTTCTCCCATAATAATCTTTGGTGCAATATATGCATACACTTTATTTACAATACCACTTTCGAATGCGGCAGCATTTACACTTGCACCGCCCTCAATAAGCACACTGTCTATCTTCATTTCACCAAGTTTAATCATTAATTCTTTTAAATCAACTCTTTCACCCTTAGTCTTAATAAATGTGATGCCTTTTTCACTTAATCTTTCGAGCTTAGCTTCTTCACATTTACAGTATGCTATAATTGTTTTGATATCATTAGCGGTATTAACGATATTACAATCTTCAGGTATTCTTAAATTCGAATCAAGAATTATCCTTACAGGATTAACTCCCTCCTCTATTCTGCAGTTAAGCATTGGATTATCGGCTAAAACCGTATTTATCCCAACCATAATTCCTGAATATTTTTTTCTAAGCTGTTGAACATGAAGTCTTGACTGCTCAGATGTAACCCATTTAGAATCACCTGTGTATGCTGCAATCTTACCATCTAATGTCATTGCATATTTAGCTGCTACAAATGGTGTCTTTGTACTGATGTAATGGAAAAATATTTCATTCATCTTAATACATTCATCTTCTAAGATACCACATTCGACTTCAATTCCATGTTGTCTTAGTATTTCCACACCATGACCTGCTACTAACGGATTGCTGTCCATACTGCCCACATAGACTTTACGGATTCCTTTTTCAATAATTATCTCTGTGCATGGTGGTGTCTTACCATAATGACAGCATGGCTCTAATGTAACATATAATTCAGCGCCTTTAGTATCTTCCTTGCATCTTAGCAATGCATTTCTTTCAGCATGAAATTCTCCATATCTTTCATGACAAGCCTCGCTGATTATTCTTCCATCTTTAACAACCACACAGCCTACCATCGGATTAGGTGAAGTATGTCCCATTGCAGACTTAGCAAGCTCTATCGCTCTTCTCATATATTTCTCGTCCATTGCAATCCTCCTTATCCGTTTAAATACATATCTGTAAATATCGATTGCGATATTATACACTGCCTTTTCTGTGCCACTTTTTCTGCACTACTTTTATATGACTGTACGTCATTACATCACTTTACATGACATTTCCTTATAGAAAAATGTGTGCACAAAACAAAACCCCTGACAACTAATAGCTATAAACTGCCTAGTCATCAGGGGTACTTAGTATCACATTACCTGCATATATTAAGTTCTTCTCTCATCCAGACTTTACTGTCGGCTTCGGAATTAACAATTGTCTCACCGAATCATGCTTCTACATAAATGTATCAGCTCGCGGGCTTTACCGCCGGTATGGAATCTCACCATGCCCTGAAGACTTCATATCTCATATAAATTTTAATATAAATATTTCTACATAAATATAAATCTATTATATTTTCTGTAGTTTCTAAATGCCTGCTATAAATAACAACTGCAATAAGTCATTTATCAACCATCTAGGATTATAATACATTTGTTTTTATTTTTCAATACCATCTGCTGCTTTTTCTACATCAACGATTGCAGCTTTCTGCATTGGTATTCTGCAGTTCTTGTTATTACCGAATTCTACGATAACCACATCATCATTAATATCTATTACAACACCATAGAAACCACTTGTTGTTAATACACTGTCACCAATCTCTAATGATGATAATAATGTATTCATCTGTGCCTGCTGTTTCTTCTGTGGTCTTATCATTAAGAAATAGATAAATGCACCAAATACGATTACATATCCAAGAATCATAACGATTCCCTGTCCTGCCGAAGCTGTTTTCTCTGCTGCTAACATTGCTAATGCTGTGTTCATAAATAATTCCTCCTAAAATAATTTCTATTTGTTATTATCATTTTCTAAAAAGCCCTCTAATTTCTGCTTCTTATATTCTTTATATCGGTTATTCTCGATAGCATCTCTTATCTCTTCCATCATTGTATTATAGAAATAAAGATTATGAAGTACGCATAATCTCATTCCAAGCATTTCCTTAGCTTTAAGTAAATGTCTTATATATGCTCTGCTATAAGTTCTGCAGGCCGGACAATCGCAGCCCTCTTCAATAGGTTTTGAGTCTAATTCATATTTAGCATTAAACAGATTAATCTTACCTCTGTTAGTATATACATGTCCATGTCTTCCGTTTCTGCTTGGGTATACACAATCAAAGAAGTCAATACCTCTGTCAACTGCCTCTAATATATTAGCCGGAGTGCCAACACCCATCAGATATGTTGGCTTATCTGTAGGAAGATGTGGTACTACTTCATCTAATATTCTATACATCTCTTCATGCGTTTCACCTACTGCGAGACCACCTACTGCATATCCATCCAAATCAAGTTCTGAAATAATATCTGCATGTTCTTTTCGAATATTTTCAAAGACACCACCCTGATTTATTCCAAATAGCATTTGATGTTTATTAATGGTATCATCAAGGCTGTTAAGTCTTTTCATCTCTTCTTTGCAACGCTTAAGCCATCTTGTAGTTCTCTCTACTGAATTTCTTATATATTTCTCATCAGCGGTACTTGGTGCACATTCATCAAATGCCATAGCAATTGTAGAAGCTAAATTAGACTGTATCTGCATACTCTGTTCAGGTCCCATAAAAATCTTACGGCCATCTACATGAGAGTTAAAATATACACCCTCTTCCTTAATCTTTCTTAAACCTGCAAGTGAGAATACCTGAAAACCACCCGAATCAGTAAGAATAGGTTTATCCCATACCATAAATTTATGCAGGCCACCCATCTTCTTAACCACATCATCTCCCGGTCTCACATGAAGATGATATGTATTAGACAATTCTACCTGAGTCTTTATCTGCTGTAAATCCATTGTAGATACAGCGCCTTTAATAGCTGCCGCTGTTCCTACATTCATAAATACAGGTGTCTGTATCACGCCATGAACGGTAGTAAACTCTCCACGTTTAGCCTTTCCATCCATATTTATTAATTTGTAATTCTTACTCATAATTTCTCCGTTCTATTTTCATAGCACATTATACTTTGTTCATTTTCTGAACACACAGTTGATAGTATATCTTATTTCTTAGTCTATTGCAAGTTGCCACTTTAGATTTTATAGGTTTTTTAGATTTAAAACTCAAACTTAGCACATATATATGTAGCATTATCCATCTGTTAAAGTAAATTTGACAGATATAAATATCGAAATACCTTGTAAGA
>ERZ780030.66-NODE-66-length-65431-cov-5.489277_pt1 | contig 65431 bp, 61 predicted proteins | sample MGYA00511857_ERZ780030 | MGnify/ENA primary metagenome ERZ780030 (study PRJEB29588, sample SAMEA2162530) | human gut metagenome | biome: human gut; feature: human-associated habitat; material: faeces | place: Denmark | collected 2008/2010 ... | reverse complement strand
AAAAAGGTTGAGAAACCTTGAATTTTCAATAAAAAACACTTGATTATATGAGGAGTGAATAATGAGAATACTTTATGTGATCGGAAAATCTCAGTATGATTCCACATCTGTATTTATGACACAGATGGCCGATCGAATGGCAGCTTGCGGTTGGCAGGTAACAATTTTAGATGGAAGAAAGGAGAAAGAGTATACAGAACAAAGAAAAGCTGTGATCAAGGCCGAGTATAATGTTATATTCTCGATTAATGGGATGCTTTTAGAGGAAGATTCTGTTTTGGGGAAGATTCTTTTACAAAAAAAGGATGTACTATATTGTACTTATTTGATGGATCATCCATTAATACATTATGAAAGATTAAAGAATCAATATCCGAAGATTTTTGTTTTATCGCCGGATCGAAATCATGTGGAATTTATGGATCGTTATATGAAGAATATATATGCGGAGGCTTTTTTACCTCACGGAGGTTGCAGAAGCAGTAAATGTATTCCATATGCACAGCGGAAATATAACATTACATTTATGGGGTCTTATTCTGATCCTGGGACTAATCTGGATCGTATTGACAAGTATCCGTTACAAATGGCAGAGATGATGAAAAAGGCTGTCGGAAGAATGACAGACAATCCGGAAATGACCATAGAGGAAGCATTGTTACAGTGTCTTGATTTTCAAAATATCGATGTAAAAGATTATGAATTTGCACAGATACTTTCAGAATTCAGGGAAGTAGATCGATATGTGAGAAGTTATTTCAGAGATAAAGTGATCCGGGTATTGGTAGAAAACGGAATTGTTGTTGATGTGTTTGGGGATGGATGGGATAAGTTTGTTACAGCACACACAGAATGTCTGAGAATTCATCCGGCAGTTGGATATGAGGAATCTTTGGAGCTGGTTGGTGATTCTAAGATATCATTAAATGTAATGCCATGGTTTAAGGATGGATCCCACGACAGAATTTTTAGTGCTATGATGTGTGGAACAGTATGCCTGACTGACAGCAGCAAATATCTTTCAGAACAGCTTCAGGAGCAGAAAAATATCTATTTCTATTCTTTAAAGGGACTTAAATATCTGCCGTCGAAGGTGCATCAGATTCTGCAAAATACAGATAAAAGTGCGGAGGTTGCCGAAAATGGAAAAAAACTGGCAATGCAGGAGCACACATGGGCAGCTCGTTCGGATGAACTGATGGATTATCTCCAACAGGTTGTAAACGGCATAACTGATCCGCAGCAAGAGGAAACTGTGGATTTTAGAAAGAAGATTATTGTACGACAAAGTATTTTGATCAAAAATATAGATACAACAGTTTTACATCTGCATCGGCAGGAGTATTTGTACGCAATGCGTATAATGCAGTTGATATTAGATGATATTGGAAAATTACTTTCGATTTATGAAGAACTGGAAGAGAGTATGCCTGATCAGAAGGTATTAATGGAAATTCTGAATAATCTTGTAGAAGTACAGGAGACAAAGGACTATGTGCTTCTAGCAGATATTTTGCAGCTTCAGTTAATGTCATTTTTAACACAGCTTCAGGAAAATTTTGCATTAGATGCTCCGAAAGAGATAAAAACTTTGGATGGCTATCGGATAGAACCTACTTCTGCAGGAAGTTATACTCTTGCAATGAAGGGAAAAGAGCATTGGATGTATCTGCATAGTAATGGAAATCCATACAGGGAAGCTGCAGAAATAGCATCTGCGTGGTTTGACAGAGAGCATTATGAATATGTTGTTTATGGATTGGGTCTGGGGTATCATATCCAGGCTCTGCTGGATATTGATGAGTCGATTACCGTTACGGTTTTGGAGCCGGATGAGAATGTGATCTGTTTAGCAAAAGAATATGGTGTGATTGACCAGGATGATTGCAATCAGAGGGTTCGTATTATTTCAGATACGGATTTTCACTATTTAACGATGCTGTCTGATTCCTTGAGCAAAGAGCAACAATTTGTTGTATATTATCCCTCTATGTGTGTGATGAAAAATGAATATTATAAACAACAGTTAGAGGAGTATTTTATTGGATATAGCTCTGCAAAGACGCAGGAAACACGGTTGGTGGGAAATTTTGTAAAAAATCAGTCATTGTTTTCAAAGGAAGTAACGGAGCTTTCAGACAGGTTTTGTGGAAGAACCGTATACATTATTGCGGCAGGTCCTTCCTTGGATGGAAATATGATGGAATTAAAGAAAGTGAAGGATGGGGACATTATCTTGTCTACAGGGACCGTGTTAAAAAAGCTTTTAAAGGCTGGTATTATACCGGATTATGTAATTATTACAGATGGGGGGAAGTATACATATCCACAGACGGCAGAGCTGACAGAAAAAAATATTCCATTATTATATTTATCCACTGTTTATTATCGAATATTGCAGGAATATCTAGGGGATACTTATTTGATATGCCAGGAAGGATTTCAAAAAAGTGAAGAGTATGCAGCAAGTCGGCAGTATCCTGTGTATGGAACCGGAGGTTCTGTGACGACGACGGCACTGGAGGTATGTATTCGAATGCGGTGCAGAAGAATTGTATTTGTGGGGCTTGATCTGGCATATACCAATATGCAGAATCATGCTTCCGGAACCTCTTACGTGAGATATAACGCAAAAGGAAATATGATTGTCAAAGATATATATGGATGTGATATTCCTACTGCTAAAAATCTGCATTTATATCAGAAATGGATTGAACGCCGGATTCAAAAAGAGGATGCGGCAGGGATAGAATTCATTGATGCAACACAGGGTGGAGCAAGAATCGAGGGAACGGAAATAGAAGATTTAGATAAAGTGATCTCACCATGAAAAATGTGAGGATGGAGACAATGTGATGGCGAAAGAATATGAGGTGCAGATTAATGGTCAGCCCACTTGGTATAGTGATCAGGTAAGACGGTTTAAAATGTATTTTGCAGAGCCGGAAAATCAAGTGAACCGTGACACTGGAATTTTATTATTGATCGCAGGTTATGGAGGAAATGCAAATTCTCATGTATATCAGAAGATGCGACGAAAATTTGCTGATATGTATAATTTCGTTACTTTGCAATGTGATTATCTAGGGTGGCAGTTTATGCAAGATGATCAGCATCTTGCGATTACGGAACAGATGCTTCGAAAGGAACTGAGCCCAAGGGAGTTTCGAAGTCTGGAGAAGGATTATGCAGGGAATCAGCAAATCCTGCATGGAAAGACGTTTTCCGGAAAAATTGAGTTAAGGGAAAATGCGCAGGAATTTAATGAAATGGGAATGAATCAGGCAATGGATCATTTGATGGCGTTACATATACTGCAGGATATTTTGAAGGAAAATGGTTTGGATTATTGCCGGGACAGGGTATATATTTATGGACAGTCTCATGGGGCATATCTGGCATATTTATGTAATCGGCTGGCACCGGATTTGTTTTGTGGAATTATAGATAATAGTGCATATTTGTTCCCATATTATCTGGAACATGACAGACAGGTCACCAAAATAGGGGAAATCTTTTCCTTGCAGAAGATATATCATTATATGATGGCAGATCAGGAAATTGACAGGGAAGGTTATGATCTGGAATATTTATATCGGGGTTTTGATAATCATGCAAGGATTATATGCTATCATGGTATTGACGACGAGATGATTCCGTTAGAGGAGAAAAGCTCATTTTTGGATCGTGTCAATGGTGCGTTATTACATACGATTTCCAATCGGGAAGTGGATGGGAAGACATTTAAATCCACAGGACATTCGTTAGGAGCTGATATGCTTAAGGTTTTTGGCATGGCTCTGGCGGAGTTGGAAACAGAAAAAAAAGAAAAACAAGTTACAAATACTTTTCAGGAGACAAAGATCATTACTTCAAAATATATTTATTGGATCGATAGAATACAGGGAGTACCAATTTTATATCGTGAAAAATATGAAAATAAATAAATTGTAACAGAAAGGGGTAATTAAATGATTGAATTTGCAGACGACTTTAATAATTATCTTAGAAAATACGAAAATGTAGAGATTCCTGATCTCAATGAATTTAATAAGGAATTATTAGTTTGGCAGGAGAAGCTTAAAGAGATATATCCCTGTGATACAGAGGAAAAAGAAAAATTTTGTGAGTATATGATAACTCACCGGAAAAATTTTCATGAAATATTGCAAATAAGTATTTTGTCTATTTTGGCATATTTATTTAATGGGGGCGGATATGCCGGAGATATTATTGATTTATCACGCAAAAGTCCATATATGATGGTGGAAAATAAATATTTTATTTATCTTCAAATGAATAGTTATAGTTTTCGCTACAAAAGTTTTCTGACGAAAGATGATAAGTGGCAGTTGAGAATGCTGTATCGGGAAATTTATCAGGAATGCAAAGCAAAACTGGGAATCGAGAAAAATATTGTACCGGTTAAGGAGAGAAATCCGAAAAAAGTCGTTTTCTTAATAGGACAATTTCTAAATGAAAATCATGGTCCGACAAAAACAGTATTGGATCGTTGTGAAATTATGTCCGAAAAAATGAATTGCCAGTCTATTATTGTAAATACAAATGAATTACGGGGAATTAACGGGTATATTCCATATTGTTGGTTCTTTTGGGGAAATATGCGTTCTGGCGGGGCGAACTATGACGCAATTCAGTATCATGAAAAGAATTATCCATATTATGAATGCAGTGGAACCATGCTTAATCTGCCGGAAATAGAAGCTGTTGTCAATTTAGTTCGGATGATCAATCCTTTTTGTATATTTATGGTAGGGGATTCAAGCATTTGTGCAGACTTATGTAGTAACTATTATCCTCTGATCGATGTGGCAACAGTGCCATCCGGAATTATGACGACAGAGGGGCAGTTTTTGCTGAAAGGCAAACCAATTACCCGGCAGGATAAAGAATACATATATCAGCTGGGCAAGAACGATGATTATTTGCAGTATTGTTTGTTTACCTCGTCGATTATGCCTCAGAAAACCCAAAAGAGCAGGCAACAGTTAAATATTCCGGAAAAAGTATTTACAGCACTGGTAGTGGGTGCCAGACTGGATTATGAGGTGGATGGGAACTTCATACAGGAAATAATGCTTCCATTGATAGAAAAAGGTGTGTTTTTTGTGTTTATGGGGACATTTGAGAATTATGCAAATGTTGTAGAAGAGTATCCGTTACTGAAAGTGAATTCTGTATTTTTGGGATTTGTTCGTGATGTGTTGTCTGTGAACGAATTATGCGATGTTTATATTAACCCCAAAAGGAATGGAGGAGGAACTTCTGTGATTGAGGCTATGGTGAAGGGACTGCCTCCGGTAGCTTTGAATGAGGGAGATGTTTCGTTGGGAGCAGGCACGGATTTTTGCCTGGACAATTATCAGGAAATGGTGCAAAGGACTTTAGCATTGAAGGAAGATGCAGCATATTATCAAAATATGAGTCGGAAAGCACAGGAACGAGCAAAGGTTATGCTGGATGGGACTACTGCATTTTGGAAGGCATTCCAAAAAATAAGGGAGCTTCCGGATTTTCAATAAGCTGCTTATTTCGTAAATGGGAGAGAATGAGATGAAAAAAATAAGTGTAATTGTTCCATGTTACAATGTGGAAAGGGAAATAGACCGCTGTGTACAGTCATTAGTTGCTCAGAGCCTTTCCATATCAAATATGGAACTGATTTTTGTAGATGATGCCTCAGAGGATTCCACCGCACAGAAGCTTTCGGTTTGGGAAGCTAGATATCCGGACAGCATTATTGTAATTCGTTGTACGGAAAATGGAAAACAGGGAACTGCCAGAAATATTGGAATGCAATATGCAACAGGAGAGTATATCGGTTTTGTAGATTCTGATGATTATGTGGAATCTGCAATGTATCGGGAAATGTGCCGGATTGCGGATGATGAGAGGGTAGATATGGTGACCTGCTTATTCGTCAGAGAAGAAGAAGACGGTACGATTGCCATAGATGCAGAAAAGAGAGCAGATGCAGGAAAGAGTATATGGATCAGGACGGAGGAGGAACGAAAAAAATATATGAAAAATGGCTCCGGTGGAGGAGTATGGAGTTCGATTTATCGTAGGGAATTTATTATTAAAAATCAGCTATGGTTCCCGGAAGGGGTTCGATATGAGGATAATTACTGGGGGGCATTTCTTGCACAGGCGTTGTCTGGATATTATATTATCAATAAACCGTTTTATCATTATGTGATTCATAATAATTCCACAATTATGCAGACAAATGCGGTACATCATCTGGATCGACTAGTGGTAGAACTTATGAAAGTGGAGGAATATGAAAGACGTGGTCTTTTAGAAAAATATCACGATGAAATAGAATTTAATTTTTTGAAAATGTATTTCATAAATACTATCAGAATCCTATTCGTGAGGTTTCGAGAAATTCCATATGACATAATATATATAATGCAGCAAAATGTAAAAGAACTGTTTCCTGATTATCGTCAAAATCCATACCTGAAAGAGCTTCCGCAATTACAGTGGGAGTTGCTTAAAATGGTTGAAATTCCGCTGAATAAAGAAAAAATAGATATACTGGCAGATGGTTATCGGAAGGTCCTGCGGGAATGGCAGAATCAACAAAAAGGGTGGAATTCATAGAAGCCGGTTAATATTTATTACATAATGTCGATATATAATACAAGAGATTCATGAGGAATCAGAATGGTGCATGGAGGCATAAATATATTGGTTAAAGTATGTTGCCGCTCGGACTATTTGGGTTCGGGCGGTTTTTTATGAAGAATCCCTGCACTGATAGAGAATATCAGGAGGAAAATTCATGTTGAACGGAAAATCTATTTTAGTTACTGGAGGAACAGGATCATTTGGTCATCAATTTGTAAGTTATGTGTTAGATCATTATGAACCGAAGAAAATAATCATTTATTCAAGAGATGAGTATAAGCAGTTTGTTATGCAGAATGAATATAAAAATCATGCACAAGCTGACAAGCTTCGTTTTTTTATTGGCGATGTAAGAGACAAGGAAAGACTTTACAGAGCCTTTGATGGTGTAGACTATGTTATTCATGCTGCTGCATTAAAGCAGGTCCCTTCTTGTGAATATAATCCAATGGAGGCTGTTAAGACAAATATTAATGGAGCTATGAATATAGTAGATGCTGCATTAGATCGTGGAGTGAAAAGAGTGGTAGCTCTTTCAACAGACAAGGCTGTGAATCCGATTAATTTATATGGTGGTACGAAGCTTGTATCGGACAAATTGTTTATAGCTGCAAATGCGTATGCAGGAGAAAAAGATGTTAATTTTTCTATTGTTCGTTATGGAAATGTGGCAGGAAGCCGCGGTTCTGTTATTCCTTTTTTTAGAAATATTGTAGAAAATGGTGGAACATCTTTGCCGATCACTGATTACAGAATGACAAGATTCTGGATTAGCCTTGAGCAGGGGGTAGAGCTTGTTATTAAGGCGTTGTCAGAAGCAAGAGGTGGAGAAACCTTTATTTCGAAGATACCATCATTTAAAGTTACAGATTTAGCACAAGCACTTCTGCCTGGATGTGAAATGCCGGAGATCGGTATCCGCGAGGGAGAAAAGCTTCATGAGGTAATGGTTACAAAAGAAGACTCTATGCTGACATATGAATTTGATAAACATTTTATCATATATCCGCATTTTGACTGGTGGGATACCAATAAAATTCAGTCGGGTGGAAAGAAAGTAGAGAAGGGATTTGAGTATAATTCCGGAGCGAATACGGAATGGTTGTCGATAGAACAGATCAGAGAATTATTAAAAACTGTGGAACAACACTAAATCAAGTATGCCGAGGATATATGATCATATGAACAAAGAAATTAAAATAGGTAGTAATGTGATTGCAAATGATATGCCCACATATATCATTGCTGAAATGTCAGGAAATCATAATATGGAGTTTGAACGGGCAAAGAAGATTATAGATGCTGCAGCGGAAGTTGGGGCAGATGCCATAAAAATACAGACGTATACGCCTGACACCATAACAATTGACTGTAGTGACGATATTTTTAAAACACAGAGTAAAATATGGGAGGGCATGACCTTATATCAGCTATATCAAAAGGCGTACACTCCTTGGGAATGGCAGGAAGAATTAAGAGATTATGCATTAAATCTGGGACTGGATTTCTTTTCATCGCCGTTTGATCTGACGGCAGTTGATTTTCTCGAAAAATTGTGTGTGCCTGCCTATAAAGTTGCATCATTTGAAATAAATGATATTCCTTTAATAAGAAAAATTGCAGAAACCGGAAAGCCGATTATTATATCTACCGGAATCGCTTATCTGGAGGATATTGATTTGGCAATAAGGACTTGCAGAGAGGAAGGAAACGATAATGTGATATTGTTGAAATGTGTATCTGCATATCCTGCACCATATGAAGAGATGAATCTTAAAGTTATTCCGAACATGGCGCAGACGTTTGAATGCATTACAGGTTTGTCGGACCACTCGCTTGGCTCAGAAACAGCCATTGCAAGTGTCGCGTTGGGAGGAAAAGTCATTGAAAAGCACTTGACTCTCAAGAGAAGTGATGGCGGTCCGGATGCATCTTTTTCTATGGAACCGGAAGAATTTCAGGCTATGGTGAAACAGATTAGAAATGTAGAAAAAGCACTTGGGACAGTCACTTATGATTTAAATGAAAAACAGATTGAAAACCGTGATGGTGCAAGATCATTATTTGTGGTTCAGGACATCAAAAAGGGTGAAACATTTACCGCTGAAAATGTTAGATCCATCAGACCCAATGTTGGTTTGCATACAAAATATTTTGAACAGGTTCTTGGTCAAAAAGCAAACAGTGATTTAAAAAAAGGAACGCCAATGGACTGGAAATATATAGAATTTGAGGGAGATTGACATGGACAATGCGATTGCGATAATAACTGCTCGTGGTGGAAGTAAGAGAATTCCTAAAAAAAATATTAAAATGTTTTGCGGAAAACCAATTATTGCATATTCAATCGAAGCAGCATTAAAAAGTGGAATATTTTCGGAGGTTATGGTTTCTACAGATAGTGATGAGATTGCAGAAATTGCCAGAAAATATGGCGCAAATGTTCCATTTATGAGAAGTGAGGCAACATCGGGAGATTTTGCCACAACCTCAGATGTGTTATTAGAAGTATTAGATCAATATGAAAAATTGGGACACACATATACATATATGTGTTGTATTTACCCAACGGCTCCTTTTGTAACGGGAGAAAAATTAAAAGAAGGGTTAGATCTCTTAAAAAAGCATAATGCATTGGAGGCAATGCCTGTGGTGCAATTTTCCTATCCGCCGCAGCGGGCATTTGTAATTAACAGTGATAATCAAATGGAGTATAAAGAAAAACAATATATAACGGCCAGATCCCAGGATTTAAGAAAGGAATATCACGATGCCGGTCAGTTTTATTTTTACAATATATCTCAATATTTAAAAATAAACGGAAAGATTGAAACGGGAATTGTTCCAATTATTGTATCAGAGATGGAGGTACAGGATATAGATAATGAGGATGATTGGAAATTGGCAGAATTAAAATACAGTTTATTAAAAAGAAAAGAGTGAGAATGATGAGAAAAGGAATTGTGATTGGTGCGGGCAGAGATGCCATACATACAATAAAAAAAGCGAGAGAACAGGGAATATATGTGGTAGCACTGGATGGAAATCCAGAGGCAGAGGGGCTTAAGTATGCAGATGAAGGCATTGTAGTAGATATTTCAAATCTTGAGAGAGTAAGGGAAGAAGTTAAAAAAGTTCAGCCGGATTTTACGATACCGATACCGATTGGAAGATATTTATCAACGATGGGGTATATCAACGATACCTTTCATTTTGCAGGAGCAAGTTATCAGGCTACAAAAGTGAGTACGGACAAATATACTTTTCATGAAATCTTAAACAGGGAGGGTTTGCGCAATATTCAGGCATGTTTGGTAAATAAAAAGGCAAACGTGCAGGATATGTCCATTCCATATCCTGCTATTTTAAAACCCAGATATGGTTCCGGAAGCAGAGATGTTTTCTTTTTAAATTCAAAAGATGAGTTGATAAAAGCATTTCAGGTGGTGAAAGAGTTAGAGGAAGATTTTATTCTGGAACAGGCTGCGGAAGGCGAAGAGTATAGTATTGATGGAGCTGTGTTTGATGGAAAATTACAAATTACTTTATTAAGAAAAAAAATAATTACTCCATTGCCGGTACGTCAGCCAATCGCAAGCTTTGCAGAAAAGGACTCTGGATTATATAACAGGGTCAATGAATTTATGCAGAAGGTGGTGGAAGCTCTTCAATACAACAATTGTCTGATTAATGCGGATCTGATAATCAATGAAGATGAGATTTTTGTGATAGAGGCTGCCCCAAGACCATCAGGACATAATCTGCATAATGTATTTGTTCCACTGGCGACCAACGTGGATATTGCAGAAGAATATATTAAGTTTTTATGTGGCAAGCCATTTAATTTTGTTGCAAAAAAAATAGAAAATATAGAAATTAGATTTTTTGATTTTGAAAATGTTATTGCAAAGCATGTGCCTGCGTGTGATGAAATTACAGATGGGTTAGGAGATAATTTAATTGTATGGAATTGCAACATTAAAGAAGGAGAGTATTTAGGAAAGGTTGTTAACGGCCATTCTATTATGGGAAGAGGATTTTTTATTGTAAAGGGAGATTCAGAACAGGATCTGATTCAGAAAAGCAATTGGGTGCTCTCTCAATTTAATATGGAGCAGAAAGGTGTGGAAGCATAATGGCAGTAGAGTTAGGAACGAAAGAAAGAATAGATTTTTTAAAGAAATTTGATCCGGAAATAGCGGAATTATTGGAATGTGAAGCAGAAAAACAGAAAAAAACCATAGGGTTAATTGCATCGGAAAATGTGGCTTCTCCATTGTCGACATGCTTGGAAGGAAGCATATTTACCAATAAAAATACAGAGGGATATCCGGGAAAAAGATATGTGGGAGGAACAGAGAACGAAGATAAAGTAGAATTATTAGCGATTGAACGATTGAAGAAATTATTTGGATGTGACCATGCAAATGTCCAAAGTGGTAATGCAACGATTGCAAATTCTGCAGTGTTTATGGGATTGTTGAAACCAGGGGATACAGTACTGTCTATGGCACTAAATGATGGAGGGCACCTGAGTCATGGCGCAAAATTCCACTTTAGTGGCAAGTTTTATAATATTGTTCAATATGGTGTATCCACGGGAAATGAACAGATTGATATGGATGAAGTAAGAAATCTTGCCCGAAAATATCAACCGAAGATGATTGTATGTGGAGGATCTGCTTATCCGCGTTTAATAGATTATGTGGAGTTCAGAAAAATAGCTGATGAGATTGGGGCATATTTGTGGGTAGATGCAGCACATATCATTGGACTGATTGCCGGAAAGGTGATACCTTCTCCAGTGCCATATGCAGATGTGGTTACATTTTCAACGCAGAAAACGCTCCGGGGTCCCAGAGGATGTGGAGTTATATTATGCAAAGAGGAATGGAAGGATAAAATAGACAGAGGAGTTTTTCCGGGCATGCAGGGTGGTCCAAAGGCAGATATGATAGCTGCACGGGCAGTATTGTTTAAAGAATGCATGACACCTCAATATATGGAATACCAGAGGCAGGTGCTGAAAAATTCACAGGCATTGGCGGAAGGATGTATGGAGGAAGGATTAAAGTTAGTGACAAATGGAACGGATAATCATTTGTCATTAGGAAAAGTAACTGATCTTGTTGCGTCAGGAAGAGAGGCAGAGCTGTTGTTGGAGTCTGTGGGGATTGTGACCAACAAGAATGTGATACCGTTTGATACGCTAAATTCCAATCTGACCAGTGGTATAAGAATAGGAAGTCCGTTAATGACTACCAGAGGCGCGAAAGAAGAAGAAATGAAACGTATAGGTCATTTGATAGGCATTACACTTAAAAGTAAAGGTGATCCAGGTAAACTAGAGTGGGTTAAGAAAGAGGTTGGAGAAATAGTAGAAAAGTATCCGATGTTTTCCGATGAATGGAATTTAGGAGGAGAATAGCAGTCCCGGTAATAAAGGGAAAATATCAGGGAGGATTGTGTAATGAATTATAAAAGATATAGTATAGCAGTTGATTCGTTGTATGACGAATTGGAAAAGATGCTTAAAAATAAAGCTTTTGATAACAAGAAGATATATATCTTTGGGACAAGTAAGATTACTACCATTATGATTTCGTTTTTGAAACAAAACGGAATCGTGCTTGCGGGTCTGTTGGACAATGATAAAAACAGATGGGGAGGAAAATTGGAAAATATAGATATTTATCCTCCGCAGATTTTGGAAGATTATCAGGAAAACGCAGTTATATTGATTGCTTCTTCTTATCAAAGTGAAATGATCGGGCAATTAGAGAAAATGGGATATAAAATGCTTGAAAATATCATTAAAGTGATAGATCTTCCGGAATTGATGAAGGACTATTCATTTGTAGACAGAAGCGGCAAGCAGGAAATGAATGATGATCAAATTCGGGAATGTCAGTATGGGATTATGAAGTTTCTGAAAAAGATTTGTGATGAAAATGATATAGATTATTATCTTGCATATGGCACTTTATTAGGGGCTGTAAGACATCATGGATTTATTCCATGGGATGATGATGTTGATATTTATATTAAAGGGAAAGATATTGATAAATTTGCAGACTTGGTGAACAAAAGTGAAAGATATCAGGTTATCACATGCAAAAATTGCAATGATTATTATGATCAGTTAAGCCTGATGATTGATACATCAACTGTTGCAGATATTAATGCATTCCCATTACAGGCTACTTCGGGTGTAAGTATAGATATATTCCCATTATATGGTTTGCCGGAAAAAAAAGAAGAATTGGCTGAGTATGCTGCGAAAATTAAAAAAATGGAATCAGAGAAGTGGTCCCATATACATGAACCTGCAAAATGTATAGAAACAACGAGAAAAATCCAGGAGTTTATCAGTGGGTATGATTATGATGTGGAAAAATATACAGGTTTTATTTTAAGTCCATATTATATAAAAGATCATTTAAAGAAAGAACATTTTAGTGAAAAAAAATATATGACATTTGAAGATGAGATATTTTGTGTTCCGGGGGATTATGATGCCATATTGAAAACAATATATGGAGATTATATGAGTTTACCACCGATCGAAAAAAGAACAAAAAGACACTATTATAAAGCTTATTTATGTTAAGGAGCCAGGATGCTTCTAGAGGAGAGGTAATTATGAAAAATGCAATTATTTTGGCGGCAGGAAAATCAAATCGTTTTGCACCTTTTACATATGAGCGTCCAAAAGCTTTATTTAGCGTAAAAGGAGAGATTTTAATTGAAAGACAGATTAAACAGTTAAGAGAGGCGAACGTAAAGGATATATATATTGTTGTAGGTTATATGAAAGAAAAATTTTTTTGGCTGGAACAAAAGTATGGCGTTCATCTGTTACTCAATAATAAATTCGGGGAAAAGGGTAATTTATATTCTTTGTATCTGGCAAGACAATATTTAGGTGATACCTTTTTATGCTGTGCAGATCATTATTTTCTTCATAATCCATTTCTTGATGCCAATAAGGAAAATCGTTCCTACAGAGCGGTTTCTTATCAGCAGGGGAAATTTTTGGAGTTTGGAGTAGTTTGTTCTGATGCTGATGTGATAACTCGGGTTATGATTGGCGGCTGCGATTCTCTGGCAATGGTTGGCCCTGCATATATGAATAGGGGGTTTAGCGAAAAATTCCGAACCTTGTTAGAAAAGGAAATTAATGATTTTGGCGTTTCTTCTATGTTTTGGGAGGAGTTTTATGCAAAACATATCAGTGAATTAACACTGTACAAAAAAGAATTTCTCGATACAGAGATTTTGGAATTTGAATGTATTGACGATTTAAGAGCATTCGATTCGGAATTTTTAGCTAATATAGATTCAAATATTGTTTCTAATATATGTGAAACACTAATGTGCAATCGAAATGATATTGTTAATATCGAAGTGATTAATGCGGGATTAACGAATGTGTCATTTTCGTTTGAATGTAATGATAAAAGATATGTTTATCGGCATCCGGGAGGTACATCTGACAGTTTGATCGATAGACATAGCGAGATTATTGCACAGAATATTGCAAAAAAAATCGAAATAGACAAATCAACCATACGAATTGATGAAGCGGGTTGGAAGATTTCCAACTATATATATAAACCTCGAAATTGCGATTTTAAGAATAATGCAGACCAAAGAAATCATGCTATGAAGGATCTCAGATGTCTTCACAGTCAGAATTATGATGAAAATATAAAGATATTTGACGATGTTGAGGAAGGAAAACGCCTGATGAAGATAGCTTCTGCAACAAAGGGAAATTTATTTGATGAATTTTCGGACATTATAGAAAAAGTGGAGAAGCTATATGAATATATAAAAGCGGACGCGGACAGACTCGGTTTAAAAAAGGTTTTATGTCATAACGATACATATGAAGCAAATTGTTTATATGATGAAAGTGGCGAAATATATTGGATTGACTGGGAATATGCCGGATTAAATTATGCTGCAAATGATATCGCATGTATTTTATGCCGGGACAATTTTACAGAAGATCAGATTGATGCGTATTTAAAGTCTTTTTTGGGAAGAAGTCTGACCAGGGAGGAAGATAGATATCATAGAGCATTTATACCAATTGCGGCATTTTACTGGTTTTGCTGGGGGTTGTATAAGGGAAGTGTGGGAGATGATGATGGTTTCTTCTTCCTGCCGGCATATAGAAATTTGGTTAAATATTTGGATGTAGCTTTGGAGAGCTATGAAAATGAAGTGATGTAATAAATTGAATTTTTATCATAACAGAGAGGTGAAATGTGTGATAACAGCAATGGTTCTTGCGGGTGGAAACGGTACGCGGGTAGGTGAGGACTGTCCGAAACAGTTTGTGAAAGTTTTAGGAAAGCCCGTATTGGTGTATGCAATAGAAATATTTCAGAATCATCCGGAGGTTGATGCGGTTGAGGTGGTTTGTCACAAAGACTGGATTGACTCATTACAGGAAATGATCAGAAAGTATCACTTAACGAAGGTTAAATGGGTCGTGGCAGGTGGAGAAAACTTTCAAAAATCCGTTTTAAATGGTCTGGAGCGTTTAAAGAAAGAAATAAATCTGGAAGATTATGTTTTAATACATTATGGCGCATCTCCATTTACATCGGATAAGATTGTTACAGATGTTATCCGTGTTACGAAAGAAAAAGGTTCAGCTGTAACGAGTACCCCTTGTTATCAATTAATGGGGAGTAATGATATCGATGGAACAAGCAGGTCATGGGTGGACAGAGATCAATATATACAGATTGCAAGTCCCTATGGCTTTCAATTTTCATATTTGTGCGATATTTATGAACGGGCAGAACAAAAGGGATTAATAGAAACAACAGATCCTCATACAACATCTTTGATGTATGCGTTGGGAGATACTGTGTATCAGGCATATGGAGATCAAACTAATATTAAAATTACGACAAAAGAGGATCTGAAGCTTTTTGAAGGGTATGCCCTTTTAAAACAAAAATAACGTGATACAAAGAAATGAAGAGCAGGAACTAAATATTGAGGCACGCCTCATTTTGGTTTGCTGCTCTTTTTTGGTTTAAACAATATGAAGATGTATATTTATTTCTTGTATTTATAATTACTATAATATTTTTTGTTTTTTACGGTGACAAAAGTGCGTACTCGTACATAAAGCTTTTTGCTTGATTTCAATATGGCGGAAAAAGTTGTCTTTTTTGTTTTCTTTTTGGTTATTTGTTTAAAATTTTTTTGATAAGAATATTGCACTTCATATCCGGTTGTCTTTTTTACCTTTTTCCAAGATAAAGTGAAATGTTGACCGTTTTTTGAGTATTTTATTAGTTTTGGTGCAGCGGGGACAATATCAAAGGTTATCTCTAATTGGCCGGTATAAGAAGATATACCGGAAATAATTGCTCTGGCTGTACCGATTTTTTTGTTGTTTTTATACTTAACGGTATAATCCTGACCGACGGTGAGTAGTTTATCGTTTAAAGTAACAGTAAAGGATGGTTTTATAGCTTTTCCTGTATAGGTTTGTTTTTTGATTTTTGAAATTATCACTTTGTCGGATGATAAGGTTGTTGTTTGCTCCAACGCGGTTTGCAAATTTGTTGCGGTTGTTATTGGCGCAGCAGAAGGAGATTGCGGGTTTATAGGACTCTCAGGCGATGGAGAAACAGTATTTGGTGCTTCAGAGATGCATGGAGTGGTGGCCGGTGAGGGCACTGGAGTCCATTCGGGAGCTTTGGAAGGAATCTGGGATGGTTCTGTGGATTCAAAAGGCTGTTCGGATACAGATGGTTGCCCAGTTGGTGTTTCTGATACAGATGGACTTTGAACAGGGACAGCTGAAACGTCAGGAGTTGGAGAAGATATTCCCGGAGTAAGGGACTCGTGAGGGATATCAGGAGTCATGCTAACGGATGGGTTGATAGTAGGAGCGTTGCTGCTATCCGGATCTTTAGATACGGAAGGAGTATAAACAGGGGGTGCAGATACATCAGGGACAGAGGTAACTGGTGCTGTGGATGAGGCTTCCGGACTTTTTGTATCCTGAGGAGGTATGGAGGTGACAGGACTGGAAGAAAGACTAACCGTTGGAGCAGGGGTTGCAGGACAGACCTTTGAGAGATGGAAGCTCTGCGTGAGATTTTCGCTTGTATAGATACGGATATAGTAATTGCCGGAAGCTATTGTATCAGTGTAATTCAGACGCAGATCGCCAAAGGTACTTTGAGAAAGTACCTTTCCTGTTGAATCAAGGAGCTCTGCGGAGACATATGTACTATCCGGGCTGCTAAGAGTAATGGACGTGGCGATTGCCGTTTGGAAAAACAGGCTTTCATAGGAGTTTTCCAGAGTTAGTTCACGTTCTTCGTCTATTGACCAGCTTTCTACGGGCGCATCGGAAAGCTTTTCGCTGATACCAAGCTTGAAGTCGCCGGTTTTATTTCCGGTAATACAGGAGATTTCGAAGTAATAGGTGGTATTGGCCTGAAATACATCATATATAAGGAAACCATTTTCTTTGTCGCTTGATGTACTATAATACAAAGTTTCTAAAGCACTTTCATTGTTGTATGCTTTTTGTGAAACAGTAATACAGAGATCTTGAAGATAGGTACAGTTTTCCTGATGAACCTTCTGATCGGGACAATTGCAGGAGGGGAGTTGATATATTGCGTATTTTCCTGTGACAGCGGGAGTGAAGGTTACATATAGGGACTGGCCCATAGTGGAAATAGACTCAGCAATTCCGGAAGGCGACAGGGAAACCGAAGCAGCATCCTCATAGGAAGATTTGTCGACTGTTTTACGCAGACAGATATCAAAAGAACCCTCTGTGCTGGAGGTCTCGCTGAACTGTGCTGTGAAATAATAGGTTGATCCGGCAGAAAGGGAGCAAGTCAGAGAAAAGTTTCCTCTGCTTCCATGGTGCGTATAATCATAATCTAACATGGTTCCATTGGAGCTGCGCAGATAGCATGCGGTTGCTTCATTGGAGATAGAATAAAATGTATAATCACAGGATTCTGCGGGGGTAAACTGATAGGTAGCCTCTCTGGAACCGTGTTGGAGATCATAGCTCAGGAAAATTGTTACTGGTTTGTTCAGTTCCAAAATTCCGTCATAGGAAGGGGTCTCCGCTTTGACAGAATAAATATTTCTTTGAGGGAAAGGGAATAAAGAAAAGATAAGAGTAATACACATTATCATTGTAATAGTACGTGATTTATTTCGTAGATGATGTATGTTCATAATGAAAACCTCGCTTTTTGTTATCTATGATAAATAGTATATCGGATAATTTACAGATAAAGCTGAGAGATGAAAAAAATAAAAAGGGGTTAATGAATAACCGTAAGGAGCCGATAAATTATATGAGGTGAAAATATGGAATCAAAGGAATCAGGAAAAAAGCGGGGAGAAGGGCTTTCGGAATCCAAGGAAGCGGAAAAAAAGAAAGAATCAAAAAAAGTCAGGATATTGATTGCTGTTATTATAATTTTGGTGATAGCAATTATTGGTTTGATTGTTTTCTTTTTGTTTCGTGATAAGGGAAAGAACACGAAAGTAACGGATAAGCCAACGCTGATTACTGAGGAAAATGCAGGTCAGGTGCTGGGAGATTTAGAGGATGATAGTGCAGATACGATGTTTAATTGCCGTATGACGTATAACTGGTCTTTTAATGGAAAGAAATCGGAGAATGCATATGTGGCAAACACGGACTATAATCATTATCCAATTTATTTCGAGGTACGTGATGATGATTCGCAGAAGATTATTTATAAATCTGCGACGATTCCTGTCGGATCTGAAGTTAATGGAATAACTTTGGAGAAGAAGCTGAGTCTAGGTACGCATCCGGCCACAGTCATCTATCATTTGGTGGATGAGGATGGGAAGGAGGTAAGTTCCACAGCTTTCACAATCACTATTCAGGTAGTAGGAAACTAATACCAATCAATTTTCAAGGAGGAAAAATTATGATGAAAAGAAAGTTAGCAGCAAGTTTACTTGCAGGTGTTCTGGTAGCAGGACTGACAGTAACGAGTGCAAGCGCAGCCGGTGCAACCGGCACCACAGTTACAGGTGGCGGTTCTGGTCAGGTGTACAGTCCGGAGGATATTATTGATGTGGTTGTACCGACAGATTTCAAAATTGCATTTAACCCATTGAAGGTAAATATTCCGGCAGATTCAGATGGCTTTGGTCTTACAGGTGCAACACAGGTTCTTTCTGGAACATATGCAATCCAGAACAGAAGTACCATTCCGGTAAATGTATCGGCATCTTTTACCGTGACAGGAGACGCAAAGGCTATGGTAGCATCTGCTGATGATGTGGCTGCTTATGATGCTCAGACAGATCTTACAAAAGTAACAGCCGCAGAATTTTCTCTGGATCTTATTACAACAGCGAAGGGATCAGCACAGGCTTTAGCAGGAACTGTGACAGACAAGGGAGATTCCACAACAAAAGTACGTCAGGACGCAGCAGCAGATGGAGTGAAAATTGCAAAGGCATCTACACACTCTATTCCATTGACTGATATTGCAAAGGCAGCCAATACGAACAAAAAGGATATTAATTTTATGTTGGCAGCAGGTCCGTATACTGCAAAATATGACAGTACGACACATAAGGTAACATATCAGGTAGATTCAAAGGCATCATTTGATGCGGTAGCATTTAAGTTTACAGGTACTACGACTACCAATACTGCAAAATGGGCGGCAGTTACAACAGCACCTAAGGTAACAGCAACATATACCTTGACAGAGTCCAATGAGACAGCATATGTAGCACAGCCATTTGACCCATATTCTAAAGCAGTAACGCTGAAGACTGGAGATGCAGACGTTACAGTCAGCACTGCGGCAGGTTCTTATGTCTTTAATACGGCACTTACTCTGACGAAGAACTCTGATGGAGATATTGATAATGCAAAGAATAAGGTATCTGTTCTGAGCCTGACTCCAAATGCAAAGGCTGTATCAAAATCATTTACTGATGCAGGAGTAACAATTACTCATAATGACGATACAGACACATATACTGCATCTATTGCTAAGACGGATGATATTCCGGCAGGATTTTATCTGTTTACAATCAGCAAAGAAGCATTTACAGTAGAAGTTAAATAGGTTTTATTGTAAACAAAATGTTTAAACATATAGAAGGTCTGAATGATCTATTTTGATTATTCAGACCTTTTATGATGTTAAATTTTAATATTTTACTGATATACATTTGAATATTTGTGAATATTTGTGCAAGGATACATCGTTGACATTTGGGGAGGAGACCGTTAAAATCATCTTAAATACAAAGGGAACTAATGGACGATGTTCGTCCGGAAATGAAGCGGTTATTCGCACGAAGGTAAAGTGGGGATGGAACAAATATATTTGTTCCATCCGAGCGCGCCTGTGGGGGCAGATACCCTGCCTCTTGGGGCGAATAAAATCATGCCCCGTAGTTTACTGCAGGGTATTTGACTGGAGTATATCGACGGTCAGGAAGCAACCGATGACTTCACTAGAGAACTGGAGGAGGCGGTGCAGTCGGTCCGCCGGAACGAGAAGCGGAGGTTGGATTATATGACGCTGGAGCAGGAATATCGGGAGAGATATAATGAAGGATTGGAAGAGGGACAGGTGCAGGATATTGTGAAGAATTTAAAGAGAACAGCAGAAATGTAATGAAGGTGTCAAAATAGATGATGAATATTCTTTTATATGACTGGCAGAGCCAGTCACAGTATGATCTAAAGGAAACATTAGAAAGACGGCCGGATGTTCAGGTGATTCCATTTGCGGTCAAAATGGTTGATTATAATGAGGATCCGAAATTTGAACAGGTTCTTGTGCAGACCTTAAAAAATGAGGATTGCAGAATATGCCTGTCCTTTAACTTTTTTCCGGTGATATCAAAGGTATGTCAGGAAGCAGATATTCTTTATGTTTCATGGATATATGATTCACCCCATATTACATTGTATTCGCCCTGGGTTCGCAATTCCTGTAATTTAATATTTTCCTTTGATAAAGTACAATCTCAGGAACTGAAACAGCTGGGCGTGACGAATGTATTTCATTTACCGTTAGCGGTGAATGTGCCGAGGCTTGATCAGTTGCGTCAGACAAAGAAAGTCATTGGTTTGAAGCAGAAAAAATATGATATTTCATTTGTGGGGAGCCTGTATGAAAACAATTATTATGAGCAGATTACGTATCTTCCGGCTCATCTGAAGGGATATTTAGATGGTATCTGCAGAGCACAGATGCAGTTGTTTGGAGTGGATTTACTGACAGAATTATTACGTGAGGATATATTAACAGAGTTAAGCGAATATGTAAAATTGAATATGGATCAGACATATCTGGTTACCTATGGCAGGTTGTTTAGTGATTTGTTCTTGAAAAAATATATTTCATCGATGGAGAGGAAAGAGCGTTTAGAGTTATTAGCAAAGATACGTCAGGTTGCGTTGTTTTCTGGAAGTCATTGGGCAGGAGAAGGGATTGACTGTTATGGGACAGTGGATTATATGAATGAAATGCCACTTGTTTTTTCCTTATCAAAGATAAATATAAATATGACAATTCGCAGTATCACATCAGGTATTCCATTGCGTTGTATGGACATTCTGGGGGCAGGAGGTTTTTTATTTAGTAATTATCAGCCGGAGTTAGAAGAGTATTTTGTGCCGGAGAGAGAATGGGTATCTTTTCAGGAGGAAGAAGAGATGCTGGATAAGGCAGTATTCTATTTACAGCATGACGAGCTTCGGGACAGGATTGCAGAGAATGGCTTCCAAAAAGTAAAAAGAGAGTTTACTTATGACAAAGCATTGGAAAAAATGTTAGGGATTGTAAGAAAACTAATGTGAGCTGCAAGATTATACACACAGATTTCGCATATAATTTTGGGCGATTTCTGAAACCTGCCATGTATTAAAGTAATGTCTGGCGGCCTCCTGCTCTTTTTCCGGAAGAAGATATTCTAAACGCCAGAGATGCCGGCAGATCTGTGTATAGTGAGCCGGAAGCCATGAATCAATCGATAAATCTTTCGTTTCCAATGGCGCAAATATTTTAAAAAGGCCTGCCTGTTTTTCGAGCTGATATATCTGCAGGAAAATTGTCAGAATACAGAATAATTCATTTTCCTGATTTTGGGCAAGGTTTTCCTGTACAAATATAAGTGCCTGATCATAGTTATGATTTTTTAGAAGTTCAAGGAGAGTAACGGATGCCTGTGTTTTGGTCTCATGAGTAGAGCCGGCAGGCATTATATATTTGCTGCAGTCATCAATTTCTGTTTGATTCTGTGGATAATATTCTTCAAGAAAAACTTTGCGGTACCGATGGTAATTCTTTAAATTCATAAAACCGGTATCATGAAGCGCCCATGGGGATGACTGATATGGTACCGCGATCAGATATCCTGCACGGGAGAATTCTTTTGATTGTGAGATGTCGTAAAAATCCCAGCCTGTAAATAAGTCAGAACGCCATGGGATATCATGACTGGTTGCCATAAGCAATCCATCAATTGCTTCTACCGGAGAATACATTCTGGTTGGCGAAACAGGAATATTAAAATAATCGTCTACTGTTGAAATACAGTGGGAGCGGACGGCACCGGTTCTCATGGCATTTGACCACATACAGCCATTGCTGTGAAGCTGTTTAGTTCCAACCATACCAATCAGTCCGATTTTATTGTTTTTCTGAAAGACAGTAAGGATGTCCGCAATAAAATTTTTGTTAAGAATCAGAACATCCTGATGGAGGTATACTTTATATTTTGCATCCGATGCTTTCATACCCTGATTATATCCCTGTGCCATAGACTCAGCATTTCGGATTGGAATAATATCAACAGAAAATCCCTCCGGGATAGCAAGCTGTTTAATATAAAGGGTACATTCATATAGAGCAGCCTCATCATTTGTACATACAATAAAACTTACTTTGTTTGTGTCCATAAATAGTTATCCTTTCTGAATGATATCCAGTATTTTCTGAAAACGCTGTTCGTAGGTGTGCCCGGAATATACTTTTTGCTGACCGGATCGGGCTATTTCATCCCGTTCTGTAGGATTTGTAAGGTAGTAATCAATTTTTTCAATCAAATCATCAAGATTTTCATAGTAAACATAATCTTTACCTGCCGTAAAATGACGATCAAAGTCTCTTTGATAATTGGTCAAAAGAAAACCTCCGGCTCCCATAATGTCCATCGCCCGTAAAGGAATACCGCTCTGGATGCTTCGGAGAGAAATGTTTAGATTAATCCGTGAGCATTGAAAAACAAGAGGCATTTCCTTTTCGTAGTGAACGGTTCCCATGTTTTGAATAGTAGTAAACTGGGGAGTTGGATTGGGGGTATACAGTTTTACGAGAAGATCCTTTCGGGCATTCAGAAGCGCCATACATTGGGAGCGTTCTGTTTGGGTGATCTTACGGCAAAGAAAGTAATTTGCGTAAAGATAACGAAGTGTTTCGTGACCGTCTCTGGATGGTTCCAGAGGAATATTTTTTTGAAGCTCTTCCAAAATTTCAGGAGTCAGACATTCTTCTAAGAAAAGTTGTCCGTAAATTTGCTGCTGGGCAGCCATGATCCCTTCCAGATAGCCCTTTGTATAGACCGGAAGATCAGAAAAACGGTCGTATAAATTATGCTTTTCGTTGTATAATGAACCGACAAAGGAGACATCTGCATCCAGAAGCTTCCGATGCTCCGGGGAAATGGTTAGTGTGGATAAGCGTTTGGGATTGACAGCCATCGGCAGATAGTATACCTGCTTTACACCTAATGCTTTGAGGTCTGTTACCATTTGACTGTCAAAAATAAAAATGTAATTACAGCTGTGAAAAATAGTGTCAGAGTATGTCAGCACCAGAGGACTGTCATAACACCAGCTGACATAAGGGATTTTAATATCATTACATACATTGGATAGGATCGGATAGTAGTTGGAGGAAAAAATAAGATCAATATGTTCCTCTTTCACATAATTGCGTAATTCAGAACGGAATCGGGGATCCTGTCGGTAATTTCGTGGTTCTTTTTGATAGAAAATAACTTCGTTTCCAAGATTTACGAGTGTTTCCCGGATATCATCTCTTCCAAAGCTTTTCCAGTCAGGAATTAATATTTTCATAGTGATCCTCCCAATGCGGTGAATTTTATTTGAAACGTTATTTTATATTATAACAGTTTAGGTCATTTGGAAAAAGGGGGAAAGTGGATAAGATTATGAATCTGATAAAATGATGATTATGAAATATGCCCAAAAATAATTTCACACTTTATTCTAAACTATGTAATACCATATAAAAACGATGGTCCGCATTTGTAGACAATGTCAATAGACAAATATCGGCATTGCGTGATATGCTGATACGCACAGAAATGCGATGTAGAAAACAAAAGCGTATGGCAGAAGGAGGTATTACAGTTTATGGCAAAGGCATATGAAGAATTAGAGCTGCAGGATGATTTTATGTTCGGGAAGATCATGCAGGATCCTAAGTATTGCAAACCATTTTTGGAAACAATCCTTGGGATAAAAATACGTCGGGTGGAATACCCGGAAAGCCAGAAGACGATCGATGTGGCAGCCGGGGAAAGGGTGTGCGGCTGGATGTTTATGTGGAGGATGACTGGAATACGGTATTTGATTTGGAGATGCAGATTCATATGAAAAGGAATCTGGCAAAGAGGATGCGTTACTATCAGGGAATGATCGATCTAAATATTCTGGAAAAGGGTGGCGATTACAATAAATTAAAGAAAAGCTATGTTATTTTTATCTGCACCTTTGATCTTTATGGACAGGGACATCATTTACATACATTTGAATATTTGTGTAAACAGGTAAACAGGGACGATAGATTTATGTTGAATAAACGTAGAGGGTATTGTATACTTACTATGAAGAGGTATACAGAAACGGAAGGTTATATTGAAACGATATGGGTATAAATATTGTTATAGGAAAGAAATAAAACGGGCAAAGTAAGGATGAATATTTATATAATAACAAACAGTGTTATTGCCCGGAAATTTAAAGGAGGTATGACTTATGTTAGTAGCCGTAAAGGGAATTGTACAAGGCAACACAGTTGTTATTGAAGATGAAGATATTAGAGATTATGATGGAGCAGAGGTTATTGTCACGCTGCTAAATTATCCGCAGAAAAAGGTAAGGAAAGCACCTGTTGATTGGGATAGTTTTGTTATTTCAAGTGAAAGAGGAAAGCATGTAGATGAATATATGAGGGAGATGCGAGAGAATGACAGATTATAAAAAAGTATTTGTTGATACGGCACCATTCATATACTTCATTGAAAAAGATGAAAATAATCCACAGTATTTTGAAAAAGTAAAAAAATTTTTCAGTAATGGATATGAGTCAGATAAAAAGTTTGTGACATCTGTAATTACAATGGAAGAATATTTTGTATTTCCGTACAGAAATAAATTGTATTCATTTATTAACATGTTTAATAAACTTGTCCAAACGACTGATATGGAAATAGTAGAAGTAAATCAAGAGATTGCCAAAAAGGCCGCTCAAATCAGAGCAGAATATAAAGGCTTTAAGGCTATGGATGCGATTCAGTTAGCAGTGGCAGGCGTTACTAAGTGTGATTTATTTTTGACGAATGATAAGCAGTTAAGACAATTCAAGGAACTAAAGTGCATTACGGTTGATGAACTGGAATAACTAACAACGCACCAACGGAAAGAGAACATATTTCTGACGGTGCTATTTTTAATTCTTTGATTTATTTCGAATGGTTTGATAAACGATATAACAGACATGGAAACTGCAGAATTATTGGTGTTCTAAAAAATCTGCAATCCTTTGTACTCCATGGCCATCTACCAATGCATTCATACGGGCAGCATATTCTTTTCGCAGAGGATCATTTGTCAGGTAGGTATCCAATGCCCGGAGAATGTTTGATACAACAGGATCGAAACGGGCATCTCCGGCGTGGAGCATAATATGCTGGTCCCCCATTTGCTTCACACCGTTTAATTGATTATCGGCAAAGGAGAAGCAGACCGTGGGAGTGCTGCAGGCGCAGAGTTCATCAAGAGTTGTTCCACCTGCCGATACGGCAAGCTGATTACGCCGCATATAGAAGCTCATATTGCTGACATTTTTGTGAATCCGGATCTGTGGAAAACGGGCAGCAAGGGTTTGTAGTTGTGCTTCATCCTGATTCATGCTTCCTACAATGACATCAAAAGAAAAGCCTTTTAGAGAATCAGGAATGGCAGTTGTTTGTTTATCGTGGTCTAAACAGGCTGAGAGAATCCGCAGAGTGATGTGATAAGGGTCAGTTCCACCGGTTGTGATCAGAATACTTTTGTCGCGAATGACCGGAGCTTCGGTTGATTGAAATTCTTCGCGGAGAGGAGAATATTTTGTGCCGGCCAGTACTTTTGTGTCAGTACCGAAATATCGCTTGAAATAGGCATCGTAATCAGCGCGGAGACCATAGTGCAGCACAGCAGAGACAGGATAGGTATCGGTTTCTAAGTCATCGAGATATAACACAGGGATCCTTTGGTTTAAGGTGGCAAGATAAGAGGGCGTGATCTGATAAGAGTCAACAACCAGCCATCTCAGTGGATATTTGTTTAAAAGCGGAAGGAATATATCGTATTCTGATTCCATATGCTTCCAGTCAGTATGAAGTATTACATAAGGAATGCTGGCGGCCTCCAAACGTGCCGTTTCTTTTTCTTCCGCAAGAAAGAAGATGCATTTGGTTCCTCTTTTGATAAGCTCTGTGGCAATAGAAATACAGCGGACAAGATGTCCGGTAGCAATTTGTTCATTTGCGTCAACGCGAAATCCAATCATAATGATAGCCTGCCTTTCCAAGGTATATATTCTGATATTAGAATAATCTAAATGCAGTATACCATAAATCAGCTGTTTTTTCTTTGAAATGTTGAGACAGAACGGTAGTATTTTTTGTCTTGTGCTTGCAGCAAAATCGTGTTACACTTACAACAAGCAGATAAGTGACATCTTTTTTATTTTGTTAATCTATTATGTATATCGTATCAATTATTCAACTTCACTGCTTAATTCACAAATCACAATCAAGAGTGTAGGGAGGTTGACGTATACCTCCCAGAATGGAGGGAGAATTATATGACGATGGAAATGACAGAGGAGCAGGTTGAAAAAATAGTGGAGCATTTAAAACAGCAGGAAAATGAAAAGTAAAAGGAAAGGTGACATTATGTATATTCCATATGGAAGACAATCGATAGATGATGCAGATATTGAAGCGGTTGTGAAGGTATTAAAGTCGGATTATCTGACAACAGGACCGGCAGTGGCGGCTTTTGAAAAGAAAGTGGCAGATTATGTGGGGGCGAAGTACGCTGTAGCAGTAAGCAATGGAACAGCGGCGCTTCATGTGGCGTGCCTGGCAGCAGGAATTGGTGAGGGGGATGAGGTGATCACGACGCCGATTACCTTTGCGGCATCTGCGAACTGTGTGCTTTATTGTGGTGGAACGCCGGTATTTGCGGACATCGACCCGGACACATACAATATTTCTCCAGAGGAGCTGGAGAAAAAGATTACTTCCCGGACAAAAGCAATTATTCCGGTACATTATACCGGGCAGCCATGTGATATGGATGCCATTCTGGAGATTGCACATAAGCATGATCTTTTGGTTGTTGAGGATGGAGCGCATGCACTGGGAGCAGTCTATAAAGGAAAGAAGATTGGAAGCATTGCCGATATGACCTGCTTTAGCTTTCATCCGGTAAAACCTGTGACGACAGGAGAAGGTGGTATGATCGTTACAGATAACGAAGAGTTATACCGCAGGCTGGTTTTGTACAGAAGTCATGGAATTACCAGGGATAAAGATATGATGCAGCAGTATGAGGAACAGCTGCAACAGTCCTCAGATCCGGCATTGCAGGAGGCTGCAGATATGCTTCGTGGAGACGTTATAGATCCGGGAGGATGGTATTATCAGCAGCTGGAGCTGGGATATAATTATCGGATTACAGATATTTCCTGTGCACTAGGTGCCAGTCAGATGGACAAACTGGATCGTTTTCTGGAGCGCCGGAGACAGATTGCAAAGAAATATGATGAGGCATTTGCGGATATACCGCAGATCAAGACACCATGGCAGCAGGAGGGATGCCAGAGTGGCTGGCATTTGTATATGATACAGACAATGGAACGCAGCAGGAGAGAAGTTTTTGATGGGCTGCGTCAGGCAGGGATTGGTGTCAATGTGCATTACATACCGGTTTACAGACATCCTTATTATCAGAGAAACGGTTATGCAGGAGTACATTGTCTGAATGCAGAAGCATTTTATGAGAGAGCGATTAGTCTGCCGATTTTTCCGGGATTAACAGGGCAGCAGCAGGATTATGTGATTGAACATGTGATTAAGGAATGCACAGCAATCAGAAGTTGATATTCATTATATTACCTGTCGAATCACAAATTTTTATCAAAGCATCTACAGGATCCCATCCGTTACAGAAAGGTTCTCTCATCAATTCGGCGTAAAGCTTATCATTGCGAAATATGTATATCATTGGTATAATAATCTATAAAATTCATAAGGAGAGGTGGTACCGGTGAAATAAAAATTGTGAAAAATCCGGCAAGAGAGGTGTTAAAAGTGATTTTATTTCGAATGGTAGTTAAAAATAAAAAAAGGACGAAAGCAGGAAACGGGGAAGGATTTAAACCCCGTAAAATGAAGATAAATCATCCGCGTGTCTGGTTTCCGGAGGAGTATGAGCAGGGGAAACAGTGGTGCATGGAGCAGCATATGCAGCATTGTTTTGTAAGAAGCCATGACGGACTGCAGCTGCATGCCTTCTATCTGCCGGCAGAAAATGCCGGACGTACGATACTTTTGTCCCATGGGTACCGCGGAAGCGGATTTGGGGACTTTGCACCGGATGCCCGTTTTTTACATGAACATGGGTGCAATCTGCTGTTTATTGATCAGAGAAGCTGTGGAGCCAGTGAGGGAAAATATATCACATTTGGAGCTTTGGAGCAGGAGGATGTGAAACGGTGGTGCTGGTATCTGGCAAAACGAAACAAAAAACGGCTTCCGATTTACCTGTTTGGCAAATCCATGGGTGCATCCGCAGTGCTTATGGCATCCGGAAAGGAATTACCTCATTATGTAAAGGGAATTATTGCAGACTGCGGATTTGTATCCATGAAATCACAGTTTCAGTACATGGCTGCAAGCTGGTTTCATCTTCCGCATATTCCGGTCCTGTTATGGCGGTTATCGGTCAGGTGCCGTATTCAGGCTCATTTTTCCATGAAGGATGCAGATACCGCACATGCCATGGCAGTCAACCACAGACCGGTTTTGTTTTTTCATGGTTCACGGGACGGTTTTGTCCATCCGGATCAGTCGGTAAAAAATTATCAGATGTGCCGTGCTCCCAAAAGACTTGTGATCATCGGCGGGGCGAGACATCTGTGCTGTGCTTTTCAGCAATGGGAAAAATATCATCAGTCGCTGCTTCGATTCTTTGAAAAATATGATGCAGGAGCCGGAATAAGATAGATATGTCCGGAAAATATCGAACATAAAAAGATAAAGTGTACGGTAAGTTCCGGACACTTTTTTTCATGATGTCCATTAAGCATTTTGCGGGGTAGAAATGTAATTTCCATTGTGATACTCTGACTTGCAGAAACAATAAATGATCTGGCAGGAAAAGGGGAATTGTATGGAGAGAACATATTATCCGCTGACAGCGGCTCAAAAGATGCATCATCACTGGATCAACCGGTATCATACCCAGCAGGTTTCCGGTGTCAGTGTTGTGGCAGCGTTACAGGCAGAACTGGACATGGCATTGCTGGAAAAATGCCTTCGTGAAGAAATCTGCAGATATGGGTGTATGAGAGTACGTTTTACCAGACCGGATAAACACGGCGAAGTACAACAGTATATCATGAAAAGAGACAACCGGAAGCTGAAGACGTTTGATCTGTCTGCTCTGTCGATGGAAAAAGCAGATGAAATCATGCAGGGATGGGCATATGAAACCTTTGAGGGGGACGATGTGCCTATGTGTGAGATCCGGCTGATGAAGCTGCCGGAAGGTTACGAAGGCTTCTTTATCCATATGGATCACCGCCTGATCGACTCCTGTGGTCTGGTGGTCATGATCAATGATGTGATGAAGCTGTATACGCATTACCGTTTTCAGGCACCAAGGCCGGAACCGCTGGCGGACTATGAGGAAGTACTCCGGACGGATTTTGCAAAAGCATCACGTCAGAAGAGATTTTTAAAGGATAAAAAATTCTGGGAGGATCAGCTGGATACATGGGGGGAACCTCTTTATTCGGATATTCAGGGTCCGGAGGTGCTTGACCGGGCAAGAAAAAAGCATAACGATCCCACGCTGCGTGCAGCGGATATTGAGATGGAGAACCTGTTTGTGCAGGTCAAAGACTATATCCTCGAGCCGGAGCCGACCAGAAGGATGCTGGATTTTTGCCAAACCCACCAGATTTCCGTGACAAATCTTTTGCTTTTGGGGATCAGGACATATCTGTCAAAGGTTAATAACGGACAGGAAGACATTACCATACAGAATTTCATTTCCAGGCGTTCCACCAAAGCAGAATGGACCTCGGGAGGCAGCAGAACCATTATGTTTCCGTGTCGTACGGTGATGACGCCCGACACAGAGTTTCTCAATGCGGCATACGAGATCCAGAATGTGCAGAACCGGATATACCTTCATAGCAATTATGATCCGGAGCTGATCGTACAGGAAATGAAGCACAGGTATCATACGCCGGAGCACACGGCATATGAGAGTTGTTATCTGACCTATCAGCCGATGCCGGTATCTGTAGATAATCCTTATTTGGAGGGGATCAGGACCCATGCCCGGTGGTTTGCCAATGGAGCAGCAACCAAAAAGATGTATCTTACGGTTTCCCATACGCCGGATGGCGGAACATGCTTTTCTTTCCATTATCAGACGGCACATCTTTGCGAAAAGGATATGGAGATCATGTACTATTATCTTATGCGTGTTTTATTTGCCGGCATAGAAGATCCGGAAATAACACTGGGAGAGATCATGGAAAAAGTTTGAGGGAATAACATAGTGATGGAGGATGAGACGATGGAACAGACATTTAAAGAAATTGTGGCAAGATACTGCGAAACAAAGCCGGAGGATATGGATCCGGAAAAAAGATTCCGGGAGGATCTGGGATTCAGCTCGCTGGACTTTATGTCTCTTTTGGGAGAACTGGAGGATACATTTGATATTGAGCTGGAGGAAGAAGATGCCCTGCAGGTTCGGACGATCGGAGAGGCATTGGAATTACTGGAAAAGGAGTGTTTGGAATGAGTATGCTGATTGGAGAAATACTGGACAACAGCGTCCGGAAACATAGGGATGTTACAGCGGGTCAGTGGCTGAAAAAACGAGAAGTGTACGGAGAGTCCTATGGGGAACTCTGGGAGCGGATCGGCAGAATCCGCCGGGGACTGCAGGGAAAAGAGATGAAAGGAAAGCATATTGCTTTGATCGGAAGCAGTAGTCCGGAATGGATCGAAAGCTATCTCGCAGTGATTACCGGTGGCAGTGTGGCAGTGCCATTAGATGCGGGACTGCCGGCAGAAGATCTGGAAGAACTGTTAAACCGGTCGGACAGTGAGGCTTTATTTATAAGTGAAAAGAATCGTTCCATGATCCCGGGAATCTTATCTTCCTGTCCGAAGCTAAAACAGATCTGGATGCTTCAGGGAAAGGGAGAGGAACCGGGAGACAGGGTCTTTCCGTTAGCACAGCTTTTGGAAGAAGGAGAACAGGCAGAGAATCAAAAGGAGCGTGTCAGGGCAGAGGACATTGCAACGATTATCTATACTTCCGGAACCACAGGCAAAAGCAAAGGTGTTATGCTTACACAGGAAAATCTGGCACAGAACGTATTGTCCGTGACGATTTCCGTAAAACCCGGAACGAAGGTGCTGAGTGTGCTTCCAATCCATCATGCATTCTGTCTTGTCATGGACTGGCTCAAGGGCTTCTCCATGGGAGCAACGCTTTGTATCAATGATTCCTTTATGCATATGGTGCGGAATATGGGAATCTTCCGGCCGGAGATGATGCTGATGGTGCCGATGATGATAGAGACACTGGACAAAAAGCGAAGCATCCATTTCCAAAAAGGCTGTGGCTGGAGCTGTGTTTGGACCGGATCTCCATACCATATTTACCGGTGGGGCACATCTGGATCCTTTCTATATCGGGAAGTTTGAGGAGTACGGTGTACAGGTGCTGGAGGGATATGGCATGTCGGAATGCTCCCCCGTGATCAGTACAAATTCCGTGGAAGACCACAAGACCGGCTCCATCGGACGGCCATTGTCCAACGTAGAGGTTTCCTTTGAAAATGGTGAGATCCTGGTGCGGGGAAGCAGCGTGATGAAAGGATATTACAAAATGCCACAGGAAACAAAAGAGGCACTCCGGGGAGGCTGGCTGCATACCGGAGACAAGGGATATCTGGATGAGGATGGATTCCTGTTTATCAACGGACGTGTCAAAAATCTGATCATTCTTTCCAATGGAGAGAATATATCCCCGGAGGAAATAGAAAATAAGATCGGACTGGATCCTCTGGTGGGGGAAGTCATCATCACCGGGGAAGATCAGGGGCTGTCTGCACATATTTATCCGGAGCAGGCGGTTGTGGAGGCAATGTCACCGGATGAACAGATGATACGCAAAAAACTTCAGGATGTATTGGATGAATACAACAAAAAACAACCAACCTACCGTCAGATCACGGGGTTGGTTGTCCGGAAAAATCCATTTGTGCGCAATGCAACGGGCAAGATTGTCCGTGCAAAAGTAAATATAGATGAAGCAGATGATCAATCCAGATAGGGGAGTGTGGATTTTGAAAAGGAGTCTGCCAGCAGCTTTGCGACAGTATCGGTCGGAACTGCAAAATCTTCCTTTGTCCATTTGTGGAGAATGCCAAGTGCTCCGCCAATGGAATAAGCGATCGCGAAAGATACCTCCTGCCTGGAATGTACGGTGGAGCCGGTGAGATTGGCTGCGTCTCTGACATAACGGTGAAACATGGTCAGAGTTTTCTCAAAGAATGCATCACCGCGGGGACTGCCAAGCAGCTGTGCCAGGAAAGGATTTTCCCGGATGTAGCTGCATAAATTCTGATAAAAACGGAGGATAATGACAGAATTATCCTGCGGTGTACTTTTTTTGACATGGAACTGATCCATCATCGTAAAGAGATGATGGATCGTCTGATCCTCTACTGCATCCAACAGATCGGGAATTCCTTCGTAATGATTATAAAAGGTACTCCGGACGATCCCTGCTTTTTTAATGACATCAGACACTGTGATCCGCTCCAGTGTCTTTTTTTGGGCAATTTCATAGAATGCCTGGCAGATTGCCTCCTCTGCCACGAGAAACCGCTCATCCTGTATATTTTTATTCATAAGAGCCCCCGTTTTCTGATTTTACATAAAGTTTACAATGAAACCATAGCATGAGTTGACAGATTGGTCAAATCATTTTCTCAAACTGATCGCACTTGAATAAGTGCCTATGCATCTTGAAAATTGGAGATGAAAACCAGCTGTCAAAAAGAACATATTTTGCTGGAATTGCAGCTTTTTTAGCAGTTTCCAGAAGTGTAAGCATGGCATGGTAGAACGGTTACGTTCAAACTTTTGCAAAATCAGGAGTATTTTTTCCAGTAAGCAGACTCATATACATACTTCTGTTGGAGAAAATATGAAACCTTGTGAAAAATCGTTTGATAGATTTAGAAATCTGCTTATCATTTTGAGTCGCTTGTGTTATACTTTTATTCATAGCATGAGCCTCCGGTTTGTAATTGTTTTTCGACAACTCAATTATACCAAAACCATTGGTTTCATGCTATTTTTATGCCAGTTATTATGGAATTTTCAAGGTGCATAGGCACATTTTTATGTGCGAAGTTTCAGTTTAATACTTTATTAATAGATTTTTCCAATAAAGTATGTTATATTATAACCGTTTATGGATAAATAAATGTGAATTTACAAAGGAAGGGAAAACTATCATGGAAAAGATCAAAAAGCGTATAGCTAACTTAAAGGTTGCAGGAAAATTAAAAGTATATCGAATGACAGTGCTTGTTATGACATTATTTTTAGTGTTGGTGGCACTGATCTCGACATTAGTGATCCGTTCAAATATAGAGAAGATCACGGAGGTCTGGTCTCCGTCATTGGAATATCTGCAGGATTTAGAGACAATGACTGCGAAATACAGAATCAAACAGTATCAGCATCTGGTAGAATCAGATGAAGCAATCATGAACTCCTGCGAAGAAGAAATTCAGAAGCTGGAGAGTCAGATCCAGGATACCGGTGCGAATCTGGATGCGATCATCACTGCAGACAGTGATGCTCAAAAAGGACAGGACGATTACGAAGTAGCAAACGCTGCATGGGAAGAATACAGGGCTGCTTCAGATGAAATCCTGAAGTTGAGCCGTGAGGGTAAACAGCAGGAAGCATCGAAACTGATGACCGGAGAGGTGTATGAAGAATATAAAGCTTTTGCTGAAAAATTAACTATATTACGTGACGAGTTCCAGGTAGAATTAGACCGGGCAAAGACCATGGCTAATGTATGCACTGTAATCATATTTATTGTGATCGTGGCAGCGGGTCTTGCGATTGCTGTAGTGACGACACTGATCGGAAGGATCATTACCAATTCCATTACTGAGCCGGTAGAACAGATAGATGCAGCAGTTGCCAGCCTGCGTAAGGGCGAACTGTCTAATGTAGAAATGCTTACCTATGAGTCTGAGGATGAGCTTGGCGATACCATCAGGAATCTGAAAGAAGCCATGGGTATTCTGGCAGATTATGTCAGCGAGATCTCTGTGGAGGTAAAGGCAATAGCGCAGGGTGACCTGACCAGAAATGGTGATGATATTACAGATTTCCTAGGCGATTTCTCGGAATTGAAGGCATCACTGCTGTATATTCTGAAACGGTTTAACAGTACCCTGACCGAGATCAGCAATCTGGCAGAACAGGTAGCATCGAATGCATCCGAGGTGGAAAATGCATCAAAATCCCTGGCGGACGGTGCAACAGAGCAGGCAGGAGTCATCGAGGAATTGAATGCCACCATTGATACGGTCGTGGATCTGGCGGCAGATACAGCGAAGGAAACACAGAGCGCATCTGCACGTGTAAAAGCCTCTGCAGATAAAGCGAACGAAGAAAAAGAAAAAATGAACGATCTGCTGATGGAAATGGAGCACATTACAGAAATCTCCAAGGAGATCGGTAATATTATCACAGATATCGAGGATATTGCATCCCAGACTAACCTGTTATCCCTGAATGCTTCCATTGAAGCTGCCAGAGCAGGAGAAGCAGGAAAAGGCTTTGCAGTAGTGGCAGATCAGATCGGCAAGTTGGCAGCAGACAGTGCAAAATCTGCTGTAAATACAAGAGATCTGATCGATAAGACCTTAGTGGAAATCGAAAATGGCAATACGATTACAAGAACAACAGCAGACGCATTCAATCAGATCATTGCAGATATGGAGTCCTTTGCAGAGATTGCACAGAACACCATGGAGAAAGCAAACTCCCAGGCTGAGTCCTTGGAACAGATCGGTCAGGGAATTGAACAGCTGTCCGGTGTGGTACAGGGCAATGCAGCATCCTCAGAAGAGAATACTGCGATCAGTATTAATCTGGCAGAGGGAGCAGCCAAGATGCATGACCGCGTGAATATCTTTAAGTTATTCTAGAAAATGACAGGAATAGAGTGAAGTAGTCATAAGGAAGGTTATTGTTGTGATTAATGATATATTTAAATTATTTGGAGAGCAGGCAGCTGATATTTTATTTGAGATCATTACAGAATGTATGGACGATTATCTGTATATATTTGATCTGCAGAATAATACCTTTGAGATTTCACAGTCAGCTGTGGAACGATTTAATATACCGAGTAATATCCTGACAGATATGTCAAATGAAGTTATGAATGTAGTATATGAAGAAGACCGTGAGATGCTTGCAAAGCATCTTGCGAATATATGTGAAGGAAGAGAAAAGGTACATAATCTTCATTATAGATGGCTTGATAAAGAAGGTATGCCGGTCTGGATCAACAGCCGTGGTATCGTTGTCAATGATCAGCAGGGAAATGCAGAGTATCTGGTCGGGTGTCTGAATGAGACCGGCAACAAGAGAAGGGCTGATAATGTCACCGGACTGCTTGGCGGTCCGGAATTCCTTGCTTACCTGCGTGCACAAAAAGAACCCATTACCAAGGGATTTTTTATGCATGTAGGAATTGATGATTTTGGAGCGATCAATAGCTCCAGGGGAGCTGATTATGGTAATTATATCCTGAAAAGCGTAGCCGGCTGTATGAAGGAATGCCTTTCAGACAAGCAGAGAATTTACCATCTGGTAGCGGATCAGTATGTGATCGTGGATCTGGAAGCTTCCTCCGCAGAAGACGCTGTGGCACTGAAAGAAAAGATTACAGATAAACTTCATAATTTCATAGTAGCCGAAAAGTATGAAGCTATATTTTCTATTTCTATTGGTGTTATAGATGCAGCAACATTTTGTGAGGGAACCGAAGAATGCCGCAAAAAGTTTGAATTTGCCTTGAAACAGGCAAAAAGCATGGGTAAAAATGGATTCTATATTTTTGACCAGGATGACTATGAGGTCTTTTTACATAAAGGAAGAATCATAGCAACACTTCGTAATGCTATTGTGAACCATTATGATGGCTTTGAAGTATACTACCAGCCGATCGTGGACTGTCAGTCCGAACAGATCATTGGAGCAGAGGCACTGATGCGTTTTTCCATGATAACGGAAGAAGGGCGGGAGTTTGTTTCACCGATGGAGTTTATCCCATTATTGGAAGAGACCGGATTGATCATTCCCGCTGGAAGATATATTTTGAACGAAGCTGCAGCAATGTGCTGTGAAATGCAGAAATATATTCCTGATTTTCGGATGAATGTAAATGTATCCTATGTTCAGATCCTGCAAGGCAATGTGGAGCGGGATATTCTGGATGCAATTCAAAAATATTCATTACAGCCGGAATGCTTATGTGTTGAAATGACAGAAAGCGGATTTATGGATATGACACCTTCGTTCTGTAAATTCCGTAAAACTCTGGACAAGAACGGGATTCCCTTTGTGATCGATGATTTTGGAACAGGATATTCGAATCTTCATTGTATCCGTGATATGAATCCAAGTTACGTGAAAATGGATAGGGATTTTACTGCCAAGGCGATGAACAGTGACAGGGATTATGAATTATATAAAAATATCATCCCCATGGTACATAGTATTAATGTCAGAATATGTGCAGAAGGCATCGAGGAAAGAGAATGGCTTCTGAAAATGAAAGAAATGAAGGTGGATTATCTGCAGGGATATTATTTTGGCAGACCCTGCGGGAAGGAACAGTTTCTACAGCAATATGCCAGTGGCATCAATGTTAAATAAAGAGAGTAAGGCAGACTCAGCTATGTGGGGCTGCCTTATTTTATGGTCTTATCAGAAGGATGAGTTCCTAACGGCTTGTCTGAGTCTCTCCAGGTCATCTACATCAGGGTGAGACAATGCACAGTCAAAATTCTGGATCAATACATCAAGATTTGCCGGATGATCAGGAGCTTCCTTCATTTTCAAGTAGCGTTCCCGGACAGACTGCGGCATTCTGCCCTGACACATATACTCTCCGACGATAACATTGCTTGCGTCAACGAACTGCTTAACCTGATTCAGGATTTTCCGGAAATAGACATCACTGCCACCAAAGCCTGCAGTTCCAAACAGAAAAATCTGTTTGTTCTTTAACTGCGATAATAGCTGTAATGTCTTGGTATCTGCATTTCCCTTGTCTGTCCAAAATCCGATATAGAGCAGTTCGGAAGAAGGGATCACTGTGTCGGACACACCGAAATACTCACATTCATCCTGTGGTAATGCCTCGTGGATCGCATCAGCCAGCACCTTGGTATTACCTGTTAAGCTGCTATAAAGGATGGAATATTTTTTATTCTTCATATCATGTTGTCTCCTTTCATAGGATCATGAAATTATCATATCGCATTCCTATTTTAGTTCGGAAAGCATGATTTGTCGAATGAATTTTCCATAAACATTTTACGAGGTAAAATAGATAATTACTTTTTTCAGCTACGTGTGATAAACTTGTTGATAAGTGGGTAAAAGATCATGGACAGAACTCCGATAAGGGAATAAAAGCGGGGGCTGCCCCGGTATCATTTAATGAGGTTAAAAAAGTTGACAGAAGAGAAATATACGATCCGAAAGTATAAAAGAATTTTATTTTATGTGGTGATCCTTGTGCTGCTTGCAGCCTTTTTTTAGGGCAGCGCATTTACCCCAGTGAGAGGGACACGGTCACGGAGGAAAGCATTACTTTTACGGGAACCTTTTACCGGGTGCTGGCAGACGGAACAGAAGAAGAGATTCCAGTTCCGGGCAGATGTGATGTGCCTGCAGGAGAGCTTCTGGTCAAACGGTCAGTGCTTCCACAGGATTATAAGGAAAATACGATCGCCATCAGGTCCTCCCTGGAGAATGTGCGTATTTACATCGGAGGGGAACTGAGGACGGTGTATGATACGGAGAATACCAGACCTTTTGGGAAAAATTCTGCCAGCCGGTATGTGTTCTGCGAGACATCAGGAGAGGATGCGGGAAAGGAAGTGCGGATCGAACTGCAGTCCTTTACCCACAAGTATTCCGGTGTCGTCAATACGGTATATTGTGGGGATAAATTAGATATCTGGGCATATATGTTCCACTGCTATTTTATGGTAACTTTGATCGCCTGTACGATGTTGTTTGCCGGACTGGTCGTGCTGATCATCAGTCTGGTGCTCGATATTGTATACAAGACGAGATTTGATCTCGAGTACCTGGGATGGTGCATGATCCTGGGAGCAGTGTGGATGCTGGGAGAATCGAAGCTGCGCCAGCTGTTTGTTTCCAATGCTTCTATTCTGTCGAATATGTGCTTCTTTGTTGTGATGATCTGCCCGATTCCGATCCTGTTCTATATTGACAGTGTGCAGCAGGGAAGATACCGGAAGGTCTATCATGTGGCAGAGTGTACCACTTGTGTGAATTTGGTACTATGCACGGCCTTACAGGTACTGAATATCGCAGATTTTATCTCGACAATGTTTTTGTCCCACATGGTGATCGCAGGAACCTTCCTGACGGTATTTTATCACCATTTGCAGGGATCTTATCCAGGGAACAGCGAAACATTACAAGCTTCCGTTGATCGGACTGGTGGCTGCCATGATCGCAGTCATGCTGGAGGTGACAGCAGTGTATCGAGTGGTGTCTCTGTCCGGAATCTTTATCGCAACCGGACTGGTGGTCCTGTTGGTCGTTACTCTGATCCAGACGATGGACCGCATCCGCGAGCTGGAGCTGGCCAGGCAGAGAGAGGCAAGGGAAAGTCTGGATTATCTGACAGGTCTTCCTATGCGTCATAAGGGTGAGGCACTGATCCTTGAGAAAATGCAGAAGCAGGGTGGCTGTCTGGGATTTGTGGATATGGATAATCTGAAGAAGATCAATGATGTCTATGGACATAAGGCGGGGGATCGTGCCCTCAGACTGGTAGGAGAGGTGCTCACAGAGTGCATGGAGAATGCCGTGGTCTGCCGGCTGGGAGGAGATGAATTCCTGTTCTATCTGCCGGAGGTATCGGAAGCAGAGATAAACATGCGGGTGAGAAAGCTGTTTGACAGCTTTCGTGCGGCAAAAAATGCTGCGGCGGAGACTTCAGCGGCATCCCTGTCCTGCGGTCTGTGCATGTGCAGACAGGGAGACAACTTTGAAGAATATTATATAAAAGCGGACAAAGCATTGTATTATGTCAAACAGAACGGCAAGAATAATTACCGGTTCTATGAGGAACTGGAAGAACAGTAGCCGGATGCACAGAAATTAGATGGAATCCCGGGCAATCAGCATGACATCCAGTAATACCTCCTTGCCCATGTAGATAGGATTTTGTATGGCAGATAGCAGCTCTGTTACAGCCAGCTCTGCTTTCCGTTCCATATTCTGATGGATGGTAGTCAGCTTCGGAACGGTAAGGTGGGCGTAATTGATATCATCGAATCCGGCAATCCCCAGGTCTGCGGGGACCCGGATACCTTTGGAGCCTAAGTAACTGATGGCCTCAATGGCAAAATAATCTGAAAGAAAGAAAGCCGCCGTCTTCGTTGGAAAGGGAATCTGACGCAGTAGCTGCTGATAGAAGCTTTCTCTGGTGATCTGGGTCTCACCGATATTGATCAGACGTATCTTTTTCTCTTTGTTTCCGGCAGTCAGTTCCTCAAACATTTCTCTGGCACCGGTCCATCTCGAATAATCCACACCATAACAGACAGGCTTTTGGTTGTTCATCCTTCCGGCACTTTTCGCCTTTGTACTGGTGGTTCTGGTTCCTGCGGTAAAGGGTTTTTACTATTCCTTTACCGACTGGAACGGAATCGGTAAAAATGCCGTATTTGTAGGAATATCAAATTATGGGAAATTATTGAGCGACAGCAGATTCTGGAATTCATTTCTGTTCACCTTTGTATTTGCAATCTGCTCTGTGATTTGCATTAATGCCGTGGGCTTCGGACTGCCATTGGTGGCACCGGCATTTGCCATTGGATTGTTCTTATCGATTTCGGATTCTTTTAAAATGTTCGACCAGAACCTGTCCCTGACAGCAGGAGGTCCAGCCAACAGCACGGAAATGATCGCACTGAATATCTATAATACGGCATTCAAGGAATCGAAGCTGGGACAGGCACAGGCAAAAGCAGTGGTGTTCCTGATCGTAGTGGTCGTGATTTCTGTAACACAGTTGATCTTAAGCAGGCGTAAGGAGGTGGAGATGTAATGAAGATGAAAACCTGGAAAAAGGCAATGCTGATTCTGCTGATGCTGGCATTATCCCTGATCTTTGTGTCTCCGATCCTCCTACTGCTAAACAGCTCCTTCAAGGAACTGAAGGAGATCTATGCCTATGAGAGAATCCTGGGACAGGAAAAGCTTTTGGTTGCATGTAATTTTGCAGGAGAAGCTATGGATCTGGAAATTCCTGCGGAATTCGTTGAAAAGTCAACAAAACTGCTGATATCCAATTACCCGGGGACGAAGATCACAGATACTCTGCATCTGCAACCCTATGAAGCAAGAGTATATCATATCGAGGGATAAGGGGCATCAGCCATGGACAAGTATTTATATAAATTACACATAAAGGGGATCCAGCACATCGGGATCCCTACACAGAAATATCAGGAGACTCTGGATTTCTACCGTTCTCTGGGATTCGAGATCATAAATCAGGAGAATTATCAGGGACACAGAGTGGCTTTCCTGAGAATACACAACGTGATGCTGGAGGTGTACGAAAGCGAGACTACCGCAGATGCCACGGGCAGCATCGATCATATCGCATTATCCGTGGAGAAGGTGGATCAACTGTTCCGTGAAATGCAGGGAGTATACCGGCTCCTCAGCACGGAAGTGGAGCAGCTGCCATACTGGAAATCCGGCATCCGGTTTTTCAAGGTGGAGGGTCCTAATCATGAAGTGATTGAACTGTGTGAGATGCTGTGATGAAATTGAATTTTCAAGATATGAGTATTCTAATTGAAAAAGCAGGGCGCCGTCTGTAAGGACGGTTGCCCTGCTTTTTCAGATTATGTTTTAGGTGGAGGATCGGACGATTAATTCCGTATCCAGCAAAATATGCTGTGGAGGTGTCGAAGGATTTTCGATAAGATTAATCAAAATTTCACAAGCCTGATGACCTAATTGTTTTTTGGGCTGATTAATGGTAGTTAAGGCGGGCACAACCATTTTTGACAGACTGATATTATCAAAGCCTACCACGGCTATATCCTCAGGAACACGTAGACCGTAATTCTGAATTGCTTTGATGGCTGCAGCCCCATATACGTCAGAGACACAGTAGATTGCATCCGGGCGGTCGGACCCCTTCAATAAAGAAGTAATTACAGAGACGGCAATGTCAAAATCAATTTCTGTAATATGCAGGATCCAATTGCTATTTGCCTGCAGACCGGCCTTGCGCAGGGCGGAGAGAAAGCCCTTTTCGCGAAAACGTGCATAGGCATTTGTCAGCTGACTGTTAATCAGGGCAATCCGAGAGCGCCCGATAGATAATAAGTAGTTGACTGCTATTTGCGATGAATAAACATCATCAATGGAGACAAAAGAAACATCAGGCAGATTGCAATGCTCTGAACACATGACTACTGGGTATTTTAATTTTATTTTGTTTAACTGTTCTGTATCTAAAACATTGTGTACTAATAATAAACCGCAAAAATTGTTCTGATCAATAATTTTTTCGTATTCATATAAAGAAAAGCGTAAATCAGAAGCTGCGTAAAAAAAAGTTCTGTAGCCGCGAGCCATAGCTGCATTTTGGATACCTTCAATAACATCAGCATTAAATGGATTTTGAAAGTTGGGAAGGCAGACTAATATGGATCGTGAGTCTGCGGGGGCCTTAATACCACAGTAAGTACTGGGATTCAGTCCTAATTCTGCCATTGCCTGAAGAACTTTTTGCTTTGTTTCGGCTTTGGTGTTTCCGGCCTGGTTGATGACGCGTGATACGGTTGCAATTGATACGTTGGCTCTTGCTGCAATTTCTGAAATTGTTACATCCTTGGAAATAGCCATATTCCCCTCCTGCATGAAAAATTTTCACAATACTTAGTAAAAGTGCACTAAAAACGAAAAAGCAATATATCGCTTGTTATGAAAATTATATAGGGTATTGAAAAATAAGTCAATGATTTGTATAATAAAAATGTAAAAAATAATGAAAAATGTAAATTACATGAAAACAAATAGGAAAAGGAAGGGAAGCTTATTGAAACAGGGATTTATTACATCGGTGATGGCAGATTATTCATTTGAACAGGTGGTGGATTTCGCATCAGAAAATGGTTTTGAGTGTCTGGAGGTTGCATGCTGGCCCAAAGGAAAAGCGGAACGTAAATATGCAGGTGTAACGCATATTGATGTATCCACCCTCGATTCTTTCAAAGCAGAAGAGATATTGAGATATTGCAAGGATAGAAAAGTTACAATTTCGGCCTTGGCTTATTATCCGAATGTTCTGGATGAAGATGACGAATGCCGGAAGAAAAGTATTGATCATTTGATGCAGGTAATTAATGCAGCAGCGGAATTGAAGGTTAACATGGTTACTACCTTTATTGGAAGAAATCAGAACTTAAATGTTTCAGATAACCTGGCATTGGCAGAAAAAATATGGAAGCCGATTTTAAACTATGCGGAAAATAGGGGCGTGAAAATAGCTATTGAAAATTGCCCGATGCTATTTACTGAGGATGAATGGCCGGGAGGAAAGAACCTGGCAATATCACCAGCTATCTGGAGAGAACTGTTTAAGCGTCTTCCGAGTGATATGCTTGGATTGAATTTTGATCCTTCCCATTTCATCTGGCAAGAGATGGATTATATCAAGCCATTATATGAATTTAAGGATAAAATATTTCATGTTCACTATAAAGATATCAAAGTGAATAAAGATGCCAGAAATGATGTCGGAATATTAGCAACGCCACTTTCGTATATGCTTCCCTGCATACCGGGGCACGGCGATGTGGACTGGTCAGAATATATAAGAGTTCTTTTAGAGACAGGATATAAAGGAGCTGCATGTATTGAGATTGAAGATAAATCTTTTGAGAATGATAAGGAGAGCATTGAAAATTCATTAAAGATCAGCCGGCAATACTTGAAACAATTCATTAACTTTCCGGAGAAGGGTAAAAAGTATGAAGAAGATTAGGGTTGGAGTAATCGGTTTAGGATTCATTGGAAAACAGCATGTAGAGGCACTGAGGAGACTTCCCTATATTGAAATTGTAGCGGGATCCGACAGTAACCTGAGCATGCGTGAATGGTGTGAAAAAAATGGAATTCAAAAATATTATTCAGATTATAAAGAAATGCTGACAAATGAAAACATGGATGTTGTACATAATTGCACACCAAACAATTTTCATTATGAAGTAAGCTGTGAAATCTTGAAGACAGGATGCCATGTATATAGTGAGAAGCCATTGACAATAAAATCTGTCGAGGGAGAAAGTCTGATAGAACTTGCAGACAAAAAGGGACTAAAGACAGCTGTTAATTTTAACTACAGAAATAATTTGATGGTACAGGAAATACAACAAAGAATTCAAAATGGACGAATGGGTATGATCAGCCATATTCAGGTAGAATACCTGCAGGACTGGCTGTTATATGACACAGATTTTGACTGGAGAGTCCAAAAGGATAAAGGAGGTGAATCCAGGGCAGTGGCAGATATAGGCTCTCATTGCTTTGATACGATCCAGTTTATTACAGGAGAGAAGATTGTGTCCGTATATGCGATGTTCCATAAGCAGTATCAGAAGCGATATATGACAAAGCAGGCAGATACGTTTTCTCTACGACCGATTGACTGTGATAGTAAAGGAGAACCGGTATCGGTTGAAAATGAAGATGCAGCCATTATTCTATTCAGATTGGAAGGAGGGATGGTAGGAAACATAAACGTCACACAGGTATGCGCCGGAAAAAAGAATAATCTAAAAATCTTAATCAGTGGAACAAAGGAAGCCTATGAGTGGCAGCAGGAAACACCGGCAAATTTGTGGATAGGCCACAAGGATTCCGGGAATGAGATTATTTATGCAGGTAAAAATAATTTATCTGAAAAAATCAGATGCTTTGCAGATCTGCCGGATGGACATTCGGTAGGATGGAAGGATGCCTTTGAGAAAGGCTTTGAGATTTTCTACGGAAGCATATTAAATGAAACTGAGGCTGTTTATGAGAGTCCGGATTTTGCGGAAGGATGGTATGTTACTAAAATTGTTGAAGCCTGTTTGAAAAGTAATCAGACAGGTCAGTGGCAAAACGTTTAATTTAGGGAGGATAAGAAAATGAAGAAAAAAATTGTAAGTATGTTAATGTGCCTTGCTATGACTGTTGGAGTGCTGAGCGGGTGCGGAAATGCTTCTGAGCCTGCTGAAAGCACAGCTGGATCAGCAACAGTCGGATCAGTGACAACCAACAGTAGTGAGACAACCGGAGATAATAAGTTGACCATGTTTTTAGATGATGCTGCGACGCAAAGCAATTTCCAGGATTATCTGGATGCGGCAGAAAAAGCAACCGGACTTGATATTGAAGTTATTGCCATGCCTACAAATACCGCAGATAGAACAGCTAAATTCATGACAATTTTATCATCGGGAGATGATACGATCGATGTAATTTCGGCTGATCAGGAAATGCTGCTTCCGGTTGTTAACGCAGGATATCTGGAGCCTTTGGATGATGTGCTCACGGATGAAGTTAAAGCGGCATATCCGGAATCCTTTATCGAAATGAGTGACGGAAAAGGTGTTCCTATGTTTATGGAAATCTTTTGTTTCTGGCTCAACAGCAAATATGTAAAAGAAGCAGGCATGGATTCCATTCAGACCAAGGACGAGTTTGTGGAATTTCTTGAAAAAGTATCCAAGGACAATGTGTATGGATATGGCGGAGGATGGGAACAGACATATGTCTGGAATGATATCGGTGAATTTATTAATTTATTTGGTGGTGATTTATATGACTGGTCTAATCCACAGACTCAGGAGGCAGTGAAGTTTTTAAAAGAAATGGTAAATAACGGCTGGACCGCCAAGTCACAGATTGCAGATCAGTATACGGAATTAAACCAGAGAATTATGGATGGTAGCGTTGCATCCATGTTGAATTATTCCAGCTTTATGCCTACTTATGATAAGGCGGGAAGATATGGAAAAGATGATATTTATATTGCACCAATGTTAAATCTTGGAGAGGAGAAGACTTATGCAAATGGATGGCAGTACGTTTTAAATGCTGCATCAACACGTAAGGAAAATGCAAAAATCTTCTTGAAATGGGCCGCTAGTCTGGAAGGACAGAAAGTATATGCTGAAACATTTTCCAGAATCCCGGCAAGAACGGATGTCGTGGAAGATCCGGAGTTCTCTGTGCCCGGTATTGAAGAGCTAAAGCCGTATCTGGAAAATACTACACTGGTAGTACGTCCGTTACCTGCAAATTCATCTGAGTATATTAACGAGATGGGTGCGGAATTTCAAAAATATGTCAGCGATGAGATCAGCTTTGATGATTATATTTCAAAGATGCAGGAATGCATGAAGACTTATTTCCCTGATGAAGTGAAGTAGAAAAATCTGGAAGGAAGCTGTAAGACTGCAGTTTTGATTTTACAGCTTCCACATATTCATAGCAAAGTGAGGTAATGCAAGTGGCTAAAGTCAGTAAGAAAAGATGGCTTCCATGGATTATGATTTTACCGGTAATACTGATAAGAGGCATAACAACAGTTTATCCGGTGTTTATGACCTTTATTAACAGTTTTAGAAATTTAAATGTGATCCAAGGTGGAAAAGGTGAATTCATTGGTTTGCAAAATTATGCGAGAATGCTCTCGGATGAAAAAATTGCCACTTCATTAGGCTTCACTTTAATCTTCACAATGGTATCAATGATTTTTCATATTATTTTGGGAATTGTATTGGCTTTAATCCTGAATATGAAATTTAAAGGTAAAAAATTTCTTCGTACAATTGTGCTGATTCCATGGGCAATGCCAATGATTGTTGCCGGAAGAGCTGCCCGCTGGGGATTTAATGGGCAGTATGGGTTTGTGAATGATCTGATTGGAAGATTTGTGGAAAATTTCCATTATGACTGGCTGATAGATGTGGATTCTGCCAGAATAGCTGTTATCATCGTTGATCTATGGAAAGATATCCCATATTTTGCAATCTTAGTTCTGGCAGCACTACAATACATTTCGGGGGATATCTATGAAGCGGCCAAGATTGATGGAGCTAATGCCGTCCGGGCTTTTTTCAGTATTACATTGCCTAATATTGCAAAAACGGTTTTATCAATTTCAATTTTTTTCACAATGTGGAGAGTGACAAATTTTGAACTTGTATATGCAATGACATCAGGAGGTCCACATGATGGAACGGCAGTTTTAGCATATAAGATTTTAATAGAGGCATTTAATAATTTGAATCTCGGTTATGCATCGGCAATTGCGGTTGTATTGTTTGTCATCATGTTAATATTGAGTGGTCTCAATGTAGCCGTTTCAAAAAAATATCTGAAGTAGGTGAACAGTATGAAAACTAGAAAAAAGATTGCATTTAAGATATTTCAATGGCTGATAACAGCTATGGTGGCGTTGATTATACTTATTCCTATATATTGGATATTTATATCCTCAATTAAACCCAATGAGGATTTATTTACAATCCCTATTGAATGGATTCCTAAACATTTTACCTTGAAGAGCTATAAAACACTTATTGATCAGGTAGGAATCATTCAACAGATTGGTTGTACAATGCTGATAACTATACCGACATTGATTGTATCAACAATAATATGTGTATTAGCAGCATTTGCGTTTGAAAGATTTTCTACACCAAAGCTATCTCTGGCATATGGAATGATTGTATTTTCGGCATTGATCCCTGCAATAGTTACAGCGAGACCGTTATATGATTTCTTTAAGAAATTAAAGCTGGTGGATACTTATCCTGGACTGATCATTCTATATACCAGCGCTTTGATTCCGTTTTCCATTCTCATATTGAGAAATTATTTGAGTGGAATACCGGTTGATATAGAGGAGGCAGCAGAAATAGATGGAGCAGATCTCGGACAGAAAATATTTTATGTTATTATTCCCTTGTTGAAACCGGCAATTGCTACGATATGCATCATCAATTTTATAAATTGTTTAAATGAATTTTTCATTCCGCTCTTCTTTTCGCAGAAGATCAGTGTTTTAACAGTGGGCATTTCAACATTGCCAAGAGCAAATGCATATGATGTACCATGGGATTTGTTAAGCGCAATGGGTTGTGTTATTTTATTGCCTATTATAGTATTTGTCATGATTTTTGAAGAAAAAATCATGGATGGAATTATGGCAGGAGGAGTCAAATCATAAGTTATGGGTATTATGAAATTGAAATGCCGTAAATCTATTATCATGGAGGAAATAAGATATGTACAAAATAGATATGAAAAAAATCAGAGAAGAAAAAGATATTTTACAATGTGCTAAGGATATGAAAGAGGCAGCAAAAAATCCACTTGTTCCCGGAGCCAGAATTATTCGTGGTGCAGATGCGGTACCGGTATATGTCAATGAATCAGCATGCAGACAGTGGTTTTATCCATTATCTGAGGTCAATGACCTGGGAATGTTCACTTATATTGAAAAAGAAGCAAAGACAGATAATGACAGAGCATGGACAATCCAATATCATCCGGATGTAAATTTATATTATTACATTCTGGAGGGAAGTGGAAAAGTAATCTTTGGAGATGATAATAAAAGCTTTGAAACTGAAGTATATGATTTCACCGAGCAGGAAGTGGTAATCATTCCCAGAGAAGTGCCTTACTATATGGAGGGAGAATGGAAAGCAATCTGTTTCCATGCCAGGACGGGAGTGTTTGGAACGGTAGCCGGAACGAATCGTTACCCTCATCCGGTGGTTACTGTAAATAAACCTTCCAGACCAACGGAAGCTGAAAGTAATAATCAGAAAGAACCGGGAAATTATACCTGTTATGATCAGACAATGACGCGGCAACTGGATTTTGGAAATGTGTCGGGCAAAAGATCAGAATACATTAACCTTGAGAATGTCAGGAGCGATTATACAGAGAAAAGCGGAACTTATGATATTAATGATCTGTATGCTGAAGTAACACCTATAGATGAGCAGACACATATCATCAGCAATATAAAAGAGGCAAAAAAGAATGCCACAGTATTGGGAGCAAGAGTGCTGAAACGTAAAGATGCACCACCTGTTTATAATGCAAATGCAGGACTTAGGCAATCCAGTTATCCATTGACATGGACAGACGATATTGCTATCTGTAATCTGGCAGAAAAATTAGCATCCTCAGATGAAGAGAGACCGTTCGATTCTCATTCACATCCGGATATAGAAGAGTATAAATTCATCTTATCCGGGTCGGGCAGTGTTACTATTGGTGTAGGTGATGAAACCTGTGAGGAAGAATACTATGAATTTAAGGCAGGGGATCTGGTTATTCTGCCGAGAGGACTTGCACATGTTGATGCAGGTGGTTATTCGGCTTTGTATTTCCATGCAAAACAGAGTGTCTTCGGAAAGACCCCGGGAGACAGTCTGTATCCCCACATTGCGTATGTATATACGAGACCGCACAGACCTACAAAGGAAGAGGAAGAAGCATTGAATGATCCCGGAACGTTTATTAAAATGAACTCAAGGGAAACATATAATGTTTATTGCCCGAATCCTATTGAACGCATAGAGAAGAATCCTACCGATATGACACATTTAAGACCGGATTTGTTCCCTGAAACAGAAGCCTGACAATATGAAGTGTCTGAAATTTAAGCTTAAATTTCAGACACTTCTTGATGCTTAATTTAGAGGAGACCATAGTTATGAAGAAAGATCTGGATGTAGCAGCACTTGGAGAAGTGTTAATTGATTTTACTACGGCGGGGACTTCCGGACAGAATCATATGCTGTTCGAAGCCAATCCGGGAGGGGCACCCTGCAATGTGCTGGCTATGTTAAGAAAACTGGATAAACACGTTGCATTTATCGGCAAAGTCGGGAAAGATATGTTTGGGGATTTCCTGGAAAATACGATCCGGAGTAAAGGAATATTGACCGACGGACTGGTTAAGGATACCTGTATTCCTACAACGCTTGCCTTTGTACATACAGCAGCAGATGGAGAGAGAGAATTCTCCTTTTATCGCAATCCCGGTGCTGACATGATGCTTGGGAAAGAAGAAGTGGACGGAGAACTGATAAAAAGATCCAAAATTTTCCATTATGGTTCCTTGTCCATGACGCATGATAAAAATTATGAAGCAACACAGTATGCCATTCAGGTGGCAAAAGACAATGGATGCCTGATCTCCTTTGATCCCAATCTGCGGCTTTCCCTGTGGAAGACACCGGAAGAAGCCAGAAGGAGGATCCTGTATGGGATGAAGCAATGTGATATCATGAAGATATCGGAAGAGGAAGTTGCCTTTGTATCGGAACAGGAAAGTCTGGAGAAAGGTGTTTCCTTTATCCGGGACAACTCTGACATAAAAATATTGTTTGTTACATTGGGGAATAAAGGCAGTATAGCATATTATAAGGATGAGAAAATATATTGCGGGGGGATCCATCAGGAGCATGTCGTTGATACGACCGGAGCCGGAGATACCTTCTGCGGGGCAGTCTTAAGCCGAATTCTGGAATTAGGGACAGATGCCCTGACAGAGAAGGATATACGTGAGATGCTTTTATTTGCAAATGCTGCCGCATCCATCGTTGTTACCAGAAAAGGTGCGTTATGTTCTATGCCGGAGCCGGAAGAGATCCGGGCTGCTTCTTCCTTAATTGACAAAGTCCTGTAAAATAGGTAAGCTATATTTGTAAAATGATACGTGGAGGTATCGCATTATGGCTGAAATGAATCCTGGACAAACATGGGAGTGTGAACAGAAGCTCCCGCTGCCTATTGGTGTGTCTAACTATTGCCTTGCGGCTTCGGAGTACTATTACATCGACAAGACGATGATGATAAAAGACTTTATTGATGAACGCCCCATGGTAACACTTTTCACCCGCCCCCGGCGTTTTGGCAAGACACTCAATATGGATATGCTGCGCACTTATTTTGAAAGAAGTGATAAAGATACTTCTGTGTATTTCCGGGATAAAAAAATATGGTCCTGCGGACAAAAGTATAGAGATTACCAAGGCAGATATCCGGTGATCTTTCTGACTTTCAAGGACGTGAAGTTTGACACATGGGAAGAGACCTTTGCGGCACTTCGTGACATTTTTGCAAAAGAGGCACAGCGGCACAAAGAGTTACAGAGCAGTGAAAAATGTGACGGATACAGCAGAAAAGTCTATGAAAGGCTGGTCAATGGCAGTGCAACAGAGGTGGAATTATCTTCGGCACTCCTTGATCTGTCCGCAATGCTTCACAGCCATTATGATGTTGCGCCGGTTATCATCATTGATGAGTATGATACTCCCATTCAACAAGGGCACAGTGAGGACTATTACGACAAGATTATCCGGTTTATGCGGAATCTTTTTTCAGGAGGTTTTAAGGACAACAGTCATCTGTCATTTGGGTTCCTCACCGGCATTTTGCGGGTAGCCAAAGAAAGTATTTTTAGTGGAATGAACAACCTGTCTATTAATTCTGTGCTGGACAACAAATACAGCGCTTACTTCGGATTTACGGCAGACGAGGTCCGGGAGATGGCAGCATATTATGACGCGGCTGATAAATACGACGAAATATGTCAGTGGTATGATGGCTATCTCTTTGGAAAGACAGAAATTTTCAATCCCTGGTCGGTGGTCAGTTATTTCAGCAACAAATGTGAACCGAGACCCTTCTGGGTATCTACGGGAAGTAATGATGTCATTGGTGAAGTACTTGCGGTGGCAGACAATGAGATATATGACCGCCTTACTTCTCTGGTCAATGGTGAAACTTTTACCACATTTATTGATACGGATGTGATCTATCCACAGATCAAAAGCAATCCATCGACTATTTATAGCTTTCTGCTTATGACTGGATATTTAAAAGTGTTGAATACATCTCTTTCTTTCAATGGGGATTTCCTATGTGAGGTTGCATTGCCAAACCGTGAGATTTCTCTGGTATATAACAAAGAGATTCTACAACGTATGGAAAATATAATTCCACAGGCCACAGCCATTTCGATTCAGGAGGCCACTTTTTCAGGTGATCATAAACGGCTGAAATCGCAGCTCCAAATGTTACTGACGCAGTCAGTGAGTTTTTTCGATACTGCCGGAGAGAATTTTTATCATGGGTTTATGCTGGGACTGTGTGCATTGATGAGTGGAACTTTTGCGACTTCTAACAGGGAGTCCGGTGACGGCCGGTATGATATTCAGTTAAAACCTATCCGCAAGGGGATGCCGGGTATATTGATTGAACTGAAAGCCGGGAAAAACTGCAGTGATGAAGAATTGAAAAATATGTCTGAAGCCGCATTGAAGCAGATTACGGATAAAAAATATGATACAGAGATGAAGAATGCCGGGATTCAGACAATCTATAAGTATGGAGTGGCCTTCAGTGGAAAAAACGTGGAGATAGCGGTCGAATAGGAAATGGAGCTGACTACAGCAAATAACAAAACCAAAAGAATGATCCAAGAAAGGGTGCCAGATAATCAGGCATCCTTTTTCTATAAATTTTTTATTAAAAAGTTTACAAAATTTTACGATAATGTTCAAAAATATACAATTTATCAAAAGTGATGTAGACAAACAATAAAAAGATGGGTAATATGTATATGTAATCAGCCAGATGAACGATAAGTATGTACAATATGCTACATATTTAAAGCAAGAAATATAAAATAAGGAGGAATGTTGCCGATGAAACAGTTCAGCTATATCATTAAGGATGAGATCGGTCTGCATGCACGTCCTGCGGGACTGCTCGCCAAGGAAGCGAAAAAGTATCAGAGTACAGTGACACTTTCCTGTAAGGGGAAATCAGCTGCAGCAAGCAAGCTGATGGCGATCATGGGAATGGGCGTGAAGCACGGAGACAACGTGGAAGTCACGATAGAAGGAGCGGATGAAGATACTGCCGCAGCAGAGCTTCAGAAGTTTTTCCGTGAGAACCTCTAGGAGAAGACCTGCACGACAGAGTTTGGAAGGTAGAAAATGGAAAAATATATTGGAAAATCCGTATATAAGGGAACAGCGATCGGACCTGTCAGTGTTTTGAGGAAAAAGGACAGTCTCGTTAAGAGGATCCATATCGACAACACAGAGGAAGAACTGAAACGGCTGGATGCGGCTAAGGAACGTACGATGACGCAGCTGGGGCAGTTATACGAGAAGGCTCTGCAGGAGGTCGGAGAAGTCAATGCAGCCATTTTCGAGGTGCATCAGATGATGCTCGAGGATGACGATTATCAGGATGCCATTCACAGCATGATTCAGAACGAAGAAGTGAATGCAGAGTATGCGGTGGCAGTGACCGGTGATAATTTTGCAGAGATGTTCGCCAACATGGATGATGAATATATGCAGGCCCGCTCTGCGGATGTCAGGGATATCTCCAACCGGCTCGTCCGCAATCTGTCCGGGGAGGAGCAGATTGACTGGAGTACCATGGAGCCATCCATCATTGTGGCAGATGATCTGACTCCCAGTGAGACGGTACAGATGGATAAGAGTAAGATCCTGGCCTTTGTCACAGTACATGGCTCAACGAATTCCCATACTGCGATCCTTGCACGTATGATGAATATTCCGGCACTGATAGGGGTACCGTTGGAACTGGAGAAAATCCATAACGGGACCCGGGCTATTGTGGACGGCAGGGAAGCGGTATTTTACCTGGATCCTGAGGAAGAGCAGATCCGGCAGGCAGAAGCGGCACAGCAGACGGAACAGAGACTAAGAAGCCTGCTGGCAGAATACAAGGGACGGGAATCCGTGACAAAGAGCGGACGCAAGGTCAATGTATATGCAAATATCGGCAGCGTATCGGATGTGGCATATGTACTGGAGAATGATGCGGAGGGTATCGGCCTGTTCCGCAGTGAATTCTTATATCTCGGAAGGGACTCTCTTCCGGATGAGACAGAACAGTTCAATGCTTACCGTCAGGTGCTGCAGATGATGGCAGGGAAAAAGGTCATCATCCGTACCCTTGATATCGGCGCAGACAAAAATGTAGATTACCTCGGACTGGGCAAGGAAGATAATCCTGCCATGGGATACCGTGCGATCCGGATCTGTCTGGAGCAGCCGGAGATCTTCAAGACACAGCTGAGAGCACTTCTCAGGGCGGCAAAATACGGAACATTGGCTATTATGTATCCGATGATCATTTCCGTGGAGGAAGTGCTGGATATTCAGAAAATCGTGGCTGAGGTGGCTAAGGAGCTGGAGGAAGAAAAGCTTCCTTATGTAATTCCGGAACAAGGAATTATGATCGAGACTCCTGCGGCTGTCATGATGAGTGAGGAGCTGGCGGAGCATGTGGATTTCTTCAGTATCGGCACGAATGATCTGACACAGTATACGCTGGCGATCGACAGGCAGAACAATAGATTGGACAGATTCTATAATCCACATCATGAGGCAGTCCTGCGTATGATACAGATGACTGTTGACGGGGCACATAAGCATGGAAAATGGGTCGGCATCTGCGGAGAGCTGGGAGCGGATACGACACTGACCACACGATTTGTGCAGATGGGAATTGATGAACTCAGTGTGGCACCGTCCATGGTGCTGAATGTCCGTAGTAAAATATGCGAAATGGAGTGAGAGATTCATGAGAATATACAAAGCAAAAGATTATGCAGATATGAGCAGAAAGGCTGCAAATATCGTATCGGCACAGGTTATTATGAAACCGAATTGTGTTCTCGGACTGGCTACGGGATCCACTCCCATCGGCCTGTATAAACAGCTGGTGGAATGGTTCCGCAAGGGAGATCTGGACTTTTCTGAGGTTATGACGGTGAACCTGGATGAATATAAGGGTCTGAGCCGGGAAAACGATCAGAGTTATTATTATTTTATGCACCAGAATCTGTTTGACCATGTGAATATTCCGGTGGAAAATACACATCTGCCAAACGGAATGGAGCCGGATTCGGAGAAAGAATGCCATAGATATGCGGAACTGATCCAGTCACTGGGCGGTGTGGACCTGCAGCTTTTGGGAATTGGACATAACGGGCACATCGGTTTCAACGAACCGGGAGAGAGTTTTGACAAGCAGGTACATTGCGTGAACCTGACAGAGTCTACGATCGAAGCCAACAAGAGATTCTTCGCATCGGCGGAGGATGTCCCGAAGCAGGCATATACCATGGGGATCAAGACCATTATGCAGGCGAAGAAAATATTGATCGTAGCCAGCGGCGAAGACAAGGCGGAGATCGTACAGAAAGCTTTCTTCGGCCCCATTACACCGCAGGTGCCGGCATCGGTATTACAGCTTCATAATGATGTGACACTGGTGGCAGACGAAGCAGCGCTTAGTAAGCTTTCTGAATAAGAAAGGGGAAGCTGATAGGTCATGAGAATCAGAAATGCAAATATATATACAGAAGAGCATCGGTTTGTCAGAGGGGATGCAGCCGTGGAGAACGGCAGGTTCGTAAGCTGCACCGGGGATCCGGCAGGTGAGGAAGCTGTTGTGGATGCCAAAGGCATGTATCTGATACCGGGACTGGTGGATATTCATTTCCATGGTTGTAAGGGCGCAGATATGTGTGACGGTACGAAGGAAGCACTGGATGTCATCACATCATATGAAGCATCTGTCGGTGTGACAAGTGTCTGCCCGGCTACCATGACGATCCCTAAGGATGAACTGCTGGAGGTCATGAAAAATGCCGGCAACTATGAGTATTCCGGTGGATCCCACCTGGTGGGCATCAATATGGAAGGACCCTTTATCAGTCCGGCGAAAAAGGGTGCTCAGGCGGCGGAAAATATCATGCACTGCGATTATGAATATTTCAGTCAGCTGCAGAAAGCGGCGAACGGGCTGATCAAGCTGGTAGATATCGCACCGGAGGAGCCGGGAGCGATGGAATTTATCGACAGAGCCAAAGGAGAAGTGGTCATTTCACTGGCGCATACAGCTTCCGGTTATGATACAGCAAGGGAAGCCATTGAACGTGGAGCATCTCATGCGACACATTTGTATAATGCAATGCCGCCGCTGAACCACAGGGAGCCCGGCGTGATTGGAGCAGTGAGAGATTCAGAGAAATGTCATCCGGAGCTGATCTGTGATGGTGTACACATTCATCCGTCAGTGATCCGTGCAACGTTTGCGATGTTTGGCGCTGACCGCATGATCCTGATCAGTGACAGTATGCGTGCAACGGGACTGGAGGATGGTGAATATACGCTGGGAGGACAGCCGGTTACTGTCAGAGGCAATCTGGCTACCCTGCATGACGGCACGATCGCCGGATCGGCGACGAATCTGATGGATTGTATGCGGTTTGTAGTAAAAACAGTCGGTCTGCCGTTAGAGACGGCAGTGATGTGTGCCACGGAGAATCCGGCAAAGGAGATCGGCATTTTCAATGAAGTGGGCAGTATATCCGTTGGTAAGAGGGCAGATTTCGTACTCCTGGATCAGGAACTGAACATTGTAGCGGTATATATCGACGGAAAGGAGTTCACATGTTAGATTTTTTGAAAGGTAAGCGAAAAGGAAATTGTATCGGATCTCCCTGTAAGGGGAAGGCAGTTGCTCTTACGGAGGTGCCGGATCCTACATTTTCCGAGAAGATACTTGGAGACGGATTTGCAGTGATCCCCTCTGAGGGGAAAATATATGCTCCCGCAGACGGAGAGGTGACCGTGGTATTTGATACGCTCCATGCGATCACCATGACAACGGATCAGGGAGCGGAGCTTCTGATCCACATCGGACTGGACACCGTGACACTCAAGGGAGCCCCCTTCACGGCACATGTTGCTGCCGGAGACCATGTCAAAAAGGGCGATCTTCTGCTGGATGCGGATCTGGAGAAGATTCAGGAAGCCGGACTGCATATCATCACTCCGGTACTGGTCTGCAATACTGATGAATATAACAAGATCAGTATTCTGAAAGAGGGAGAGGTATCTCCCGGCGAGGACGTGCTCCAGATCTCTTAAGAGCGGTACGTCCGTATCAACTAATGAAACTGACCGGAACTGTTCCGGTTTAGTATAATGTAAAGGAGGAGAAATGTATGAAGTTTCTTCAAAAACTGGGTAAAGCGTTAATGCTTCCCGTAGCGGTTCTGCCGATCTGCGGTATCCTCATGGGTATTGGTTACTGGTTGTGCCCGGCAACAATGCAGGGTGGTGCGATCGAGGGTGTAAGAAATCTGATCGGTCTGTTCCTCGTAAAAGCTGGTGGTGCTCTGATCGACAACATGGCGATCCTGTTTGCAATCGGTGTAGGTGTCGGTATGTCAGAGAAAAATGACGGTACCGGAGCCATTGCAGCTCTGGCTTCCTGGCTGATGCTCACAACACTTCTGTCTACCGGATTTGTTACGACCATTATGCCCTCTATCGCTGAGGATGCTACCAAGACACTGGCATTCGATAAGATTGCGAATCCCTTTATCGGTATTATTGCCGGTATCATCGGTTCCATGTGCTACAACAAGTTCAAGGATACCAAGCTTCCCGACTGGCTGTCCTTCTTCAGTGGTAAGCGCTGCGTAGCTATCGTAGCAGGTGTGGTATCTATTCTGGCATCTGTTGTACTGCTGTTCGTATGGCCTTTACTGTTCGGCGGTCTGGTAGCTCTCGGTGAAGCTATCGAAAGTCTGGATGTAGTCGGTGCCGGCATTTATGCTTTCCTGAACCGTCTGCTGATCCCTACCGGATTACATCACGCACTGAACAACGTATTCTGGTTCGATACCATCGGACTGGGAGATCTGCAGCACTTCTGGAAAGGTGAGACAAGCGCTGATGTATCCTGGAGCCTTGGAATGTATATGTCCGGCTTCTTCCCTTGTATGATGTTCGGTGTCCCCGGTGCGGCTCTGGCAATGGTAAAATGTGCAAAGCCCGCCAAGAAAAAGGCAGCGATCGGTCTGGTAGCTTCCGCAGCAATCTGTTCCTTCATCTGCGGCGTTACCGAGCCCTTTGAGTTTGCATTCATGTTCTTAGCTCCCGGACTGTATGTGATCTACGCAGCACTGTACGGCATCTTCACCATGATCACTGTTGCTCTTGGCTTCCGTGCAGGCTTCAGCTTCTCCGCAGGTGCGATGGATCTGCTGTTCTCATCCTCCCTGCCTGCAGCAGCTAGAATCTGGCTGATCATCCCTCTGGGTATCGCAGCATTTGTTGTATTCTACTTCGTATTCCTCTTCGCTATCAAGAAATGGGATCTGAAGACCCCCGGTAGAGAAGATGATGATGTAGAAGCAGAGAAGAAGATCGAGCTGGCAAATGATGATTTCGCAGCAATCGCAGCAACCATTCTGGAAGGCTGCGGCGGCAAGGACAACATTGCAAGCATTGACAACTGCATCACAAGACTGAGACTGGAAGTAAAAGACATTACCGCAGTGAATGATAAGGTGATCAAATCTGCAGGCGTAGCCGGTGTCATGAAACCCGGTAAGACCTCCGTTCAGGTAATCATCGGACCTAAGGTTCAGTTCGTAGCGGATGCATTTTCCAAGCTTTGCGAATAATAAAGCACTGATAAAACTGAATATATGACCGGAAGAAAGACCTGCTTGGGAAGACCATGCGGGTCTTTCTTATACGCAGGCCCGATGCCTGCGGGATGTATTGTAATGTAATGGAGAGAAAAGTCATGAAAAAATCAACAGAAAAGTATAACCCGGCGATATATAGCATGTCTTCGGATAGACCGGATTCGCTGAAGCAGCGTGAAATTCATTTTCTGAACGGATCGACAGCCAAAATGCAGGCCGGATATTTCTCGGTGACAGAGGACACACGAGGGAAGGGGGGGATACAATATCTATTATTATTGTGATGAGTGTCTAAGTGATAATGATAGTGTGAAAAATAAGCATCTGGATACCTGTGCGACAACATTTCTGTGATGGCGCTTGAGAGGAATATGTTATCTTCCCAGACATAACCCGATATTATCAGAAATATAGCAGATGTACCCATGCTTCCCGGCGTAGGCGGCTGCCTGCCTGCGGATGGTGGGATCCATTGCGTATTCCAGGGTGTAAGCGGTACAGCCGTGTGACATAGCCAGATCCAGATACTCAGTATAGTATTCACGCGTGCTTTGATCATTTTTAGTATAGATATCCTTTGAAAAATCATACGCAGTAAAAACGTTCTCCTGGTTTACCCCATCGATGAGAACGTTTTTTTCAGTTGTAAGATATTTTTTTACAAAACAGTCCCCACCGTTGAGTATGATCTTTCTGCCGGTATGGTTCATATAGTCCAGAATCGTAAGGATTCCGTCATAGATGGATTCCTGCGGATAGTTATAGTATACATCCGTGTTATCGACAAAAAAGCCGTCCACACCCTTCTGTACCAGGGCGTCTACTCTGGAAGCTGTACATGCCTGCCATTCCGGAACTGAGACATCGATCCATTTTTCCTCCGGCCAGTTCTCATAGGCACCCAGAGTATATTTCTCAAAGTCTGTATCATAGGACCGGAAGCTCTCGATCGATCCAATATTGATATAGGAGTAGATTTCGCGGATACCATTTTCTCTTAAACGGGCAATGTCATTTTGGGAAAAATATTCCGCATCTATGACAAGCAGATCAATGTCAGAAAGCTTTTCTATGATTTCAGAATCTTCGCCGATCAGGACAACGTATTTTTCTGCTTCATCGGAAGGACCGGCGGAAGAATATCTTCGTTTTCTTCAATTAACGGCACCTCCCTTTTCCACGATCAGCACTCATATCTGCATCCAGATAATTATACAATAGATGACATCGCATTGCATCTATTTTAGAGCGTTTGGAGGGAAGGAAGCAGGAAGAAAGCATAGATAGAAAATGTTGTGAAAATATTGGTAAAAATGGTAAAAAGGGCGAAAAATATTGCGATTTGTGGTATAATTTTTATGTAAATGTAAGATGATGCCGGGATCAAAAATTACCGGCTTTATGCGTTCAACGGTTAAGATGACCGGGAAAGTAGGAAGTTATATGAAGATTCAGGATTTTTGTGACATGAACAAATTTGAGCAGATCATGAAGAACTGGGCAAACAGCACGGGACTGGCTACCGTGGCTGTGGATGCAGACGGAAAATACATCAGTGACTGTTATAATTTTACGGAGTTCTGTATTGACCTGACGAGAGGAAGCGCAGAGGGGAAGAAGCGCTGCGAGCAGTGTGACAGAGAAGGCCATGGTGTGTATCCCTGCCATGCGGGACTTGTGGATTTTGGTATTCCGATCACACTGGAGGATGGAACCGTGCTGGGCAGTATTATCGGAGGACAGGTGCTGCCGGAGAATCCGGATGAGGAGAAGTTCCGACAGACAGCGAGAGAGCTGGGTATTGACGAGGATAAATATATTAAGGCCCTGAAAAAGGTAAATGTGAAGACTAAGGGGCAAATAGATGCATCTGCAAATCTGCTGGGAGATGTGATCAACATGTTCGTGAGAGCCAGCTACGCCAACTGGAAAAACGAGAATCTGGTAGGTGAGCTGAAGGGTGGCATTGCGAAAGCAGCGGAACAGATCGAGGAAGCAACGGACAAGACCAAGGAAATCGATGGTTATAGTAAGAGACAGCAGATTTTGGCACTGAATGCTTCGATTGAGGCAGCAAGAGCCGGAGATCAGGGCAAGGGATTTGCGGTGGTAGCAACGGAGGTCCAGAAGCTGGCGAGAGATATGGCGACCTCCAGTGAAGCGATCAAGAAGATTCTCGGACAGTTATCTCATACGATCAACAATTTGAATCAATAGTAATTTAGAATAGAGTTTATAGGAAAACCGTTTTTCTGATCCACAAAGGATGCAGAAAGGCGGTTTTTTTGCACATTTTGCCTGTTTTCTTTTGATGTGTATAAAAAAGTCGGAGAAAGTGTCCGATATTCTCATTAGAATAACCAGGTAAACAAACGGATTTGGCATCTATTTTCAAGGAGGAGATAAGTATGACAGAGATAGGGGTAAGCAGCATCGGTGCATATGCTGCGCAGAGTAATTACAGCAAGAATACCAAGAACAAGACAATGAAGGATACGACGTGTGCTGCAGGCACGGTCGATACTTCCAAAGCAAAGCAGACGACGGGGAATTATGGTCAGACCATCGGTCAGCCGGAGTTGTCGGAGAAGGCTGCGAAATACTATGAGCAGCTGAAGAAGAAGTACGGAAATTATGATTTTATTCTGGTCAGCAGAGATCAGAAGGAGAATGCAAAAGCCAATGCTGCAAAATACGCCAACGGCTATAAGACGGTTGTTCTCATTGATGAAGACAAGATCGAACAGATGGCGACGGATGAGAAATTCCGCAAACAGTATGAGGGAATCCTGAGCGGTGCCGCTGCACAGATACAGCAGTTAAAGACCAGCCTGCAGAGTTCCGGTGCGCAGGTCAAGGGTTTTGGAATGCAGGTAAATGATGGAGGAACACTGTCATTTTTCGCTGTATTGAAGAAATCCAGCGCCGAGCAGAAGGCCCGGATCGAGAAAAAGGCTGAGCAGAAGAAAACAGAGAAAAAGGCTGCGGAGAAGAAGGCTGCTAAGAAAGAAAAGGAAGAACGGCTAAAAGACAAGAAGTCGGATAAGGTAGCAGACAGCAAGGAGGAAGCCGGCACAGAGGATACGGTAACGATCAGCGCCGGTTCCATAGAAGAACTGTTGTCTAAGATAGAAACCTACAATTTCAACACACGGAGTGACAGTGTGCAGACCGCAAGCGAACGGCAGGTCGGCCAGAATTTTGACTTCAGAGGGTAAGGTGATATTGTATGGTTTCTATGGGGAAATATGGAGGAACGTTCGTGCGCTCGAACAGCCGGGGAACGACGCAGATCACCTTCGGGAGTAGGACGAACCAGAGCAGTGCAAACGGCATTTTTGGGCAGCAGAATAACACGACTGCTTCGAAAAATTCGGTCAGTGATATTAAACGGATGCTTGCCCGGGACAGCCGGAGTACGCAGACGCAGGCAGCAAACAGCCTGGGACAGAAGTCTATCGTTACCAGCACGCTGAGCTACAGTGAAGCTTTGCGCAATCAGAGGCAGCAGACGAAAAACACGACGCTGGCTCTGAAAAAACTGAAATATCAGTTTAAAAATATTTCATCCAAAATACTGCGGAGCAAGACGTCCCAGGCGGCAAAGCAGGCAGCCGGGCAGGCGCGGAGAGAAGTCCTGCGCCTGAAACGGCAGAAGCAGAGCGGCAATTATGATGATGACGAGATCGAAGCAGCAATCAACCATGCCAAAGCCATGGAGCGTGTAGCGAAGAAAAAGGCGAAACACTTAGAAGAAGAGGAACTGGCGAAGGCAGCCGGCGGAATCTGGCAGGGTGAAAAAGTCTGCACGGACGAAGAAGAGAGAACTTCAGACACGGATCAGAATACGGACCCGGAAACTGAAGAGGAATTGCCCTGTGAGGCTTCGGATGCACAGACTGATATGGATCTGGAACAATATGATTATCCCCAGCTGGATCAGTTTTTGCTACAGACCAGTGACTTTATGGTGGAAATGAGCGATTTTACTTCCGAGATGATACAGGAACTGTCTGACAGTATGCGGGACATAATGGATGAGATGGGAATGGATGAGTTATCCGATACCATGCTCTCTGTGAAGAAGGACATCGATCCTGCAGACCTTAAGATGATGAAGATCAAACACCGCAACAAAGAGATGAAAGAAATCGTCAAGGCAGATGCGGAATACCTCAAGGCAGTGTTTGACCGTCTGGAGAAAATGAAGGACAATCCCGTCATTCCCTCCGGAGGCGGCATGAGCTTATCTGCCGGATCCTCCGGGACATCTTTTTCTGCCGATGCCGCTGGAATCGGTGTCCCGACCGTACCTGCATCGGTAATCGATATTTCGTTATAAAGTAGTATTCTGAGGAACTTAGGGTATCCCGATTTTCATACATTAAAAGACATGAAAATCGGGATATTTTTATAAAAATATGCCAACATTTTTGATTTACGTGAAAATTAACTTATAAGCGAGAAAAAGGAGAGAGCGGATGAAAACAGTAGTATTGTTGTATGATACCAGTTGTATTTACGAAATTGTGATACTGAATTATTTTCTGAAAGTAACGGGAAAAGAAATGCAGTTTGTATCTCTGGACGGGAAAGAGATTACGACCACGGAAGGATACCGGATAGTGCCGGAGGATCGGCTGGATTCTGCGGATCCGAAGGATGTGGAACTGCTGGTTATTCCGGGAGGAGATATTGAGAAGATAGATATTCCGGAGGTATGGAAGTACCTGAAAAGCGTAAAGGACCTGGGCGGACGGATCGCCGCCATCTGCGCTGGCGTGGATGTTGTAGAGCATGCAGGACTGTTAGAGGGGATCGAATCGACGCTCTCCGGTGAAAAAGATGTGGTGACTTCCGACCGGATCACTACTTCGAGAGCAAACGGCTATGTGGATTTTGCAATCGAAGTGGCGAAACAGCTGGAATTGTTCGAAGATGAAGCAGATCTGCAGGAGACCATTGCTTTCTGGCGGGAATTTCGGCGGATAGAGTCCAATTAAAATCTGTGTTCCCACATCGGCGTAGAGATCAGCGGAAAAGATCCTGCGCAGACAGTGCTCTATTATGAGCCACTTGTAAAATAGAGTGACAATAAACTGGCGACACCGGGAAACCGATGCCGCCAGTTTTATAGTTCCAGACTGTTAAGTTTCCATCTGCTCAATTGTGCATTTACAGTGGTTATGTTATAAAAAGACCAGAAATAACAGAAAGCGGTCGCTTGGGTGAAAAAAGTAGATTCAGGGGTGAAATTTTGTTATGCTGTTTGTAACAAACGAAGTATAAAAGTCGTCAATATAGATAGAAGGGAAACAAAGGAGGGGCTTATGAAGAAGATTAACATAAAAGCAACCATTTTTCTCAGTGCAATCGTATTGGTGGTAGTGGTACTTCTGCTGAATCTCATCGAATTCCGCAAAACGGTGGATTTCACGGTGCCGGGGATACAGATGCCGAAGGAGAACGCTTTCGGAAAGCAGGAAGAGGTACAAGTGAGCGTCAACGGAACCTATTATTACCGGGTACTGCCCTGGATCCACGGCAGCACTTTCCATGGGCAGATATCTTTCGTTGGAGAGGGAGAGGAACCGCAGAATTATTTCTTTACCTATGGAGCAAGCAGAGGATTTCTGAAGGAGGGAAGAGGGGCTGGCTGGATCGGAACCCCGGATGCCCAGACCACCGTAGCGATTTATCAGGCGGTACAGAATGTGGAAAAAGGGATGATATCCGTAGAGAATCCCGCCAGCTATGTTTTATATCCGGCGGCAACACCGGAAGAAGCCTATGCCATAGCGGATATATGGTATCCGGGAATGCTGGAGAATGAAGCAAAGACAGCATTCTGCGCGGCTTTTTTGCCGGAGGAGTGCCCGCAGAAGATCGGTTGCAGCTTCTGCACGGAGGATTACGATTATGTGGAAGATGTCGATACCGTAGAGCAGCTGTGGCAGGAATTTATACAGCTTTCCGGAAAAGTGACGTCAGATCCGATCCCGCCGGAAGAGATGGTGGAAGGTGTGGGATATTTTCAGTTTGTCTATGCAGACGGTGAGACAAGGACCTTTCGCTACGCGTCGGAAGAACAGGGATTATGGATAGGTGAGGACGAACGCTGCCTGGTGGACGGCCAGGCTTTCTATGACTGGCAGGAGCGTCTGATGGAAGCGTTGCAGAAGTAAGCACGGGAAAGAGAGGGGCGGAAATCTGCTCCATTCGCAGCAGATCCCACATCGGACAGGGGTATGCGAAGCAGTATGGTGAGGAACTGCGGCAGTATTGGGAAGCAACCAATGAGGTTTTTGTGTGGATCAGTGAACAGTATCAGAAACCGTTATATGTCACTTCGGATGTGACCATAGGAGATGGAAAGACAGTGATCTCTTTCCGGGGGACCGGCACTTCCATGACTACCGGGGAGACAGAGGAAATCCATAGAGACTGCGTGCTGGATTTTGAAATGCATGCGGAGGTATTGCGCTCGGAAGAAGAGCCGGAGCTGACAGTAAGTGACTAGAATCCGGAAGAAGAGGGACAACAGAATCAGATTTCTTACTTGACAGATGGGTCGGTAGAATGTAGACTATAATTACAAAGAGTCTATAAAACATCGACTATGCCTTGCCGGGGGGCAGGACAGGAGGGGCTTATGGGTGAGAATATCTACAGAATATTTGACGGTGTATGGAACTTAAGTCTGGTGGGAGGATACTGCGTGCTGCTGGTGCTCCTCGCCAGACTTTTGTTGCAAAAAGCACCAAAATGGTGCTCCTATCTGTTATGGGGAATCGTGTTTGTGCGGTTGTGCTGTCCGATACTACCGGAGACAGGAATCAGTCTGATTCCGGACAAATTGCTGTCTGTGGGGACAGAGATGACGTCCGGGCAGCAGACAGTCGGTCCGGGCAGTCATGGTTATGCAGAGGCCAACGATACGAAGGATATCGGAGATGTCCTGCGGCGGGAGTACGATGCAGAGGAAGTACCGGACAGCCAGACAGCAGAAAAAACGATGGCTGTGGGAAATGACAATACTGTCATGAACGCTGACGGCACGCAGGATTTTTCCCTGGGAACTGCGAGAACAGAAAGTGGAGCTACGGTTGCAGGGGTGGCAGCCAGTGGAACAGATGCAGTGATTTCGGGAACATC
>ERZ780030.64-NODE-64-length-65561-cov-6.703157_pt1 | contig 65561 bp, 53 predicted proteins | sample MGYA00511857_ERZ780030 | MGnify/ENA primary metagenome ERZ780030 (study PRJEB29588, sample SAMEA2162530) | human gut metagenome | biome: human gut; feature: human-associated habitat; material: faeces | place: Denmark | collected 2008/2010 ... | reverse complement strand
TTATAGCAGAGCCTGTGAAAGCAGAAAAGTGTGGGTAAAAGTACGGAAACTCAAGATTTTACATAGATTGCAGTATTCCTGAAAATATGCTATGATACTTTTAAATGAGCGAAAAAAGTAAAAAGAATCAGACAATTCAATATTATGATCAAAATGCCGCCGATTTTGTGGAGAACACGCGGAATGTAGATTTTCATGTAATGCAGGATGAATTTATAGAAGGGCTTCCTGCTGGGGCGAAGATCCTGGATCTGGGCTGCGGCTCCGGAAGGGATACGAAATATTTCCTGGAGCATGGATATCGGGTAGACGCGATAGACGGCTCCGCGGAACTGTGCGCGTTGGCATCAGAGTACACGGGGATTCCGGTGAAATGCCAGTTGTTCCAAGAGCTGGATGCATCGGAAGTGTATGACGGTATCTGGGCGTGCTCATCGTTGCTACATTTATCCTATGGGGAACTGGATGAAGTGTTATATCGCATCGAGAAGGCACTGAAGCCGCAAGGCATTTTGTACATGTCATTTAAGCATGGTGTATTTGAGGGGGAAAGGAACGGCAGATATTTTCTGGATTTTACAGAAGAGAAACTGGAGCAGCTGCTGAAAAAACATACGAGTTTACAGCAACTGCGGAACTTTCTGACAGAAGATGTACGACCGGACAGGGAAGAAAGATGGCTGAATCTATTCCTGAAAAAGATCAATTCTTAACTGCATATCCGAACTATGTCCTCCGGGAGACAGTGACTTATCCGAATGGCGGTGTGAGTCGCTTTTATGATGATGGAGTGGACATGGTCATTATCGATGATAAAATCTGCTCCTGCCGCGATGGCGAGCAGATTTTTCCTTATACATTGATCACAGATAAACAAAACCACTATATGAAAATATACCGTAGAGTATTCCGATTTCTGGGATTTGATCCGGAAACGATAGAAAAATGCCTGCGGAAAAGCCGACAGGAAGTGTTGCACTCTACCAAAAAGATCTCAGAAAGAGGAGAGTATGCGGACTCTTCACCGCTGGAGCTGCTGTTTGAACAGAATTTCACGGATGTCTACGGTATGCGGGCATTGAAATACCTGCAAAAAGAATTCCGGATATCCGATGAGGACGGCAACAATTATTTCCTCGATTATCTCGTAGATACCGCAGACAGCAGAGTGGCAATCGAGGAAAACGGAATTCATTACCACCATCCGCAGCTGATCGGAATAGAGGGCTATCGAAAGCAGTTGCGCAAGCAGAATACCTGCGCATTGTGGGGACTAAAGCTATACCGTTTTTCCACGGAAGATTGCCGATTCAAGGATCGTATCGAGGATGATATCCGGTCTTACCTGGGAAAAGACACCGGCGGATTCCGGGAAGCGGGATTGCTGTTGGAACGTAAAACGGAATTGTATGAGCACCAGGAGATCAGTCTTGCACAGATAGAGGAACGGCGGGAAAAAGGGATTCGTGCATTCCTCATTGTATTACCTACCGCAGCGGGCAAGTCCCGGATCGTGGAAGAAGATATTCAGAAATTTGCAGCCGGAAAAGAGCAGTTCCGGGTTTTGATCCTGGCACCGAATACGAACATCATTGCGGACTGGAAAGAGAGAATCGACAAGGACCTGCAGCCGTTGCAGGACCGGATTGATATTAAGACTTACAGCTATGCAGTAAGACATTACCATGAAAAAACAAGGGATTATTATTCCTATATTGTAGTGGATGAGGCGCACCACGCGGTGGCTCCGATGTTAAAGCGGGTGATCCAATACTATGCGCCGGAATTCCTCGTAGGATTGACAGCGACGGATCAGCGCCCGGATAAAAAGAGACTGGAAGAAATCTTCGGAAATTATACAACAGAGCTTTCTCTGAAGGATGCAATGGAGAAGGGAGTTGTGGCGAGGGCGAATGTCTACCGGATCGAGACGAATATTGATCTGAGCCATGTCCGTTTTAACGGAAAAGATTATGTGAATGCGGATCTGGAGAAGAGTGTGCGTGTCACTTCCCGAAATGAATTGATCGTAAATGTGCTGAAGGACTATTTCACAGAGGGAGATGCCGGAAAACGTCAGGGAATTATCTTCTGTATCAACAAGGCGCATACCAAAGGGGTGGCCCGCCTGCTGACCGCAGCCGGTATCTCAGCGCAGGATTACAGTGGAGATACAAAACACCCGGAGAAGGTTATGCAGGAGTTCAAGGAGCATAAGATACGTTTCCTCTGCGCCTGCGATATGATCTCGGAAGGCTGGGACTATCCGGAACTCGGAATCCTCGTTATGGCGCGTCCGACGCTGTCGAAGGTGCTGTATCTTCAACAGATCGGCAGAGGCTTGCGCCGGACATCCATCAAGAAAAATGTGTTCGTCATTGATGTGGTAGATGAATACGGAGCCATGGTAAGCCCCTGCAGTATGCATGCTATCTTCGGAAACTCATTGTATGTTCCGTTCGGCGATATCACCAGACAGGATTACCTGCCGGGACAGATGATCGAGATCGATGGCATCACAGAGCGCGTGGAACGGATCGTGGAAGTGGACATCCATACCTTTGAAGAAAAGTATGGGGATTACTACAGTCAGGAGCAGCTGGCGAGAGAGTACTTCGTCAATACCGGAACGATCACCAGCTGGATCCGTAAGGGGAAGATTACACCAACAGTGGAATTCCCCTTCGGCAGCAAGAAGATTAGCCTGTTCAGCCCGGAGGATGTAGAGAAATACAGAAAAGAAATGAACATCCAGGAGCATAATGATGAAACTGTTCGGGATGACTTTTTTGCATTCCTGGAGGAAAGAGATTATTCATTGTCTTATAAGATGCCGTTCCTGCTGTCGTTTATCGATCATATGGACACGATAGGCGATGCGAAGATCGAGGATGTGCTGACAGATTACATAACCTTTTATCAGGACAGGATCGATAAAGGACTGCCGGTGGATCGCCCCAGCTGCCCTTATAATGCTGAGACTCTGAAAGACCGGAAAATGATCAAAAGCAGCATGCTGACCAATCCCTTTGAAAAGTTCGAGAGAAAGAGATTTATGTACTACTCGAAGGATTTGGGAGTGATCTCACTGAATCATGCACTGTTGGCGAAGATGAGTGAGGGGGATTGGGAGAGAGTGAAAGGGCAGATGAGGGAAGATTTGGAGAGGTATTATAAGCAGGTTTGATAAGATATGACAAATAGTTGTTGAAAATAATTTGCTCTCAAAATAGGAAAGGAAGTAATTATGGCTAAGACAGAATGGCAATTGTTAGATTACAAAACAGCATTTCGAGATACAAAACTTCATCTTGCTTTGCGATTAAGAGGGTCTCAGAAATTTTTAAAAGAAATTTTCAGACAATTATAGATTCCTATAACTTTTTTATTGAGAGCTGAAGGTTGTTAAATTATAATTTATTATGTAGGATTTGTATACTATTTGAATGAGGTGGAATACGATGCCAGTCAAGATTTGGCCACGCGAATTTGAGAAAAAAGATCACATCAATGCTGCAGAAAGATTTTTGCTTCGTAATGCAATGCGAAACTTAAAAGAAGGATGCTTTGCGATTGGAATTGATCCTGTAGGATTCGCGACAGATAAAGTTCACATGGGGATGTATATAAGTCCTAACGAAGGACTAATCACTTTTTCAATAGTCCAGGAAAATTTGGATCCGGCTGCTGTGGCAGGATATCTTGCAATGGAAAAAGTGATTGAACCAGCTATATACGAGAGACTCTTGAATTCCAGACTCTTGATTGCGAGAAGTGGGGATAAAAAGATTCTAAAGTTCCCATATAAACATATTTTTATCTTTCCGGATGAAGAAATACCGGTTGTTTCATGCGATGCTGACACTTTACTGGCATTCGCACCGTATTCTGCGGTTAGATTTTTTATTCCAACAACTGCAAAGAATCGTCCTAAATTCTTAAAGGATCTTAGGATGTTTGATGATATACGAATGCCATATGATTCTAATTTTACAGCGTTATCTGATGAGGAGTGCTTGGCGATTTTTGAAAGATTAGCACCGGAGTACACAGTGGTGCTCAAAGAAAAAGACGAGGTTGAAGTTGTTGAAACAACCGATGAGCTTCCGGCGGAGAGTGAAGAGATCAACGGCAATGAAGTAGAATATAGAACATTTTATCTGGATGATTATCAGGTGGCTCTGATTAATGACATGGGGCGCGGCCATAGAGTTATGCTAGCAAATGCTGGTGCGGGTAAAAGTGTCTTGCTGCTCTCAAAGGCATTTAAGTATGCCAGCATGTATAAGGATAAGAATATACTGCTGACCTGCTATAACAATAACCTAGCTGATTCCTATCAATTTAAAAAGAACTGTGCTGGGCTTAACAGTGACAAACATAGAAAGTTATATATTATGACACTGCATAAACTCGTAGCTAAGCTTTTTAAGGAATGCTTGGGCAAAACAATAGAAGGCTTTGCAACCGATGAACAAATTCAGGAATGCATCGAGCTAGTAAAAAGTAATCAGATAAAAATACAATTTAAGGCCATTTTTATAGATGAGGTACAGATTTTTACACCGTTATACCTGGAACTCTGCTATGTGCTACTCGAAAAAACGGATGATGCATTATTCTTGATGGCTGGTGATTTGAACCAAACAGTTAGAAATCAAAGCCGAAGAGGTGATGCACCGTGGAAAAAGATAAATAACGGCAGTCTAGATTTTACAGGACGTGTAAAATACATCGAAAAGAATTACAGAAATAGTCCGGAGATAAGTGGATTCTTAAATCGCATGCTGGTTTATATGAATGGCTTTTTGAGCAGATTTCAGATGATTAATATTGATGAATTTGAATACGACCTCTTTGAAAAAGGCGTGAGTGAAAATGTTGCTCTCAAAGTAAAAACGGGTATAAACAGAGTCAATATTCAGACGGAGACAGTGGATGCTATAAAAGAAATCGTTGAGAAGTATCACATTGGATATTCAGAAATAGCGGTTCTGTATCCGGTAAAAGATAATAAAGCGCTCAACTATCATATTCAGTACTGGATAAGGAAAGCTTTCGAAGACAATAACATTCCATACTCGTTTATTTCGACTACGGATGATGGACAACGTGCCACATATAGTAATTCAAATGGTGTTGTTGTTTCATCAATTGATTCGTCATTGGGATTGGATTTTAGAGCGGTAGTTTTAACCGGATTATATCCTTACACATACGTATTCGATGAAAGCAGCCATCGCCATAGGTTGAGCAATTGGGAATCCATAAAAGATCTTGAAGATGATGCTAAAGAAGCTGCTCAGATTCAGATGAGAAAACTGTACACAGCCTGTTCGAGGGCAAGAGAGGTTTTATATGTATTGAGTGATGCAGAAACGGGTACTGTAATAGACGATATTATTAGAAACGGGGAAAAGAAATGAATGATTACAATGTATTGGCAAAGTTTCTTACAGACAAATACATAGATCGTGTTTCGGGAAGAGATTTTCCGGAAAGGATTGTAGGAGAAGATCCCGAGAAGGTTGTCATGGCAGGTACCATGGCAGAGGATCGAAACGAAGAAACTTTTGAGGGTGGTTATAGAGAGGATCTATCAAAACAATTTGAAAGTATTCCGTCTATCAGTCTGTCGTTTCACATAGATAAAAAATCTGAGGGAAGTATGCGTATCATTCCGCGCGGATTACTTTTTTATACAGTGTTGCCTACATATGAAGAGGTCAAAGACTATATTATTCGCATTCAGTCAGAAAGAGATCATTACGTTTATAAGTCCATTGAAGAACTGAAGGAAAAATACCCGGATATCCATTACCAGCTTCCGCAGGTGTATAAGAAGGTGGCCATTGAAGATGTACTAAAAGATGGAATAGAGATTTCTCTCGCGGATCTTACTTGCGGAAAATCGCATCTGGAAGCGTTAATCAATGATCAATTAAATATTATTGCGGATCAAATTGTAGACGAGATACGAATTGTTCCTGATGCAGATTTATACTTTAGCGATTTGCTCGACAAGGATCGTTTCGAACTGAAGTGCGTCGCAAAACCGGAAAAAATTAATGCTCATTGGAACGTTGATATTTATCAGATTATTTCTGAAGAGGATGGAGATTATTATTTCACTTTCCAGATGGTTAATAAAACGGCAAAGCCGGATAGACAGAATCTAGGATATCTTCCGAAGATTTATGATGCCGGTATGACGATTATTGCAGATAATGGAATCAAGTTTAAGGAAATACCAATGAGGTATTTCAAAACTGGGTTTAAAAAGAAAGATCCTGTATATGCAGTAGCAGAAAATGTCTCCGTTAAATTTGATGTGGATGAGAACGCACTTAGAACTGTAAATATTCCTAGATACTATCAGATGCGTACTATTACGAATGATAAGTATAGTGATTATACCAAGTTCAGTGCACTCATCGAAGATCCGGTAAAAAATTTAAAGTATATTCTGTCTGAGTTAAAGAAGGATTATCAGATTTGCTATGATGAATTTGATAATGCTGAAAGATTGTCTGATGTGGCGAGGGATAACTATCGTGATGCATTGTCTGATTACGAAACTGAGATAGCAAGATTTGAAGATGGAATTCAGCAGATTGAATATACGGACTGGGTTAAACGTGCCTTTGTTCTTATGAACAAAACTTTCCAAACCAAACTAGATTCCAATACTCATCCTATTGAAGGCTGGAGGCTGTTCCAGATTGTTTTTATTGTGTCTATGATTTGCGAAGTTATTCGTAGTGAGTATAAGGATGATCCAGATCCGGCATTGAAGAAGGCAGATAATGATATAGCTAATTTGCTTTACTTTCCTACTGGTGGTGGTAAGACAGAAGCATTTCTTGGAATAACAGTCTTCTCAATGTTTTTTGATCGAGTCAGAGGAAAAGAGGAAGGTGTAACTGCAATTCTGAAGTACCCTTTAAGATTGCTTGCCGTTCAGCAGTTGGAACGTGTTCTTACTGTTGTCATGAAAGCAAATATCGTAAGAAAGCTGGATACACAACTTCGGGATACAAATGCGTTTTCTTTAGGCTTCTTTGTTGGTCAGGCTAATACACCGAACAGAATTGCTCCGAATGAACAATTAAGTAATCGAGGAAACCAGAACGCAAGTAAGCAGCTGATACTTGAAAGTGATCAGGAAACCTTAAATGAATATTATCGCTTTATTGATACCTGCCCTGTATGTGGTAAGAAGATGATTAATGTGAAATTCAATCAGGGGGGGTGGAGATTAGAGCATATTTGTGATAACCCTGACTGTGAGATTCATGCACTTCCACTGTATATTGTCGATAGTGAAATCTATAGGTATTTGCCTTCTGTGATTGTAAGTACGATTGATAAGATGGCTATGGTTGGAACTACTTATGAGTTTAAGATGCTTTTTGGTCAAGTGAAAAATAGATGTAAGATACATGGATTTAGCGGCGGATCGAAATGCTTATGTGCCAAAGCAGGATGCAAGAATCCGCTTGAAACTGTCAAACTTCTTAAGGATCCAATTCCGACATTGTTTATTCAGGATGAGCTTCATTTGGTAAAGGAGAGTCTGGGGACATTTGACTCTCATTATGAATCGTTTTTGAAGTATTATGCTGAAAAATTAGTTCCTGAACCTCAGCGTAAGAAGATTAGATATGTAGGTGCGACTGCAACGATTTCCATGTATGAGGAGCATCTCAACAATTTATATCACATGAACGGCAGGAGATTTCCGTGCGAATATCCTTCCATGCAGAACAATCGAAATTTCTATTCTAAGACGGATGAGAATGATATTACTCGCATTATTCTTGGGTATGTGCCATATGGAAGATCAATCACGGACAGTGTATGGCAGTCAGTTCTTGCCATGAAAGTTATTGTGTATGACATGATGACACACGCTGAAGATTACCATAATCTTCTTAAGAATAAATATGAATATCAAGGAACGGTAGAAGAACTTAAAGAAAAACTCTATGATTACTGGATTGAACTTGTATATAATAAGGTCAAGAATGATGTAAACAACCTTTACAATGCATTCCAGAACCAGGCAAACAACTACCTTGAGGATAAAGGCATTCCTAAGTACTATCCGGAATCTATGACGAGCGATACGGATTTTCAGAGTGTAAGAAAGACTCTTTTTGAAATCCAAGAGAATCGCAAGAATTTGGAAAGCAAAAACTTATTACTTGCCACAAGTACAATATCTCACGGTGTGGATGAAGATTCGTTTAACGTTATGTACTTCTTTGGTATTCCGAATAATAATGCGGAGTACATTCAGGCATATTCAAGAACCGGTCGTAAGTACACTGGCATTGTAATGGATCTTATTCGATTGACGAGAGTAAGAGACAGATCGTATTTAAAGAATTTTGTTATTTTCCATCAGAATAAAGATGATCTTGTAGAACCGGTACCGATCAACCGTTGGGCTAAGAATGCGGTCTATTGTACTCTTCCTGGTCTGTTGGTGGCTGTATTATATCAGTACTATGCACCAATATTGAATATAGAGAATGTTTATTCTGCGAGCACATGGAAGAAAGTGTTTGAAAATGAGGATATAGATCCCAAGGAAGTTGCACAAATACTAATTGAAGTGTACGGGTGCAATGATGGAGAGAAAATGTCTGATGCATATCGTGAAGCAGTAATAGATGAGGTTCTAAGGATTTGCAATGGATTAAAAACATACACACCGGGACCGAATGAATTTTTGTCTGACGGAATATCTAGATACTCACATGGAAACAAGAAACCGATGCGAAGCCTGAGAGATACTGAGGAACAAGTTACTATACGAATTGATTAAGGGAGAAAAACTTTTATGAGTACAAATATGTCAAGAAGTAAAAGCCAGGCTGTATACAGCTTCCTTCCGCATATGTGGGTAGCTAGCCGAGGAGATGGTTCAAGTATCACTGCTGAGATTAGTGGCTGGAATTACCGAAGGATGGATGATGTTTATCAGAATTTTATTGAGGGCGAAATCAAACGTCAGATTCGGTTATTTGGTAATCGCGGAGGGGACATTTCTTCTTTCGGCATAGATGATCATGTACATAGCTATACAATAGTTGAACCTGCGATGAATGAAACAGCCGAAGATATCGTTGGAGTTAAATCACCATTGGTGTTTTATTGCAACTCTTGTCATGAAGTTATTCAAAAAAGAAACGCTGATGACATTGACCACATGAAATGGAAATGTCCTACTTGCGGTTCCACTCTTAAACAGCTGCAAATGGTATATGCCTGTGAATGTGGACATGCAGAGGCAGTAAAGATTCCGTATGTTGCAGGTGGTTATAAGAAGATGAAATATCTTCCAAATGAAAATCCTTATCGAATGATTGCAGTTACAGAATCGGGAGAGCGAAAGGCTGAACTGGCTATATCGTGTCCAAATTGCAAAGCGAGACTTGTTCCGGACAACGCAGAATCTACAAGAAACTATAAGCCTTTTTCATTGAAGATTATTAATATTGCCGATAAGCGAAATGGTGAATTCTTTGAAAAAGGTCTAACAGCGCAAAAGGTATTGGTCGCGAAATGGTTTAATAAACTATCTCAAGATAAATTTGTAGAGATACTTGATAATTTGGCACTTGCTTTTAGCAATCACAATACTAACGATGCCAAGAGAAAAGAAGCAGAGCTAACCATCCAGAAGATGATTGATAGTGGCGCTTTACCGGAATCTATGCGTGAGGCAATGATTAACAGCATGGTTTCAGTAACAACAGAGAGTGCGCTTTCTGTAGAACCATTTGTAAATGCCTGTGATCAGCTCTTTGCTAAGCTTAAAAAGCAGGATGAAATATCCTATGGAAGCTGGATAGAAAACTTTGCATTTAAGTTAATGCAGTACAACACATTGAAGTATGCACCCAAGGTTCTAACGCTTGAAGATTCTATCAGTAAGCAATTATCAATGGACTTCATCGATTCTGAGGATGATATCCTTGATCTGAATCGTAAGATGGGAATTTTTTCAATGCAGGTTTCTTGTGACATTGAGATTATAAATTGCACTTATGGATATACAAGAAGAGTTTCGGATCCGGCTCAGGCTAAGAAGAATCTTAAACTGGTAGCCTTCAATAAATATAAAGACAATTCATCTTTAGTTTATGGGGCAAAATTGGAAACAGAAGGAATTCTTTTTGAAATAGACAGAGTGAAGATTCTTAATTGGCTTCTAATTAATGAAGTGATTACAGAAGCAGAGATGCCGGACATAGACGATGAGGTTGCTGTAAAAGAATGGTTTGCTGAAAATGTTCACAGTGAATTGGTAAATATCTTCAGTGGAGTTGATGAAGGTGAGAAGATTACGAAGAATATATTTGGTCTTCTTCATTCAATTTCTCATGCATTTATGAAGACTGCTGGAGAAATAAGCGGGTTGGAGGATACATCCCTTACGGAAGTCATTATTCTTGAGACTACAAGTATCTTTATCTATGCGCAGACTTCTCAGGGTATACCTTTGGGTGCACTATCGGGAATGATAGAGACTAACTACTATAACTTCCTACAAAAGGTAATTACTGAGATGAGAAACTGTATTTTTGATCCTATTTGTGAAGAACGTGATGATACATCCTGTAGTGCTTGTATGATATTGCCTGAAATTTGCTGTGAGTTTTTCAATCATGATTTAGGTCGAAAGTACATGTATACATTAAAGGAAAACCCTGATACAAAAAAACCGTTTATTGGATTTTGGGAGATGTAGCTATGGCAGTAATGTATCCAAATAATATTCATGTGCTGGATCCGGAAGAATCAGAGTTGGAAGTGTATAGTCAACTTAGGGATCAACTGGATGATTCTTATACGGTTTTTTATTCGGTGGAGTGGAACCGCAAAAGAAAAGACGGATCATTGGAAAAATCAGAAGCAGATTTTATTATCGAGAATCCCAAATATGGATTCTTATGCCTGGAAGTAAAAGGTGGTAGCCATATGGAAATATCGCCGGAAGGAACCTGGACGCTTCATACGATCAAGTATGGCTCACGGGATTTGGACCGAAGCCCGTACAAGCAGGCTGAAGATAGCATGTATTTCTTTAAGGATAAATACAAGAAGGAATACAATATAGATTATTCTGGACTATTTGGTGCAGGTGCTGTATTTCCGTTTTATGTTCTCCCTCATTCGGAAAGCATAAGTAATAGGGATAGTATATGTACTATAGAGTCTCCTGAGATGAATAATCTGGCGGAGAAGATTAAGGGAATGTTTAAAGCCTGGGGAGGAGCACGATTTGGTCGGAACAGATATAGCCAACAGGAACACCAATTCTTTTTGGATATGGTTCGAAAAAGAACTGCTATGGCAGCTGCAGCTGGAGCTTTAGTCAAGTTTAAGGAGAAACAGCTAGATGAAGTAAATCGTGCACAGGATAATTACATTTATTTCCTGTCAAATATTCGACAGTTTTATGTTCGTGGAGGTGCGGGAACCGGAAAAACTTGGATTGCCCTTAAATTGGCCAATGGTGAGGCTGAGAACGGTGGAAAGGTACTTCTTACATGCAAATCGGTAGCGCTTGCCAGTACTTTAAAAGGTATGGCTGAAGAAGGCGTAGATGTAGTGGATTTGGATACACTGAAGGGAAGCGGCATCAAAGGACAATATGATGCTATATTTGTGGACGAAGCACAGGATTTCTCGGAGGAAGATGCTTTTAATCTAAAACTCTTTCTAAAGGACGAAAAGCAATCACGTTTGGGAGTTTTTTATGATGATGTTCAAAAAGTGAGGGCAGAAACCTTTGGTGATGCTTTTATGATCGAGATTCCGCCATTCATGCTTCATGAGAACATTAGAAATACTGCCAATATATATAAATATGCAACCAGCGAAACTGAGTTGGGTCAAGATGTGATTACTAATCCTGTAGAAGGTCCAACTCCCAAAAGTGAGAACATAGCTGGAAATAAGAAACTTGCACAGCGACTGAACAATCTTTTGAAAGAGTATTTGGTGGATGAAAAATTACAAACATCCTCGATGGTAATTCTGGTGGATGATCTGGAGGAGTTTAATGGTCTTTTTCCAGATGGAATTGCCAAATGGAAGTTCGTAGAGCATCCTTGTCAGACTGAAGAGGAGATAAGAGTATCTACAGTTGAGGCTTTTAAGGGATTGGAATCAGATATGATCATTTATATTCGTAGGAATGACGCATCGCAGAATCTAAATTATATCGCATATACAAGGGCAAAGTACTATTTGATTGAACTTGTGGTGCAGTAAATGGAAACGGTAATAAATAGTGAATGAAAATGTAGAGCCTATCTTAAAATGGGCCGGAGGTAAGAGGCAATTATTGGGCGAATTGCTTCCTTTGGTTCCGGAATATAAAGGAAAATACATAGAACCATTTATGGGAGGAGGGGCAATGTTTTTTGCCCTTTCTCCGGAGACTGCAGTTTTATCGGACTGTAATGAGGAATTAATTGCGTTATATAAGACAGTTTCTAAACATCCGGATCTAGTCATTGAAGAGCTAAAAAAATATAAGAATACGGAGAAAGAGTATTACAGAATCAGGGCGTTGGATTGGAAAAGTCTCAGCGAGGTAGATGCTGCTGCAAGAATGATTTTCCTTAACAAGACTGGATTTAACGGTCTATATAGAGTTAATAGACAAGGCGGATTTAACGTACCTTACGGAAAAAACAAGAGGACGCAGTTCTGCAATGAAGAACAAATTTTAAAGGCCGCAAAAGCACTAAAAAAGAAAAAGCTTCTTTGCGGTGACTACAAGAGAATACTAAAGAAGTATGCTGAACCCGGAGATTTTATTTTCTTGGATCCACCATATTTTCAGGTGACGGAGCGAGAGATTTTTCTCCGTTATACAAGTGATAGGTTTTATGAACCGGACCAAGAGGAATTGGCAGAAATCGTTAATGATTTATATGACATGGGATGCGAAGTGATGATGACGAATTCAAATCATCCTAGAATATATGACCTTTATAGTAGGTTTGGCATTAAAGTTGTCCAGGTTCGTAGAGCGGTTAACTGTAAAGGTGATGGACGAAAAGGCGAAGACACCATCATTACAGCATTTCATTGATGGGTGAATTATGAAGCTTATAAGGTATTGAAGGGAAGAAGTAGCAATGATTGGTTGGAGTTTTCCGTCGAGAAACAATGGTGATATTGAGGGATTTTCAAATCCTGCACTGGAATGGTTCAAGGGGAGTCCTCTCAGAGCCCTGGCAAGAGAAATCTGCCAGAACTCTCTTGATGCACAATATGAAGAAGATGAGCCTGTAAGAATCGAGTTTAAGAAAGAGTTCGTAAGTACAAGTTCATTCCCGGGTATGACAGGGTTACAAAGTATTCTTTTGAAATGTAAGAGTTTTTGGTCTGAAGATGGAAATGACAGAACGCGAGCATTTATTAACACTGCCTTGCGTGATCTTCGAGAGGAGAAGATCTGTGTATTAAGAGTTAGTGACTATAATACGAAGGGGTTGGAAGGACCTTACAGTTCTCATGGAATAACTCCATGGGTGAGTCTTGTAAAAGGTACTGCGTTCTCTGTCAAGGCATCTGTCAAGACTGCAGCGGGTAGTTATGGAATAGGAAAAGCAGCGCCGTTCATTAACTCCAAGTATCAAACGGTGTTTTATCGAACAAAAAATATTGCGGGAGAAACGGCAGTACAGGGAGTTGCACATCTTATGTCCTTCTCGGATGAAAGCTATGGCGATGTAGATCCAATCAGACGTTCTGTCGGTTATTTTGGTGAAACTAATGGAAATATAGCCGTTCCGAATATGGCTGAACTGGATAGACTGTATGCTAGAACGGATGTGGGAACAGATCTATTTGTTCCCGGATTCAATTTTGTCGTCGATGGAAAAAATGATTGGATAAACCAGATGATAGGTGAGATTCTGGAAAACTTTTTGATGGCAATAGAATACAAGAATCTTGTTGTCTCTATTGAAGGTCGGGATATCACCAGAGATACGGTTCGTTATGCTATTGCGCGCAATCAGAAATATGCAAAGGATGCATATTACTTTAACAAAATCCTTATGGCTGAGCCGGACAAGATTGTGGATGAAGATTACAATTTTCATGGTATGGGTCAGCTCAGACTTAGATTATTGTACGCAAATGATCTGAACAAAAAGATCCTGGTTGTTCGTAAATCAGGTATGAAGATATCCGAGATTAAAGGTTTGCCAAAGGGAATATCATATACAGGAATTCTTGAGCTACAAGGGGAACGATTGAATGCGTTCTTTAGAGAGATGGAAAATCCGACTCATGATAAATGGGAACCTAACAGACATTCAAACCCCTCCCTGGCTAAGATGTATAGGACTGAATTAGAGGAATGGGTTAAATCTGTTATCCGGCAGAAAGTGGAAGAAATGTCTGGTGCAGAAGTATTGATTGATACAGGAACTCTTTTTAATACCGCCGGAAAGAATGAATCGTCAAGAAGTGACGATGATAGTGATGCTCCCAAAAAAGAAAATATCATTGACACAACAAAAAACGTTGAGATTGTAATCGAACCTAAAAAGACTACATCGGTTCGCAGTGCAAGCGGCTCAGGAAGTAGAAAAGTATCTGGAACGATTGATGATACTGGAAATCTTTCTGGACACAGACATCGTGATGGTGAGCGACCTCAAAAACCCACCGGAAGAAAAGGAAGAGAAGATCAAGGCGGACAGGACTCGGTTTTTTCTGGAATGTCATACATTAATGTCTCAGCGCGCGTTATAAGTGTGGGTGGTGGCGTGAATCGCCTTATCTGTATTCCAGAGAAGAATCTTTCTTATGGAGAAGTACAGGTTCTTGCTACAGGTGAAAATGGAAAGTCTATGCCAATCCGGATTAACAATATTATCAAAGGAACGAACCAGGCGTTGATCAAGGATGGAAAGATTATATTGAAGGGTATTAGTCAGGGAGAGAAAGTCGTCGTCGATTTTCAGGTGTCCGGAAGACAAAACTATGCAATGGGGGTGGAAGTAAGTGGAAATCAAGAATAGATTGTTCCCTTATCCAGTGTTATGTGCGGATACCGATGATTACACATCCGGGAGCTTTTCTGTAGATACGGAAATAGTAAGTCAAGACATGCATAGTCTTATACTGAAATTTCACATGAAACTTGATAACCCGGGATTAAAGACTCAGATTTCTCAAGGGCGTGCGGAATATATTATTCATATGGAGTGCACCAATACCGCGTTCAGAACAGTTATTCATACCTTCTCGGATGAGGAAGTCTATCGAATTAATAATAGCAAGGTTAATGGAGAAGTTTCGTTTCTTGGAATGATAGTATCTAAGACAGATATACCATTTTACCGAAACAATACATTGAATTCGGATTACGATGAAATTGATCTTATGATACCTCGTGCTGCCATTATGGCGTATTACAATATGCCAAAGATTAATGTATTTAAAAGCTATGAAGAATTAGCACAGGAAGAATCGTTGTTTAGCGTTGTTCGAGAGATGAGGTTAGATCAAAACGAAGAACGCCCGGTTCATTTCGCACTGGATCCGGAACGTATAAAGATTTTTGTTGATGAAGATGTATATAGTGCATACATCCAGTACCAGAATAATCTAACGATGCGACCTTTGATCTTGTCTGTTCTCGTTATGCCTGCCCTTACCTATATGATGGAGGCACTTAGAGAGGGATATGAAACATACGAAAGTTGCCGGTGGTTTCTGAAGTTTTCTAAGTTCTATCAGCAACAGGGGAAGGACTTTATTGATGATGTTATTGAAGGTGATATGGCAATAACGGAGATTGTACAGGAATTGTTACAACTTCCGATCGGCAAGACCTTCTTGAATATGCAGGAAATGTTAGGGGAATAGCAATGAAGTTGTATTTTATGAAGCAGGATGCTGTTGACTTCATGAAACATAATATGGAAAGGCTCTATACTCATTACTTCCAAGATGAAACGAATGAGTGGATGGCAAGAGAATATGGCAGTGATCTCTTTTCTGAATTTATGGAAGTGCCTGATTTTGAGCTTGCTGAAATAGATGCGATGTCCATAGGTGAAGTTGATTTCAAAAATTGTAAGATTCTGTATAACAATCTTAGATCATTGAGTGAGTCTCAGTGTTCAGATGAAAGACTGTGGGCAGGGCTATGTAATAGTACATTTTACGGCTATATGAGGCGTAGATATCAATATCCATCCAAGCAGCTGAAAAAGAAGGAAACAGATGCAAGCGCAGTGATAAGTAGATTCTTCTTTAGTGGCGGCACGCGTTCCGGTTTCTTTAGGAATGGTTTAGCCAAATGTTGGTGGGTAGGACGTGCAACATTTGATAAGGATAATGAAAATCACTTTGCTAGGCTTGATGTAATCGGACCAAACGATTTGACTACAAAGGTCAGTGACATTTTTTATAACAACACATTTGCGTCCAATCCTACAATTCTTGCTGGTATTTGTGATGCATTGAAATATTTTAGTGATCATGGTCAGGTTTTAGACGAGAAGAAACATGTACGAGCAGCAATGCAGTATATGAATGCTGTTGGAGGAGCTACACTTCTAGATGTATTATCTCGTAACGAGATATGCAAGATAATGACGATGAGGATTATAGAAATTCTTAAGGGACAATCTGCGGATATATCTTTTGATGAAGAAGACGACGATGATCAACTCTTAGAGGAAGTTTTGGAAGAAGACGATTATGAAGAAACTGGCGAAGTTTCTGATGAATCTGATGAGTCAGAATATGAAGATTTTCTCGATGATGATAAACCTACAGAAGATAATAATACTCTAATTCATCCAGATATAACACATAGAGTTGAACAGTCTAAAGCAAGTATTCCTCCGGTTAGAAAAGAAATAAAGAAGGAAGAGCCTGTTGTAGCAGGACCGCTTAACTGGTTTGAAGAAACAGGAGATGATGAACTTCCTGAACCCGAGTATATAACTTATGGTTGTTGGGTAAAGGTTCTTGATGAGAAAAACAACAAGGAAATTATATATCACATTCCGCTTAAGGATGATCATTCCAGAGCGTGGTATGGGATTGAAGAAAAGATGATGGGACAGGATGTCGGATTTCGTCTATTTCTTGCTGGTAGACATTATAGCGTAGTGGAATTTGGGCGTGATGATGAACGCAAGGATACGCGCGCAGAGTTTAAATCAAGAGAAGACTGATATGGTGAAATAGTGAATATTCAAAATTGAGTAAAACACTTGGACCAATGCATGTAGGGCATATCGTGTACTTGGGAAGGGAGTTAAGAAGGCTTCATTACCATGGTTAATTTTTACATAACCAATCCTTTACTGACTTGCTTCCATCAGAGAAGGCAGCAGTGATGCAGGAACAATATGACAAGGTTTGCGGAACCATGAAGCGTGAGGAGATTATAAAGGAACTGGAATTGCTCAGCGGTAAGACACCGGCTTCCGGTGACCATAATGGCCACCAGATCAAGAGCAGGGATATTGTTGCGTCGGAATATGGCTTCTCCAGCATAAGTGCAGCGCGGTTCCTTCGCATCAATCACCTGATTGAACCGTTCAAAGTTATGATTGACGAAAACAGACTGGCTTTGTTGGCAGCAGTGGATGTGTCATATCTGTCAGAAGAAGAGCAGCAGGCTGTATGGGAACTTGTAGACCGGCAGGGATTGCAACTTAAGCCTAAGGCTGCTGCGGCACTCCGGAAGCATGGAGGTGATCTGACCGAGGAAACGATTATTGAGATACTGGATGCTCTTTCGATAAAGAAACGGAGCGGTAACAAAGGAATGAACCTGAAACTTCCGAATTCGATTTGAGAGAAGTATTTCGCCGGAATGGAGACAGCACAGATGGCCTCTATCGTGGAGAAAGCGTTGGAGGCATGGTTCTCCAGAGAGGGGCTGCTTATGTTCAGTCATGAAGAACTGCAGTCGTTGGATCCGAAGTATTTCAACATTATTGCGGTTGACGAACATGACGTGACAATTATGAGCCGATGTACCGGACGCTATTGGTATTTGCACAACCCAGAGTATCCTGAGCAGGGGACGATCATCATATTTCATCGTCATAATGGTAGTTTACCATATCATTTGCACGGCAGAGGAAACAGCCTTCGGCAAGTTGTAAGAAGCATAAAGAGCCATGATCGGTTCCAGCTGAATGGTAGAAAACCGGTCAGAAGATAAAAAGGTGGCGCTGTCAGATAGTATCTGGCAGCGCCACAAGCGTGTTTACAGTTCGAGGAACTTCTTTGCAAGTTCTTTTGCGGTGTTAATTTCCTGATAGCCGCGTGAGGGCTTCAGCCCAAGCTCTTCAATGATCTGCTCTTTGCTGTAATCCTGCATACCGAGGGTTGCAATCTTTGCGTAACGCGGGGAGATCTTACCCAAGTATTCCACCAGCTCTGTGAACAGTGTTGCGAGAATTGCCTCATCCACGGGATTCGCATTGGGATCCGCGACTTCAATATCGACGGTGTTGAAGTCTTCATCTTCGTGAGCGTCCTGGAACGATACAAAAGTGATGAAGTCTTCACGGCTCTTGTAGCGGGGAAGATGTTCTGCACGTCTGGGACAGCTTTTGCAGCGGTTCTCTTTGCCGCAGAGAATCGGGAAACCTTCCGAATCCCATCCGAGTACGCATCTGCCGGGACGGAGTTCAGGGTGTTCGTCAAAGTAATCATTGATGCATCCGTAGTAGAGGGAGAGCATCTTATCGAAGTCCGCTGCATCCACTACCATGAAGCCTACTCTGAACGGAACGCCGTAGTGTTTCCATGTTCTGAGGTTCTCTGGAATGATCGAGTCGTTTGCCTTGAATTCTTCATCAGAGATCGTGACCGGTGCGAGAACCTTACCTTCAGTTATCTTTTCTCCATTGTAGCTCCTGTACTTGCTGCAGTAATCAATTGTAATTTTGGCCATTAGAATTTCCTCCGTAGGTTGTCATTGCTGGAGGAAATCCGTGGCAAATGTCTTTTTTGACAATAGTTGACCAGCCTATAATGGAAATCCTCCGTTATCGGTTCCTAGTCAGTTGCTGAAAAGACTGACTCTATATTCAGTTGTTCACCTGGGCGAGTCTTTTCAGCATGCCTACGTCTAGGACGACTCGCCGTTGGTGGAGCAGTTTAATGTCATTCTCAGGACATGTTTGCTTAATTCAAGCCGGCTTCGATGGCATACAGATCGCTGAAAATCTCAGGGAGATCGTCTGGATTTGCATCCTCAGCACTGATTGCACCGTAGCGCCTGAAAACTGCTTCAACTACTGCTGAGTCCAATTCGGAACAGATAACAGCAGCTGTGCTTTCGATGTTTGTGATCCAGTGTTCACGTTCGCTCTTTTTCACTGCTTGCCTCCTTCCTGTCTCAGCTTCTTTATCCGGATAAATCGGCATTTGTTGAGTAAAAACTATCTTTGCGTTCGCAGATATGATATTAGCGTTTGCAAGAATTTGATTGAAAATCACTAAATTCTGTGCTATAATGCCAAAGGAAGTTTTTAACAACTAAGACTGATTGTCTTCATTGTACTAAAATGGCTTTTTTCAACTCTTACCGCTGATGACAACGGTTTGACAAAAAAGGTCAAAAGGGAGGTTGTGTTTAAGTGTTTTTTCATGAGATCGCGTGTGAACTGAAAACATATATGGACCCGACCGGAAGGGGCGGGAATTTTGTTGTGGCTTTAGTAGGGGATACTCTGCGCGATCCAATGACCGACGAAGAAGTACAGATGGAGAAAGATAAAAAGTTCAATCCGCTAGCAAGCGGGGTGTCCATAAATATGTTGGATCAGATTTTTGGTGGGACTCGATTTATTTCAAAGGCGAAGGCAGGACTTATTTGCAGTCGCTATGATGGACAGGATTTTGCAGAAGAAATAGATAATCTCTACGATGCGGATAAAGAACATCTTCAAACGTTTTTGGAACATAGGGGGATCATTATGGAATTGGATGAACTGGGATCAGCTGTTCAGGATATTCTCAATCAGATCTTCCACGGACTTGCTAAAGGAATCCACGATGTAGATATATCTTTGACTATTCATGACCCTAAGCCGAGTATTAAAAACTTGGCAGGAGACAGAATATACTGTGAAGATGGGAAACTATATATTGATGGAGACGTGATTGAGCTTCCGATTAGATTAAGCGATGCTCAGATATATGACTTTGAGGCTGGATACATATCAGCTCTCTGTGATGCATACGCAGAGGCATTATCAAAAGAAACGGTTACGGTTGATGACATTCCTAGCCTTCCTAAAAAGTATCAGAAGAACTTCTATGATCAGAGAAAAGCTTATCTTAGTGCGGAAAGCATCCAGCGATCGATTAGTGAAGTGTACGAAGATGGTGAAAATCAATTCGATATATTAAAAGATGATGCATTCAGAGGCATCCAGACAACATACTTTGATGATTACGATAATGGGTACCGGCGTCTGCTCGAAGTGTTGAAGAAAATATCAGATGTACAGCTGACAAAGTCAAAACTTACATTGATAAAGAACCTGATTGGAAATCTGGAAAGGCTTGGCATTGTCCACATCTTGGTGAATGACAAGACGATAACATCGTGGGTGGATCCATATGAGGAACAGAGTATTTAATTCGACATTTGAGAATATGCTTAGAATCCTGCTTTTGATCGATACGATGAATGAACCTGCAAATGTGGACAGATTAGCGGCTTTGGATTTTATCTGTATTTATGGAAAGAAATGCAAAGTGCTTGATAAAAACCTGCATGGGGATAATGAGTTTGGATTCTCAGAGTTTACTACGAAGCGTGAAAAAATAACTGAGGCGATAAAGCTCTCAGTTAGGAATAGTTTCGTTGATGTTGCCAATACGGATCAGGGATTTGTATACAGCATTAACGATAGGGGAAAAGAAGTAGTAAAGGGAATACAATCACCTTATGCGAAATCATATGTTGTAGGAGCAAAGATTGTTAGTAGAAGATTCGCTAATTATGCTGATGATGGAATTCTGCAATTCATTAGTGATAGAGCGATGGAGTCAAAGGAGGCCTAAGGATGCAAAACTTCATGATAGAAAAGCTGCGTGTATCCGGAGCCGAAAAGATTGATGGAGTAGTAGAATTTACGGACGGATTGAATATCATACAGGGCAGATCAAACACTGGTAAAACGTGGATTTTGAAATGCATATACTATTTATTTAGCTCCGACACAAAACCGTTCTCATCTTTGACTGGATATACTGATATAGAAGGTGTTTTCAAAACTACAAGATTCGGACAGATCACAATAAAAAGAGTGCTTGGAGAAGAAACTGTTACAGTAACTGCCGAACACGAAGATATCGAAGATGGCGAATACGCAACTAACTACAAAAAGGAAAGCCCGAGGTATCTAAACGACCTCTGGCTTCGTGTAATCGGTCTTGATGAAACAATAGAAGTTCCGTCAAGCGCCAGATATGCAAGAGAACGCATTTCCTGGACCAATATTGCCAGTGTGTTTTTTGTTGATGAAAATGAGATAGATAAGTCTGAGTCAATTGTAATAAGAGATTCATATAGTGAGACTCCGCTTATAGCGTCGCTGTATTATCTTCTTACTGGTGATTATAAGAAGGAAATCGCTGAAATACCAAAGAGCGAAGTGGCAAAGGCACGTAAAGAAGGTGTGCTTGATTATATAGAAGAGCAGGTGGGATCCCTGACTCAGAAGAAAGTAAGCTATATCATGCAGTTGGAAGAGCTGGCTGGGATGGATATAGAAAAAGAGATGCAGGATCTCACAGAGCATATTCAGGAAGTGCAGCAGGAAATAAAAGACTTTGTTGAAGAGAATACTGCTATTGTAAGGCAAATAGCGGAGTATCAGCAGGAAGACGCAAATTGCAGAGTTCTCCTGGATCGTTATGAAACGCTTATCAGTCAGTATAAAGCTGATCTTCAGAGACTTGATTTTATTTCCAAAGGTGAAGAAGCGGTCAAGGGGTTGCCTGCTAATGGTATTTGCCCGTTCTGCGGTGGAGAGATCCACGCAGAAGATGATGAAAGTTATGTTGAAGCCATCAATGCAGAAATCAGACGTATTGCTTCTGAACTGACTGTTATTGCTGCTACGGAAACAAATGTTAAAGAAGAGCAGGAAGAGATAAGGCGTAGCATAGAAGAGCTGTATGAACGTAGGGATGAAGTTAATAAGGCATTGGATGATAAGAATAGAGAAATCCAAAACTATCGTGCGGGTCTTGAACGCTTCCGCGATTATACTACACTTCAAAATGGCATTAATTTTGTAAATGAACAGCTGGAAGTGCTGGGAAAGAAAAAAGTATCAGAGTTGCAGAAAAAGAAGAATCCTCCGTTATATCACGCTAAAGAGGAATTCCATGAAAAAGTTGGCACAGGTTTCGATACACTGCTCAACAGTATTCTTAAGGAGTGCAACTATAGATCTGGCGGGTACGCAAGCTGGGATTTTAAAACATTTGACATCCTCATGGACGGAGTTCCGAAGTCAGAAGATCAAGGTAAAGGTTACCGTTCTTTCTTGAATTCTGTTGTTGGATTGATGCTTTATGATTATTTCAACAAAGATGGAGTGTTTATTAAACCGGGATTCCTTATGATAGATACGCCGTTGTTAGGCTTCGATGAGAATGAGGATGGTTTTGAGGGCGATACAATCAAAAATGGATTGTATCAGTATTTTATCAACCATCAAGCTGATGGGCAAGTTATTATCGTGGATAACCTGAATGTTATTCCAGATATAGATTTTAAGGCTAAAGGTATTAATGTAGTAACGTATCATAAAGATGAAAAGGATGACTATGTTTATGGCTTTATGCCAAGTTGGAGAAAGGACCTCCCAAAGGAGACAAAATGAAACTATCATACAAAAAATTATGGGTGATGCTCGTTGAGAGAGATATGAAAAAAACGGAATTTGCCAAGAAAGCAGGTATAAGCTCCGCTTCTCTTGCAAAGCTAGGAAAGGGTGCAAATGTAACTACCGATGTGCTGGTGAGGATTTGCGAAGCCTTAAATTGCGATATTTCAGATATCGTTGAGATAGTTCCGGATGAAGCAGTTGAAGCGAAAACAGAATGAGTCCGATTTATGGGATGTTTTAAGAGATAGAATATGATTGGCATACAGTTATTGTTATGCCCATTAAGAAAAAGAGGTTGCGAGAATGGAACACCAAAGCTTATATGTTGTTGATAATTCATCAGAAGATCAGACTGTAAAAAAGTACCTTACTGAGTGGTGCCAGGTTTCAAAACAGATGGATATAGCTACGGGGTATCTTGAAATCGGTGGCTTATTGGATTTGGATCAAAGCTGGCAGAAATTAGACAAGATAAGAATCATCTTAGGTAACGAGATGACAAAACGCACGAGAAATGTAATCGATTCAGTTGTTGATGCTATGCTTTCACGGCTAAAGGACAGCGTTGACGATGAGCAAGAGCATAACGAGTTTCTTATAGGTGTCCCGGCAATTGTTGATGCTATGAAAACCGGCAAAATTGAGTGCCGAGTATATGATACCCATAAGTTTCATGCGAAGGCATATATTACTTATTTTCGTGATGATTATAAGAGCCAGTTTATTTCTTCTATGAATTTACCCGACGGATATGCATTTGTTGGATCCAGTAATTTTACTCATGCAGGATTGACAAGAAATATTGAACTTAATGTTCAGGTTGATAATGAAGTTGGTGAACTGCAGAACTGGTATGAGGAAAGATGGAATGAAGGTACAGATATTACGGAAGCTGTGCTAAAGGTAATTGAAGCTCATAGTAAAGAATACAGCCCTTATGATGTGTATCTACGTTCCATGTTTGAGCTGTTCAAAAGTAGAGAAGAAACCATTTCAGAGTGGGAAAATCATGAATCGGTTGTGTATAAAACATTATCCCAGTATCAGAAGGATGGATATAACAGTCTTGTTCAAATTGCCAATCGTTACTCGGGTGCATTTCTTTGTGATGGTGTTGGCTTAGGAAAGACTTTCGTTGGCTTAATGCTGATAGAAAGATTTGTAAAAAAAGAAAGGAAAAATGTAGTTCTTATAGTTCCAGCATCAGCTAGAGTTTCCGTGTGGGAGACAACCATAAAGAAATATATTCCTGAGATTCTTGAAGGTTTTTTCCCTTTTAAGATAATAAATCACACAGATATTTTGCATGAAAAAAATGAAAACTTAATGAGGCAGATTGCTGAGCAGGCTGAAATCTGTATTATTGACGAGGCCCATCACTTCCGTAACCGTTCATCGAATAGGTATCGCAAACTTTTTGAGATGATGGGGACTGGAAGACAGAAGCAAATGTTTATGTTAACGGCTACACCAATAAACAATAGCTTTCTAGATTTGCAGCATCTTATCGAATTGTTTACGCAAAGGCAGGATGATTATTTCGCATCAGCGCCATTGGGAATACATAGCTTATCGGGCCATTTCAAGAGAATGGAATCAAAGTTGTCAGCGATGACCGGGACAGATGTATCTGATTCAGTGGATGTATCAGAAGATATTTTCAGGGCAGATATGCTTGTTAATGAGCTTGTAGTTCAAAGAAGTCGTGCATATGTTAAGCGTAGTTTATCAAATGAAGAGGGAGCAAAGGTGTTGTTTTCACAACGACAGGCTCCTATTGTAGCCAATTATTCATTGAGGAAATCATATGGAAAACTCATAGATCACTTTGTTGATTCTTTCTATAGAAAAGATAAACGAACTGGAAAGAATCTTCCGATTTTGGCGCTGGCAGTTTACTCGCCATATGAGGATACGTACTATATTGGAAAGCCGTCAAAAATTGACGATATGGTTTCGGGACGGCAACAACAAATTGTGAACCTGATAAGGCAGTTGTTGTTGAAACGATTTGAAAGCTCCATTGAAGCATTTGCCGAGACTTGTATCAGAATATATGCGCGGCTTAGGAAATTTTTGAATGACTATCAGGATTATGGTAACAAGAAGCAAATCGAACGACTGATGAACATTCAGGCTGACATAAGCGATTATGTTGATCAGTTTATTGTGGATAATATAGACACATCTGTTGAAGACCTAGAGGATGATCTTCCAGAGTATGTATGGGAAACAGAAGATAATATCAACGTAGAGGATTTTGATATCAGGGCAATGATTGACGATACAATTCTTGATATGGAAGTTCTGGCAGAGTTTATTGAAGATATTATGGGATTTGATTCGTTAAACGATGATAAGATTCGTGAGTTGAAGAGGATACTCAAAGAAGATCATCATGTAAAAGGGAAGAAGGTTATCATCTTCTCTGAATATAGAGCAACCGCTAAATATATTTATAGAGAACTGGTAAAAGACGGTTTCGAGAGAATTGAAGAAACGGATGGTCAAAGTAAAGGAAACCGGCACGAATTGGTTCAGAGGTTTGCTCCTTATTACAATGATAAAACATCTGCTGATATTGCTAATGAGATAGACATTCTGATTGCAACGGATGTACTTGCTGAGGGCTTAAATCTTCAGGATGCATCGTGCCTAATTAACTATGAATTACATTGGAACCCGGTACGATTGATGCAAAGAATCGGTCGCGTGGATCGGCGTAGAAGTCTTGAAATTGAAGAAAAACTGCTGGCTGATCATCCAGAATATACTGTTGATCGCGAAAAAGCTTTTTATTGGAATTTCTTGCCACCTGTAGAATTGGAAAAGCTGCTGTCGTTGTATGAGACAGTTTCAAAGAAAACATTAAGAATATCGAAAATATTTGGTATTGAAGGGAAAAAACTTCTTACTCCGGATGATGATTATGAAGCACTTAAGGAATTTAATTCTCAATACGAAGGTGAAACTTCTTCTGATGAAGAAATGGCGTTGGCTTATCAGGATTTGATGGCTGACAATCCTGAATATGAAGATATAGTTAGTTCTTTACCGAAGAAGATGCATAGTGGAAAAGGACTTCCTGATGATGCCGGATTCTTTTTCTGCTATGAGCTGCCTACAAAACGTGCAGATGGACAGTGGACAGAAGGAGATGGTTTATATAGGTGGTATTTTGTGAGAAATGGATCTGATCAGATATCGGAGCAAACGTATGATATTTGGAAGTTGATCCAATGTGCACCTGATACAAACAGGGTGCTTGTTACCACAGAGGAAGAGTTTTCAGAAAGAAGAAAACTAGTTGAGACACATATAAAAAAAACGTATATGCGTGCGATTCAAGCGCCTCTGGGAGTGAAAATAAGATTGGTTACATGGATGCAATTGTGCTAAGGACATAAAATGTAACCAACGGAAAGAGGTATCGAAACATGAGAGCATTGTCTTTGTTTGCGAATATAGGTGTAGCAGAAGCATATCTTGATAAGATAGGTGTTGATGTTGTGCTTGCAAACGAATTAGTAAAGAGAAGGGCAGATTTATATTCTGAAATATATCCTGCGACAGAGATGATTTGTGGGGATATTACAGATGAAAAAACTTATGGATTGATTAGAAGTAAGGCTATAGATGGGAAAATTGATGTTATCATTGCTACACCTCCATGCCAGGGCTTTAGCAGAGCGTGCAGAAACCAGGATGAGAATGATTCCAGAAATCTTTTAATCATGCCGGTGATTTCTTTGATAAAGGAAATAAAACCCAAATATGTATTTATAGAGAATGTGCCACAACTACTTGAAACTGAAGTCGAGATTGGAGGCAAAAAGACTCTAATACAGGATTATATGGTTGGTGACTTAGGAGATAAATACAACATCTCTTTTCATCAGATCAATACGGAAAACTATGGAGTGCCACAAAGCCGGCGGAGAACTATCATTCTACTTACACGCAAAGATCAAAAGTTAGTTTGGGAGTTACCTGAAGAAAATGAAGATAGAGTTACTTTGGAAGATGTGATAGGAGATCTACCGCCTCTTGATCCCTTCATTAAAGACATTGATGAGATTGAGTTAAAAAAAATGTTTCCGGACTATGAGAAAAAGAAAGCAGCAGCAAGGAAAGTATCAATATGGCATCAACCTCCGATTCATATCAAGAGACAGGTTGTCACCATGATTCATACACCTACCGGAAAAACTGCATTCGATAATAAGAAATATATACCAAGAAAAGAGGATGGAACTGCAGTAAAAGGATATAAAAGTACATACCGCAGGCTTCGATGGATTGATCCGGCTAGTACCGTAACAATGGATAATAGAAAAATATCTTCTCAGAATAATGTTCATCCAGGCCATTATCTTGGGGAAGATGAAAACGGGGATGTGGTTTATTCGGATCCGCGTGTGTTGTCATTATTTGAACTGATGCGTGTTATGTCATTGCCGGATGATTGGCCACTACCTGCAGACGCGAATGTTGCCTTCGTCAGATCTGTTATCGGTGAAGGAATACCACCATTATTTGTGAAGAAAGTGTTTGAGAAAATAATAACAGTAGGTGATGAATATGTGTGAGATTAAAGGGCTTTCCCTTTTCGCAAATGTTGGCATCGCAGAGGCGATGTTTGATGAGATAGGAGTAAAAATCCTTCTAGCAAATGAAATAGATGAAAGGAGAGCCCGTTTTTATTCAGAAGTATATCCTGATACAGAGATGATTTGTGGGGATATTACAGATGATTCTATTAGGGATCATATAGTTGAAGAAGCAATAAAGAAAGGCGTGAATTTCATTATTGCAACACCTCCATGTCAAGGTATGAGTGTTGCTGGAAATAGAGATCCTGAAGATCCGCGGAATCAATTGATATCGTATGCGATAGATGTTATTAAGCGAGTATCTCCGGACTTCGTTATGCTTGAAAATGTTCCACGTCAATTGTCTACAAAAATACGAATAGACGGGGAGACAATAAAAATTCCTGACTATATAAAGAAGGAACTAGAAGGGGATTATTTATTCAATAAAAAAACACTGGCAAAAACGAAAGATTTTGGAGTTCCTCAGCTGAGAGAAAGAAACATCAATTTATTGGTAAAAAAGGAATGGGGATTCAGGTGGGAATTTCCAGAAGCCATTCCGATCGTTACATTAAAAGAAGCTATAGGTGATTTGCCGTCACTTGACCCACTTCTTCGTGAAGGGATGAAAATGACCTTGGATAAATTCCCTGATTATGAGAGGAAGCGGATTGAGGGAGAAAAAATCTCAAAATGGCATCATCCTCCGGTACACCCTTGGAGACAAGTCGAGTGGATGATGCATACTCCAACAGGAGCATCCGCCATTTTTAATGAAAAATACTTTCCACAAAAGAAAGATGGTACCGAAATCAGAGCCCACCACAACCATTATCGGAGAATGAGTTGGGACAAGCCGGCACGAACAGTTACGATGTTCAATGGCTACATGTCAACATTGGCTACCGTGCATCCAGGTAGACCATATGAAAAGGACGGTGAGTTACTCTATAGTGATGCGAGAGCCTTGTCTGTATATGAACTGTTTATTGTAATGTCAATTCCCTTGGATTGGCCGGTTCCAGATTGGGTTGATGACCCTTTCCTTCGATTTGTTATAGGTGAGGGCATTCCATCAAAAGTGGCAAGAGATATTTTACAGAACTTGCTGGTTCATTTTGAAAAATAGTATTTCCGGAGGCTGTTATGGGATACGCGCTTAAAAATGTGAATAGTATTGAGTCGATGCTGAGATACTGTAATGATTCTTTGAAGTGGAATATTGCTGAAGATTACTTTGATGATATTGATGAATTAACTTACGATTTTACCGCTTCAGATCTTGGTATAAAGGATGAAGAGTTTGCAAAGATTAACACTCTTAAGCAAATGAGACCTTTATATGATAATCAAGACTGGGCTGTTTTCTTAGTTGATTTTGAGGGCAAACGTATTGATGTCACTGCTCTTCGGAGAGTTCTTAATGCAATAATTCCCAAAAGAACTAACAGGGATAGAATGACGTGGGCATGTGACCACATTTTCTTTATGTGTCTGTGGGGTGAATACTCTGTTAGATCAGTTGGATTTTCCGCCTTTGAAGAATATGAGAAATCTCTGCCGGTTATGAAGATTATATATTGTACACCGACCATTGAAAGTACAGAAGGGATCCGTAATTTTGAGAATAAAATAGCATTCCTTGAATGTGAGAGGAATGAAAGCTTTATAGATAGATTGAAGTTCTGGAGTCAGGCATTAAGGCGAAGAAATCAGAATATTCATTCTGCTCAACAACTTACAGAAACCCTTGCAAGTAAGGCTATTGAGATCTCTGATATGCTTTCAGATCAGTTTGCGATAGAAAATGTGGATGGTCGTATCCATAAATTGTTTCATCGATTTAATAATGCATTAAACATAGAGCTAAATGAGGCTGAATTCATGCGGATGTATGCTCAAACAATCGTGTACGGATTGTTTTCTGCCCGATGCATGAATCCCAAAGCAACAGCATTTAATATGGAAGAGGCAGTTAGATGCATACCTTCTACAAATCCACTTCTTAAGTTGTTGATGGAGGAATTGCTTGGGAATGAAAGCGCTGTAAATTTTGATGAACTAAATATTTCTGAATTGATTGATGCATTAAAAGATACAGACATTGAATCAATTCTGGAAGATTTTAATAGACAGACAGGATATGGAAAAGAAGATCCGCTGGTTTTGTTTTATGAGAAGTTCTTGGATCTATTTGAAAAAGAACAAAAGAAACGGTGCGGTGTTTATTATACCCCCGCAGCAGTTGTTGAATTTATAATTCAATCAGTTTCTGAATTATTAAAGACTAGGTTTCAATGTCAAAAAGGCTTTTCCGATAGCAGTGTTTCGGTTCTTGATCCAGCGGTAGGAACCGGTACATTTTTGTACAGAGTTATTAACACAGTTTATGAGGATTTTAAGAAGGAGACGAGACTAACTGGGCAGAACCTTAATACGGAATGGACAAAATATCTTGAAGAGCAGCTATTACCACGACTTTATGGATATGAGTTTATGGTGGCACCATATGCAATGGCTCATATGAAAATTGCTATGAAGCTTAAGGAAACAGGATATGAATTTCCGGCTAATAGTAGATTACAGGTTTTTCTAGCAAATTCTTTGATTGAAGGGAAACATATTGTTGAAAATAAAGATGACCCCTTGGAGATAGAAAATGCCCTTGCTGAGTCTGTACGAAAGGACAGCAAGATTAACGTTGTAATTGGAAGCCCACCTTTCCACGCAGATAGTAAAAATCAAAACGAGTGGATTATGGCTTTGATGGAGGACTATAAGAAAGAACCAGGAAGTACCGAAAGACTGCGAGAGAAGAATCCTAAATTGATAAACGATGACTATGTTAAGTTTATCCGTTTGGCAGAAGATATTGTTAAAAATCAGGATAATGCTGTCATAGCCTATATTATTCCCTTTAGTTATGCGTCCAATTTGACGTTTAGAGGAATGCGATGGAACCTGTTGAAGCAGTTCAGTGAAATCTATATTTTAGATTTGCATGGAAATGTTATGGGAAGAGATGCTGCAGATTCTGCTGAAAGAGACGAGAATATTTTAGATATACAGCTGGGGGTATGTGTATCATTTTTTATCAAGAAAAAAGATGATAACACAGACTCTGCAAAAGTTTTTTATTCGGATTTTAGCGGGTCAAGGGAGCGAAAGTATCAGTTCTTATTGAATGCTAAGTTTGGCGATATTCAGTGGACAACTGTGAATCCAGTAGAGCCGTATTATTTCTTTAAGCCTGTTGATTTATCACAGGCAGACGAATATAACACCGGAATCTCTTTGGCGGATTTGTTCCCGGCTTATTTAGGTGGCGTGAAGACTCATGATGACGGCAACCTTATATCTTTTACTTCGTTCAACACGGGGTGCGACTATTTGTATGATTATCGGCCTTTTGATATACGTCACATTAATTATGATCGAAGAAAAGTCAGCCGAGACAGATACGACATTATGCGTCATATGATAGGGCATGAAAACTATGGGTTGGTTATAGATCGCCAGGTGGTAACAGATAATTGGTCGCATATTCAGATTGTAAGGCATATGATAGATAATCGCCTTCACTACAGCAACAGGGGCATCCCCGTATTATGCCCTATGTATTTATATGAAGATGGAAAGGCAAAACCTAATGTTAATTCTGAAATGGTAAGTATGATTACAGAGAAAACGGGGATTTCATTTTCAGAGTCATTGGTTGAATCTGAGACGGAATTCGATATTATGGATTTGTTTGACTACTCATATGGTATACTGAACAGCCCGCTATATATCGAAAAATATATTGATTTGTTGAAAATCGAGTTCCCGAAAGTTCCAATCCCAAATGGAAACGAGATGTTTTGGCGGATCGTAGCTTATGGAAGGAGATTGAGAAAACTACATTTGTTAGAAGAAGATATCGGAAATCCTATGGGTATTAGTTTTGAGGGAGTTGGAGACAATATTGTTTCATCTCGAAAACTGAAACCTGAAGGCTTGTATATCAATAGAACACAGCTTTTCACAAATGTTACTGAAGAGATATGGGATTTCTGCTATGGCGGTTATCATGGCCTGCAAAAATGGTTTAAGGATCGTAATGGAATGAAACTATCAGAAGACGATATCCAACATGTTATACGGGTGCTTAATGTATTTGAAAAAACAATAAGTATCAGAGAAGATTTGGACATTTGCATGGATGAATTCGGCCTTATTTAGAAAAGATGGTGAATGAAGGTTACGTTTAGACAATTAGCTGTATTTGGTAAGCGTAGACGATGCACTTTCAGAGCATGTATGAAGGGCTGAAATAAAACAGCAGTTTGCTGAGTAAGAGAGATGATGCTTATGGGATTAAATAATTATACATTGGGGAAGGAAAGAAGATTAAAACGAGCTCAGATTATGGACGTTCAGTCCTTACTCTCAGTAAATCTATCTATACCCGATTATCAAAGACCATATAAGTGGAGCATAAAAAACATAGCAGATCTTCTGGTAGACACAGATAATGCAATTAATGAAGGAGAAAAATACAGCTCATTTCGGTATAGGGTTGGAACCATAATTCTTCATTTTAATGAAAAAAAGAATTCCTATGACATTGTAGATGGACAACCGAGGTGCATTTCATTTTTGTTATTAAGACTGTATCTTGAACCTGATATGCCCGATTGCAGTTTGCTGAATACCAGTTTTTCTCACTCGGATAGTCAGGGGAACATACAGGCAAATTATCAGTTTATTAGGGACTAAGAAAGAAGCTGATAAAGATCGTTTCCTTGAAGCCTTATATGCAGAAGGTTTTGACGGCTCCGAGAAAACATCTGTTGGTGAAAAAGAGTGATGCAGAGACTGGTTTTTATTATATGGGACAATTTGATATTGTGGAATCTGCAGATAGCCAGAAGGAAGACAATAATGGTAAAATGAAACCGATCGCGAAGGTGACCATGAAAATGCATCATCCCGTACGCGAGGACTTATTAAGATATTTCCAGAGCAATATTTCAAAGGAGAACGAGGCGGTATGAAAACCATTCGCGTAGTCGCAGCCGTAATCTGCGATTCCATAGAGCACAAAACCAAAATATTTTCCACCGCAAGAGGCTACGGAGAATTTAAAGGCGGCTGGGAATTTCCCGGCGGGAAGATCGAAGCAGGAGAGACCCCACAGCAGGCAGTTGTCAGAGAGATCCGTGAGGAACTGGATGCCACGATCAGGGTCGGAGACCTGATAGATACCATAGAGTACGATTACCCGGCATTTCATTTATCCATGGATTGTTTCTGGTGTGAGGTCGCTTCGGGAGAGTTGAAGCTTCTCGAGGCGGAGGCCGCCAGGTGGCTGACGAAGGAGGAACTGGATTCCGTGCAGTGGCTTCCGGCGGATGTGACACTGATTGATAAGATCAGAAAGTGCATGGAGTAGGCGTACAGCCGACGAAGAGGTAGTAGCTATGCTATATAAATTGAACCCAAACAAGCAGGATTATACGAAAGTAAAACGTGTCACCTTAGCGGAGATCGGCTGGAAAGAACTGGATTTGCAGCGTCTGATGTCTTCGCATATTCAGGATTTTATTTATTCCAACGATCTGCTCACAATTTTCAATGAGCGTCCGAGGCAGGAGGAACCGGACATTCTCGCGATTGACAGGAATGGGGATTTATATATTCTGGAACTGAAGAGATGGAGCTCGGATAGGGAAAACCTCCTGCAGGTGCTTCGGTATGGGCAGTTATATGGCAGCAGCAATTATGATGAGTTGAATGAACTGTTTCAGAAATACAGCAAATCCAATGCAGAGTTGTTGGAGATACATAAGCAGTATTTCGATCTTCCGGATGATAAAGCATTGCGCAAGAGCGATTTTAACATGCACCAGCATTTCCTTATTGTTACCAATGGACTTGATCAGAATACAGTAGATGCGATCAGATATTGGAAGAACAACGGCTTGAGTATCGATGCTATTATTTACTGGGTGTTTGAGATCAATGGGGAACATTATATTGAGTTCAATATGTATTCTCCCATCGAGGGTTATCTGGAGTATGAAGGGAATAATTATGTTTTAAATACCAACTATTCCAATAACAAGAATCACACGGATGATATGATAAACGAGCAGAAAGCAGCGGCTTATTATCCGGGCTGGAGGGAGAAGATCGGAAAGCTCCAGCGTGGAGACACTGTTTTTTTATACAAGAGTGGCTATGGCATTATCGCATACGGTACAGCGGACGGAAAACTGGAGAAGAAGGACTGCGATGGTTATAAGGATTATGAGTATTACATGCATCTGGATGATTTTACGGTTCTGAAAAAGCCGTTAAGTGCATCGAAGATGAAGGAATTAACGAAGCAGGGATTTCCGTTCCGGACGACGATGTTTTACATGAGTGAGGAATGTAAAGACATCATTATGAAGGAGATTAAGAAAAATTATTTATAGACAAGTGCTGTGTTGACAAGTGCCAGAATTGTTAGTACTATAATCTCAAAGCATATATTCTTACGATTCCGGCAGCGAGAGCTGATCCACACATCTATATCATTTCAATGAATTCTATGCTTTTATACCACATTAACCATGCATGCACAGCATAGTACGTTGAATGACAAGTGGATAGGACAGGCGAAGTGTACCTTCTTGATTTCAAGTGCTATGGGAACAGGAGGACACTATGAAGAAACGCAGCTACGAATTGCTTATTGCTAACCGCAAATACAAGGATACTATTTTTCGATGGATATTTTCCCAAATCGAAAATTTGTTATCTCTGTATAATGCAGTAACAGGGAAACATTATCAGAACCCGGAAGAGTTGGAGATCGTGACTCTGGAAAATGCCATTTATATGGGCATGAAGAATGATCTGGCATTTGTACTGGAAATGGGATTGTACCTGTATGAACATCAGTCTACGTATAACCCAAATATTCCGTTGCGGGATCTGTTCTACATAGCCAGCGAGTATCAAAAGCTGGTGGATGAGAAATCCCTATATTCGTCTGGTATTCAAAAGATTCCGACGCCGAATTTCCTGGTGTTTTATAATGGGACAGACCGGGACGTTCCGGATCGTACAGAACTGCGGTTGTCGGATGCTTTTGAGAATCCGATGCAGGATCCGGCGCTGGAATTGAAGGTTACGATGTTAAATATCAATGCCGGACATAATGAGGAACTGATGAATAACTGCCATGTTTTATGGGAATATGCAGAGTATGTGGCAAGAGTCAGAAAGTACGCAGCGGAAATGCCATTGAATGAGGCGGTGGAACTGGCGATTACCGAATGCATTAACGAAGGAATCCTTACGGAATTCCTGCAGCACAATCGGGCGGAGGTGTACAAGGTGAGTATATTTGAGTATGACAAAGAAAAAGAAGAAAAGAAGCTCCGTAAGGCTGAGCGGGAGTGTGGGCGCGAAGAAGGACGCATGGAAGAGAGAAAGTCACTGTTGGCTCTGATCGCAAAAATGAGTGCCGGAGGAGATGCGGATAAGATTATACGATTAGAGGATCCGGAAGTAATGAATGCAATGCAGAAGAAGTATGAAATAAGATAACGGGAGGGATAATATTTTATCTATTTCTTGCAATTTTGAGGTGAAATTGCTAAAATATTAGCATGATTAATTTATACCAAAAAACATGGGCAGAAATAAATATGGAACTGGCAAAGCGAATGGTACAGCTTCGGAAGAGAAAGAAAATTTCCCAAAAGGAATTTGCATCCAGATCAGGGGTAAGTCTCGGATCGTTGAAACGTTTTGAGCAGACTGGAGAGATCTCGTTGCAGTCTTTTACAAAGCTTGCAATAGCTCTTGGAGCGGAGGGAGAGCTGGAAGCATTATTTAAAGAGGTACCATTTGACTCCATAGAGGAGATACTTCATGGACAGACTAAATAAGCTGGATGTATATTATCATGACCAAAAGATCGGAACAATGGCATTATATCAAAACCGGCTTGCGGCGTTTGCGTATAGCGATGAATGGTTACAGGAGGGATTCTCAATCAGCCCATTTTCTCTTCCTCTCAGCAGCAATTCTTGAGACATCTCACAGAATTCCCAATCTGGATTATGATATTCTTATGAAATTAACTCTTCAGCTTACGAAATCTATGGAAGAGTGTGAAAAGCTTTACCGCCTTATGTGTTTTAACGTTTTTGCACATAACCGAGATGATCATTCCAAGAATTTTTCTTATATATACAGGGATGAGGAGAAGAGATGGATACTTTCTCCGGCATATGATCTTACGTATTCCAATTCTATCGGTGGAGAGCACGCAACAACAGTAAATGGAAATGGTGCAGATCCGGGAATGGATGATCTTCTTTCGGTAGCGAAAAAGATAGGACTTGGAATGACAAAGGCAAGAAAAACGGCAGCAGAGATTCAGGAATGTGTGCAGGAACGATTGCGGGACTATTTATCTGATAGGATAGAATAGCTCTTATAAACTTTGCTTGAAACAGAATTACAATATTTTCAAACATGAGATATCCACGAGACTGTGTTGACAAATGATAAGGAAGTTAGTACTATAGTACTAAACAGTACGTTGGATATTGAGGGAAGTAATGGAGAAGGAACAGGGAAAGCTTATTATAATTGTATCAGTCGTATTTGCCATGGTGCTTCTGTGCATGATCTGCACCTCAGGCAGTGTGCTGGAGGTAAAGTCATTACAGGCATGTACGCCGGACGCAGTCAGTGTCTTGGATGACGGCAGGGAGCTGTACGATTTTATATTGGATCAAAATGATGATGAGACGAACTCGATCGTGTTTTATTCGACACATCAGGAGATTGCGGTGTATGCAGATGGGAAGCTGATCTACCGGCTGGATGCTGTGCCCGGCATATGGGGAAATACTCCGGGCTGGACCTGGAATATTGTCAGGTTTTCAAGTAATGTGAGCAGCTTGCAGGTACAGTTCACCCCCTGTTATCCGGAAACGGCAGGCCAGCAGAAGACGTTTTATATCGGTGGCGGCTATAATATCTATCGCTGGGTGATGCGCCGGGCAATGCCTGCCTTTCTCATCAGCATGATGGTGATACTGATAGGATTGTATATTAGTATTTATTGGATCGTTATCCGCTGCGGCAGCCGGATTGACGGAACCTTATTGTATCTGGGTATTTTTTCCATCCTGGTGGGAACATGGTCGGCCAATGAGACGGATGTGGCAACGCTGCTCCTGGCCAACAGGCAGGGATGCTCTTATCTGGCATTTGCTACGCTCATGCTGTTGCCGATGTCTTTTATCCTGTTTGTGAAGAGCTTTCTGGAGATCAGGGATGACCGGTTTTGTAGAATTATCTGTAATGCTAATCTGGCATTGATCGTCCTGACGCATATACTGAATGCAACAGAGATATATGAGTTCCGGAGAAGCCTGTGGATGACGCATGCGTTGATCATTCTGACGATTCTATACCTGCTGGTGGTCATCTGTAGCAAAATTGTCAGAAGGCAGCTGGATCAGAGGCTGAAGGCATGTGTAGGGGCACTGCTGCTTGTATTTTTTGCTACCATTGTAGATGTGAGTGGTTATTATAAAACCGGCAACGATGTAGGCGTATTTGGCAGAATCTCTTTCTTGATCTTTATTGTGGTGCTGGGAATAGAATCCGCCAGACAGACGGTTGCCCGGCTGAAAAAAGGTCGAAGGGCAGAGGAGCTGGAGCAGTTTGCCCTGAATGATTCCATGACCGGCATGTACAATCGAAATGCTTATGATTATTTTGTGAAAAACGAGAAGGATTTTGAAGGATATGTCATAGTGACCTTTGACCTGAACAATCTTAAGCAGTGTAACGATCAATATGGCCATAGGGCAGGGGATGAGTATATTATCAATGCAGCACATATCATAGAGGACAATTTTGAACGCTATGGGAAATGTTATCGCATTGGCGGGGATGAATTCTGCTGTATCATTCCGAAGGGAAGATATTTTAAGATAGAACGTGTGATGCATAAGATCGATCAGGATGTAGAGGTCTTGAATCATAAGAACATCATTCCCGTTCCTGTGGGAATTGCCTATGGGTATGCTGTATTCACGGCGGATGATACGGATCCGGAGAAGGTGCGTGAGCGTGCAGATAAGGATATGTACCGGAATAAAAAAACAATGAAACAATTGTGACCAGGGAATTCACTTAATTGTCAACCTATTATAAAAAGGGTTGACAATTAAAAAACGCCATGCTATTCTGACAGAGGTTTTTACAAAAGACATCTGACAGAAAGGCATGGTTTTTTATTATGACAACACAGACAACAACACGAAGCAAGACTTATGACATGGTGTACATTGCGGTATTTGCGGTTCTGATCGCGATCTGCTCCTGGATCTCCATCCCGATGACGGTTCCTTTTACGTTACAGACTTTTGCGGTATTCCTGGCAGTCGGCGTACTGGGCGGTAAGAGAGGAAGCCTTGCGGTATTGATCTATATTTTACTGGGTGCAGTAGGCATTCCCGTATTTGCCGGTTTCTCCGGTGGTATCGGTCAGTTACTTGGCAACACCGGCGGTTACATCATTGGATTTTTATTCTCCGCACTGCTGATGTGGCTGATCGAGAAGCTGTTCGGACGTAAGACATGGGTGCTGGGTATCTCCATGGTACTGGGCTTGATCGTGTGCTATGCTATCGGAACGGTGTGGTTCATGGTTGTATATGCGCAGAATTCCGGAGCTGTCGGTCTGGCTACTGTACTGGGCTGGTGTGTAATTCCTTTCATCATTCCAGATCTGGTGAAGATCGCACTGGCACTGACACTGAGCAAGAGACTGTCTAAGGCTCTGAAACTGAACGGACAGGAATAAAGGATACACCGGATATGGAAGTGACAACAACTTACCGGATCCGTCCGCACCACGGCATGTGCCTGTATTTTTTCGAAGGGAAGGGATACAGTGAAGGGTTCACTAAGCATATGGCGGAGGTGAAGGAATGGCTTCTGGGGAAAAATGGACCGGCATCCCTGCAGCTGGTCGGAGCGACGGATGAGATCTGCAGCGCCTGCCCTCATAATAAGGGTGGCAGCTGCGAGTCTGCGGAGAAGGTAGACCGATATGATGCGGGTGTATTGAAATACACAGGATTAAAAGCAGGCCAGGAAATGACTTTTGCGGAATTTGAGCGGATCGTGGAAGAGAAGATTCTGCAGCCGGGATATGGCAAGGTCATCTGTGGCGACTGCCAGTGGAGAGATATCTGCCACAAATAACTTAAATAAAAAAGCGCACCTCCCCCAGGTGCGCTTTTTTGTGTGCGTCTATAGCCGCACTGTTACCTCACGAAGAGGTAAGCCGTATATGCAACATACAGAAGCACGCACGCAGCCCCCTCGCTGCGGGTCATGCGTCTGCCGGTACGGGCGAATACGAAGAGCAGAATGGCACTGCCAAGGAGCAGTACGGTGTCGATGACAGACTCTCCGAGGACATGCAGAGGGCTGATCACCGCGGACATTCCAAGGATAAACAGGATGTTGAACAGGTTGGAGCCGATGGCATTGCCCAGCGCCAGTCCGCTGTCTCCCTTTTTCGTGGCAACGATGGAGGTCACCAGCTCCGGCAGGGAGGTGCCGATGGCGATAATGGTCAGTCCGATGAAATTCTGGCTGACACCAAAATTCGTAGCGATGATGCACGCTTTATCTACCACGAGATCACCACCGAAGATAACGGCAGCCAGACCTCCGGCAATATACAAAAGGCTGCGGGGCAGGGAGAGGATCTTGCCGGGTTCTCCCTCTTCTCTGTTTTTCCGGGCAGAATAGATCATAAATCCCAGATATACGATCATGCCCAGCAACAGGACAGCGCCTTCAATGCGGCTTAAGCTGCCATCTAAAAACATCAGACATAATACGACAGTTACCAGGATATTTAACGGCATATCCCGCTTCAGGATCTCTCCGTGGGGCATAAAGCTGTGCAGAAATGCACAGATACCCACGACCACCATACCATTGAAGATATTCGAGCCGACGACATTACTGATGGCGATATCATTACTGCCAGCCAGTGCGGCATTGATGCTGACGGAGGCCTCCGGAGCACTGGTGCCCATGGCGACGATGGTCAGACCGATGATGACGCTGGGAACCTTCAGGATCCCCGCCAGGGAGGAGCTTCCCTCCACGAAAAAGTCCGCACCTTTGATCAGAAGTATAAATCCTACGAGTAACAATATGTATTCCATAAGCTGTCCTTTCCTGCGGTGACTCACATATCCTTATAAAAAAGTATAAAAATAGAGACTCTTACCGCATCAAAAATGATCGATAAAAGTCTCGTTGCTTACAATAATAACCGGTCCGACGGACGTGATGACGATTATCATTCCGGACAGCTTCATGTATCATTCAGTTACCATTCTAGGTTACCATTCTATCAGAAACCATCCGGGAACTACTCCCTCTTAACTGTGCCCTCATTCTACAAAAAAGGACAAACACTGTCAACAGACTTTGTAAATCTTGACACTATTTTAACGCGAACTCCACCTTCACGGGATCATGGTCGGAGTAGGAATAGCCGGTGTTTACATTCTCATAGGACAGGCATTCGATATTGTCGGAGATAATAAATCCGTCCAAGGTTACGGTATAAGTTACACCGGGGACATATTCCATATCTGCGTTTCTGGCACTGTTCCAAAGTGCCGCCTGTTCCTCAGAACTCAATAGATCCAGACAGAAGGCAAAATGCTCCGGCAGCTCCGTTCTCGGAAAAGGAAATGCCCAGGACTCACAGCTCTCCGTATCCTCTTCGGAAGCCTTCAGGTCGTGGTTAAAGTCGCCGCCGCAGAGCACATAATTCCCGGCTTCGTATTCTTTTGCCATATCATTGCACAGCATCTCAATCTGTCCCTTGCGGATCTCATCGCTGTTGCCGTAGGCGGACATATGCAGATTGAAGATCACCAGCTCCTTGCCGTTGTCCACCGGGATCCGGGAGACGCTGTAGCAACGGTCCAGATCGAAGAACTTGCTGAAGGAAGTGGATATGGGGAAGCTTCTGCGCAGGGCGGAAGACACCGGATATTTCGAGAACAGTCCGAGTCCTGCCCGGCTGCTGCCGTGGGGCTGGGTAAACGGATAGAACAGGAAAGCAGAGTCATAATTCTGCGCAAATACAGTAGTATATTCCTGCAGAAGGTTGCGCAGCATCTCGTACTCATCCGTATGATAGCTTCTGGTGGCATCCAGATCGATCTCCTGGATCAGCGCAAAATCCGGGTCTAATGACTTCACCAGTTCTCCCGCACCGTTTATGGCATATTGTACGGTCTCCGGGCTTTCCGCCCAGGAGGAGGTACCGCCGTCCATGAAGAAGCTGTAATCCGGCAGATAAGCACCGAAACCGATGTTGTAGGTCACTGCGGAATATTCCGTATCCGTAGCCAACACCGCAGCCGCACCTGTGGTAGTATCGTCGACCGGTGCCTCCACCACCAGTTCCTGATTGTCCTCGATCCTGTAATAACTGGCATAGAGGTAGACGATGTAAGCCAACAGTGCGAGGATGAGGATCCCCAGCACGATACACATGGTTTTTAATAACGTTTTACATAAATTTTTCTTTTTCATATCCTCATTTTAACAAGCCTTGCGGGAAATGGCAAATGTTAAAATTTCTATGAGAAATAGGCACTCGCATGCCGTTTTTGTATTTAATGGCATCATTTAATATACGAATGGGACTTGTACCTGTCATTATAGTGAATAATGTTTAAGTAATGTTGTAATAATGTTTATATAATGTCATATATTATTTAAAATCCTTATCCTACTGTATCATAGGCAGAAATGCAAGTAAATTTTCACCTATGATGTAATTGTAATGTTGTTGTAATGTTTAGTAATGTTTGATATAGTTATGCCAAGAACATTATTATATGGAGGAGATTCATGAAAATCAAAGAGCTATCTCCAGATGTTATTACAGAAGATACAAGTTATGATAAATATAAATAATAAGGAGGCTGATCCCATGAGGCCGATACCGACGATTGAAGATCCGGAGCGCTATATAGACAGTGCGTTTGTGGATTCTGCGTTTATAGAATTGAAAAGCTGTGATCTGTGGGATGTGAAAATGCTGTATCCGATCCTGCATATGGACCATGCGGAAGAGAAGTGCTTCGTCCGTAAGGAGATGTATGAGAGGCTGGTGAAGGCGGCGGGGAATCTGCCGGACGGTTACCGGTTCCGCATCTGGGATGCCTGGCGCCCCTTTGCGCTGCAGCATGAATTGTTTGAAAAGTATTCTGTGGACATCATCCGGGATTTTCATTTAGAAGAGCTGCCGGAGGCAAAAAGGAGGGCTGCAATCTGCAAATTTGTCTCGGATCCGGTACCGGATACAAAGGTGCCTCCCGCCCATACCACCGGAGGAGCCATTGATCTGACGCTTCTGGATCCGGAGGGCAGAGAACTCCCGATGGGGTGCGGTTTTGATGCCTTTACAGATAAGACCTGTGCAGCGTATTTTGAGGCACCGGAGCATGTACAGGGGGCAGAGGACGAGCAGGTCCGTGAAAACCGCCGTCTGCTTTATTATGCTATGATAGATGCGGGATTTACCAATCTGCCGTCGGAATGGTGGCATTATGATTACGGTGACCGGTTCTGGGCATATTACATGCGGAAGCCCGCAATCTATGAGGGCGTATTTACGAGGGAGGAAATTCATGGATAATCAGAAACAAAAGAAGAAAAAAAGTGTGATGGACACTTTGTCCGCCACTATGGTACTGGTGCTGATCGCACTATTACTGGTGTTTGTAGGATATACCTATCTGGCTCTGAAGAACGGTTACACCTTGGATGACTTGATCGACAATATCGTGGGGAATCTCATCGGTGTGCTGGCAGCATTTCTGTTATTCGATATACTGAACAACAAGCTGACCCAGGATGCCTACGCCAGAGAGACCTCCCAGCAGATCACCAAGACGCTGATGGGAGAGCCGGAGATCCTGGATTCTTTCAGCGATGAAGATAAAAAGACTTTCCTGAAATCCACCATTACCTCCATGATAAAGGATGAAGATGCGGTGGATATGCTTTCTACCAATATGGAGAAATATTTTGACAGGGCAAGAGGCGCCAGGATCCGGAAAATGTTCGATTACACGATCAATCTGGAGCCGAATCTGACGGAGGAATATGTAAAAGCCGGTTTCCCCGGAGCCACAGACGGAAAGTATTACCTGATCGATGAGGAATTGAAGTTCAGCGTAAAGTGTCTGGGAGGAACAGACGAGAACTACACGGGCGATGTGATCAGACTCGGTTTCGCCTATGATAAAAAGAGTCTGGACGGTGGATTGCTGGAGACCGGGCAGGATGCGGATTTCACCAAGAGCATTTTCAATGAGGATCTGGTGGTGGAACCGGAAGCCGTGGACTTCATCAACAGTATTCCCGCGGATAAGATACGGGATGTGATCAATGACCTGTTCATGCCGATCTTGCGAATTGACAACAGCGGAGATAATGACGACGAAGCGCAGTTCGAAGTAGAGCGAAAGAGCAACGGATTTATCCTGAAATTCAAGCTGGATTTTGACCGGAACGAGGCAAGCGGGGAGCATCTGGTCAGCATCTATTTCAAGATGCCCCGGGTATGGAACTCTATTTTCGAGGTGACTCTGGTGGATCCGACCAAGGAGCCCCATATCAAGCTGAAATACAAGAACGGAATGGATGTCACTATGTATTCCTATCTCAATAAGGAAAGCACTGCCAATGTCGGAGCCTGCATCCAGAGAGCCGGACTCTATGACATTGCGATCAAGGACGAGTGGATCTACCCCAAGAGCGGCGTGATCTTCCATATTAAGAAGGCGTAGAATAAATATGAAACCAAGATCTCCCCAAAGTATGCAATTATATAAAATGCTCCTATCCCGCGGTTATCCGGAAGCTTTCTGTGATCTGGTGACGAAGAATCTGAATACGGATTTTACGGCGAGCCGTATGATCGGTTATCTGTGTCATTATTCTGATCTGCCGCCGGAGGAGATTGCGGACGAAATGCTGGCGATCTTAAGTGACCGCAACCGCATTATGCAGAAGAAAGAACTGGAAAGTAATAATGCAGAGTGGCTCTGAGCAGTTATCATAGCATTCCTCACTGCTTCCGGAAATCCCTCGGAGCACAGCCGTATACCTGCTTAAAGGTGCGCAGGAATAATTTATAGTTCGTGACTCCGTGCCGATCCAGTATTTCGCTGATGTTCAGATCGGTGTCTTTTAAATCCTTGCAGACATGCGTCAGACGCACGCTATTGATATAGGAAGTGAGGGTGGTCCCCATGTTTCGCCGGAAAAAACGGCAGAAATATTCTGGGTTCAGATGAGCCAGGGAGGCTGCATTTTCCAAAGAAATGACTTCGGTGTAATGAGATTGGATGTACTGAATCACCGGTTCGAGGCGATGCAGATTTTTCTGACTCTGAATTCGGGAAGTATTGTCGACGGTGACCTTATAGTGGGTCATAAGGATGTATAAAAAATCATAAAGCAGACCGGAAAACCGCAAAGTATAGCTTTGCGGTTTTTTTGTATAGAGATCGCCCATGGAAGTCAGAATCTCCTGAATCTGCGCATCGGCAGAAGAATCCCTGTGGGAGAACAGAAAACGGATGCTTTCATATTCTGGGATGGCACCTATGAGAAACGCATAAGGAATCTGTAATAACAGAACCCGGGACGGTGTCGTGGTCCGGGTAGCATGGACGGCGGCGGAATTTACCACATGATAATCTCCGGCATGCAGCAACAGAACCCGCTGCCCCTCAATGAGTTCCATGGAACCCTCATAGATATAGATAACTTCCATGCTTCGATGCCAGTGTTCCGGTATGTAATCGTTATTGCTGTTATAGATTGTAAAACGGACGTTGATTCCGCTTTCAAAAGCAACCTCTTCGTGTGGAAATTGCGGCATCGCAAAGCCTCCTTCTGAAATTATATTAGTTCCCGCGATATATTTATATCATAGAATAAAAAGAAGGAAAAAGTCAATATTGACCTAAAAAGAAGTCATAATCAGATATAGGAATCAATGTGGAAAATTGCTAAACTGGTAAACAGAAAGAGCAAGCGGACAAGCTTGAATGACAGGAGGTTATAGCAACATGACAAAGGAAAAAATCAAAGATCTGATAGCAAAAATGACATTGGAGGAAAAGGCGGCAATGTGTTCCGGCGCGGATTTCTGGCATACTGAAAGCTGCGAGCGCCTGGGGATTCCCGCAAGTATGGTATCCGACGGCCCTCACGGTCTGCGCAAGCAGGATGACAAGGCGGATCATCTGGGTGTAAATGAGAGTATTAAAGCAGTATGTTTCCCGGCAGGCTGTGGAACCGCGGCATCCTTTAACAGAGATCTGTTGTATCATATGGGCGAGACACTGGGCAATGAGTGTCAGGCAGAAGGCGTCAGTGTCATTCTGGGGCCGGCTGTGAACATCAAACGATCTCCCCTGTGCGGTCGTAATTTTGAATACTATTCAGAGGATCCCCTGGTGGCAAGTGAGATTGCAGGCTCTCTGATCCGCGGTGTGCAGAGCAAACATGTGGGAACCAGTTTAAAGCATTTTCTGGCGAATAATCAGGAGACCCGTAGAATGTCGGTGGATGAGATCATCGACGAGAGAACTCTGAATGAGATCTATCTTGCGGCATTTGAGGGAGCGGTGAAGAAGGCAAAACCCTGGACCGTTATGTGCTCCTATAACAAGATCAACGGAACTTATACGGCCGCACATCACAAATATCTCACTGAGACCCTGAGAGACAAGTGGGGATTTGACGGTTATGTCATGAGTGACTGGGGCGCAGTCAATGACCGTGTGGAAGATTTAAAGGCAGGACTTGATCTGGAGATGCCTTCCTCTATGGGAGTCAATGATAAGCTGATCGTAGAAGCGGTACAGAATGGAACACTGGAGGAACAGGTGCTGGATACCGCGGTGGAGCGTATTCTGAATATCGTATATCGCTATAACGAGAACAGAGATACCGAAGCGGTGTTTGATCTGGATCACGACCATGAGGTTGCGAAGAAAGTGGCGGAAGAGACCATTGTATTGTTGAAGAATGAGAATGTACTGCCACTGACAGAGGGCGAAGAGATCGCCTTTATCGGAAAATATGCGAAGAAGCCCAGATATCAGGGCGGCGGCAGTTCCCATATCAACAGTCATAAGATCACCGGAGCCCTGGATGCGGCAGAGGCAGCAGGTAATACACATATTGTGTATGCCCAGGGATTTGATGACAAAGAAGATAAGACGGATGAGGTATTACTGGCAGAAGCCGTGGAGACAGCTAAAAAGGCAAAGGCAGCCGTGATTTTCGCAGGACTGCCGGATGCATTTGAATCCGAAGGCTTTGATCGTAAACATATGCGGATGCCGGATTGCCAGAACGAATTGATTGAAAGAGTGGCAGCGGTACAGCCGAACACCATAGTCGTATTGCACAACGGTGCACCGGTGGAGATGCCCTGGGCAGATCGTGTGAAAGGTATTCTGGAAGCCTATCTGGGAGGACAGGCTGTGGGAGGTGCCGAGTATGACATTCTCTTCGGCAAAGTAAACCCCAGTGCAAAGCTTCCGGAGACATTCCCGAAGCAGCTGGAGGACAATCCTTCTTATCTTGCCGGCTTTGGTGAGGGCGACCATGTGGAATACCGGGAAGGCATTTTCGTGGGATACCGCTATTATGATAAGAAGAAAATGGATGTATTGTTCCCCTTCGGCTACGGATTGTCCTATACCACATTTGCCTACAGCAATCTGTGTTTGGACAAAAAGACAATGAAAGACACAGAAGAACTGACGGTGTCTGTGGATGTGACCAATACCGGAGACAGAACGGGTAAGGAAGTTGTACAGCTCTATGTGGCAGATAAAGAAAGCACAGTGATAAGGCCGGTGAAGGAGCTGCGGGATTTTGTCAAGATCGAACTGGCACCCGGAGAGACGAAGACAGTAACTTTTACGCTTGGAAAGCGAGCCTTTGCTTACTATGATGTACAGATCCATGATTGGCAGGTGGAGACCGGAGAGTTCGAGATCCTTATCGGAGCATCTTCCAGAGACATTGCTCTCAGAGATACCGTGACTGTGGAATCCACCGTGAAGATTCCTTTCCACTATACCACAGATACGACAATGGGCGACATCATGAGCCGCCCGGAGGCCTGGAAACTGGTACAGAGTGTTCTGAGCAAAGGAATGTTCGGTCAGGGCAGCGAGGTCAACGAAGGCGGCGATGCCGCGAAGGAAGCCATCAGCGATGAGATGAATGCAGCTATGCTTCAGTATATGCCCCTGCGCGGACCGGTCAGTTTCGGCGGCGGAGTCAGCATGGCAGATGTACAGAAGTTGGTGGATCGCCTGAATGCCATGGAGAAATAATTAACTGTTTATTTATAGCAATCCCTAAAAGTTAGGCAAAAACTAACTTTTAGGGATTTTTATATATACCGCTGAGTGACATTTTTAAGTCGGATGAATGCAAGAAAGAATGTGGAGAATTGTTATAATTAGAATATGAAAAATAAACAGGCATAGAAAGCCGCATTACCAAGGCACGTTAAGGAGGAAACGGATGAAAAAAATAGCAATTGGCGGAGGACAGGGATTTTGGGGAGATTCTCCAGATGCTGCTATCCATATGATTCACAATGCAGATATTCAATATCTTGCATGTGACTATCTGGCAGAACTGACGCTGTCCATTATGGCAAAGCAACAACTAAAAGATCCATCAAAAGGTTATGCTCCTGATTTTGTGACAAGATTGTTGAAACCAGCAGGAAAAACTGCTTGGGAAAGAAATATTAAAATTTTGACAAATGCAGGTGGCATGAATATTTCAGGATGTGTAGATGCTATTCGACAGTATGCAACTGAAGAAAATATGAAAGGGTATAAAATCGGTTATGTAACAGGGGACGACATTAAATCAAAAATCCCGCAGCTGTTAAAGGATGGATGGACATTTCCGAATTTTGACTACGAAGGCGATTTCACGGATATCGTTGATAAAATATATAATTGCAATGCCTACATTGGTCATGAAGGCATTCAAAGTGCAATTGAAGACGGAGCAGATGTTGTAGTCACCGGAAGAGCAGCTGATAGCGCACTTTTCCTGGCTCCGTTGGCTTATGAATTTGGTTGGAAAGACAATGACTGGGATAACCTTGCAAGAGGAATTATGGCAGGACATTTACTGGAATGTGGTGGACAGGGAGCAGGCGGCAATTATATGTATGATTGGCGCAGCGTACCTCAGATGGAAAATCTCGGATTTCCTATTGCAGAGTTGACAGATAAAACATTTGAAATTACTAAGGCCCCTGATTGTGGAGGAGTCATTTGCGAGCAAAGTTGTAAGGAACAATTTTTATATGAAGTGCTAGATCCGGCAAATTATCTGACTCCTGATGTAAATGTGGATATTAGTAATGCTACTATTACACAGGTTGGTGATAATCGCGTCAGAATTGATCATATTCATGGTAAAGAGAAACCGGATACTTTGAAATTGTGTGTTGGGTATCATAAAGGGTGGAAGACGGTTTCAATGTTGAGCTTTGCATGGCCTGATGCTTATGAAAAAGCCCGATATTGTGCAGACATTATCATGAAGAAAATGAAGCAAAAGGGAATGAAAGCGGATGATGTTCATATCAGTTTTATTGGTCTGAACAGCCTTCATCTTAATGTGGCTGATATGAGTGAAGAAGCATTGAAAAATCTGAACGAGTGTGTAATGCGCATTGCTGTATTTTCAGAGGATAAGAATGAATGTGCGAAGATCATCCCGGAAATCAGCCCTATGCAGTTAAACGGACCTCCCGGAGCATCTTTCTTCGGAGGAAGGGCTCGTGTGCAGGAAGTTATGGCACTGTGGCCGACATCTGTTCCACGAGAGGCAGTAGAGATCAAGAGCCATATTATTACAATATAGTTTTGCATAGAGAGGACAAGATTATGAGAGAAATATTATTGAATGATATCGCTCATGGAAGAAGCGGTGACAAGGGAGATACCAGCAATATCTGTGTATTTGCCAGAAAACCTGAATATTATGAAATTATTAAAAGAGAAGTAACGCCCGAAAGACTACATGATTTTTTCGGCGACATGGTAAAGGGCGAAATTATAAGATATGAAGTTCCCAGCCTTGGAGGATTTAATTTTGTACTCAAACATGCACTTGGAGGTGGTGCAACCATGAGCTTGCGGTTGGACAGCCTTGGAAAATCTATGGGGAGTGCCATTATGAGATTAAAGATTCACGTAAAAGATGAGGAATTATAAGGGGATCGGAGGTGAGACCTTATGGGATTAGAAAAAGTGGAAGCACTACAGAATTTGGTAGTTCTTGACTTGACCCGGGTAGTAGCAGGACCCTATGCAGGCTCTATATTGGGAGACTTCGGTGCTGAAGTAATAAAAATCGAAGTGCCGGGAAAAGGTGATGATGCCAGAAGCTATGGTCCTTACAGAAATGGAGAAAGTGTTTACTATGCGAACCTGAATCGCAATAAAAAAGGAATTACATTGAATTTGAAGACGGAAGAAGGAAAAAAAATCTTCCTGGAACTGGTGAATAAGGCAGATATTCTCTTGGAAAATTATCGACCTGGGGTTATGGAACGATTGGGATTGGGATATGAAGTTTTGAGAGAAAAAAACCCACGCCTTATTTACGGAGCAGTGTCAGGCTTTGGCTGCTATGGATCGTACTCTGACAGACCGGGTTATGATATTATTTCACAGGCAATGGGAGGTCTTATGAGCGTTACCGGTGCAAAAAACGGAGATCCTACGCGTTCCGGAAATGCCATGGGTGATATACTGGGTGGCATGAATCTTGTGATTGGTGTTTTAATGGCTTTGAACGTAAGAACACTCACCGGAAAAGGACAAAAGGTAGATGTATCACTGGTAGATTCTGTAGTGGCCAGCCTGGAGAATGCATATACAAGATATTTTGAGTCGGGGCAACTTCCTGTAAGAAATGGAAATGCGTATGCATCTATTGCACCCTATGATAGTTATCAGGCGAAGGATGGTCAGGTTATTATAGCATGTGGAAATCAAAAGCTATATGAGAAGCTTTGCAACGAAGTTCTTCATATGCCATGGATGATAACGGATGAACGTTTTCTTACGGTTTCTTTGAGAGTACAGAATAACGAAATACAAAAGAAATATATTGAAGAGTGGACAACGCAATATACTGTGAATGAAATTGTAGAAAATGTATTGGCAAAAGGAATTCCGGCAGGCCCCATCTATAATGTAAGGCAGATCACAGAAGATAAACATATCGCCATAGAACGTGAAATGTTTGTGGAGATAGAACACCCTGTGATTGGGAAAATGAAAGTAAATGGCAATCCTATTAAGTTGATGGATAATATGCCTGAGATCAGTAAACCGGCACCAACACTCGGACAACATAATGAGGAAATATTCTGTGGGTTACTGAAACATTCCGAGGAACAGATTAAGGAATGGAGGAAACATAACATTATATGATGGAAGATATACCATTCAGTGCCATTATGAAGTCGCTTGAATGCAAGAAAGAATCTTGAAAACTGATATAATGGAAATACATAGAAAAGGTGGTGGAGAGATGAAAACAAAAAAACACAATTGGAAAAGATGGCTACCGCTCTACTTGATGATGGCACCTGGATTAATCTATATTTTTATCAATAATTATATTCCTATGTTTGGTACAATTATTGCCTTTAAACATATCAATTACCAGAAAGGCATTTTGGGGAGTGATTGGGTAGGACTGAAAAATTTCAAATTTTTGTTTGCCACAAACGATGCCTGGGTAATTACAAGGAATACGTTATTGTATAATCTTGCTTTTATAGTGATTAATACAGTGGTTGGAATTATTCTTGCAATTTTTATATGCGACGTTGTGAGCAAAAAATTAAAAAAACTTTATCAAAGTGCGGTATTGCTCCCCTATCTGATGTCAATTGTAATTATTAGCTATATTGTTTTCGCATTTCTTTCAACAGAAAACGGAATGGTGAATAATTCATTGTTGATTCCATTCGGGAAAAATCCGATTTCGTGGTATGCGGAACCAAAATACTGGCCGTTTATTTTGACACTTGTGAATGTATGGAAGGGAGTCGGATATGGTTGCTTGATTTATATCTCGGCGATCAATGGTATTCCCAAAGATTACTATGAAGCTGCAAATTTAGATGGAGCAGGTAAGTGGAAACAGATTCGATGTATTACGCTTCCATCCTTAGTCCCTTCGGTGATTACACTTACTTTGTTATCGATTGGAAGAATTTTCTATTCTGATTTCGGATTGTTTTATCAGGTACCGTTGGACTCCGGAACATTGTATTCTACGACAAATGTAATTGATACTTATGTATATAGAGCGCTGATTAAACTGGGAAATGTTGGAATGTCTTCTGCTGCTTGCCTATATCAGTCGGTTGTAGGATTTGTTTTAGTTCTCACCGCTAATTTGATCGTTAGGAAAGTAAGTAAGGAAAACGCACTGTTTTAGGAGGAGAAAAATGATCCGTTCAAAATCGAATATGCGGTTTCAGGTTTTAGCGAATTTTATACTGATTCTGTTTACCATATTTGTAATTACCCCTTTTATTCTTTTGATTATGTCTTCCTTTACGGAGGAAAGTACACTGATAAGAAACGGATATTCATTTTTTCCGGAAAAATTCAGCTTGGAAGCCTATGCTTACATATGGAAAAATGCGTCTAAGATAATGAGGGCCTATGGAATTACAATTTTGGTCACAGTAGTTGGAACAGCTGTCAATGTTATACTGTCAACTATGATTGCCTATCCGTTATCTCTTGAACAATTGCCTGGAAGAAGAGCAATAACTTTTTACCTTTTCTTTACGATGCTTTTTAGCGGTGGATTGGTACCATCCTATTTGTTGTACAGTAATTATTTTCATATAAAAAATACAATTTGGGCTTTAATTGTTCCTAACCTGTTGCTGTCGGCAATGAATGTGCTATTGATACGTACATATATATCAACAAGTATACCATCAGCATTGTTTGAGGCTGCAAAGGTAGATGGGGCAGGAGAATTTACAGTATTTTTTAAACTGGTGATTCCTTTGTCTAAACCCATTATTGTAACGATGGGAACTTTTGCCGGCCTGGGTTACTGGAATGACTGGACAAATGGTTTATATTACCTTACGGATACTAAATATTATAGTATCCAGAATCTGTTGAATAAAATGATTACAGATATACAGGTATTGTCTTCTAATTCGTCCATGGCTTCACAAGCCTCTTCGGAAATGGCAAAATTACCTACAGTAGGTGTACGTATGGCGATTGCGGTTGTAGCAATGCTGCCGATATTTGTATTATTTCCGTTTTTACAGAAATATTTCCAAAAAGGAATTGCATTAGGAGCAGTAAAGGGTTAATACATTGCCCTTACAAGATAAAATAAATATATGGGAGGATAACAAATGAAGAAAAAAATTTTATCAATGTTACTCAGTATGGTGTTGACGGTAGCTTGCTTTACGGGATGCGGGAGTAACCCAAGTAGTGGTGGAGAAACCGGTGGAGCAGCTTCTACAGAAACACCTAAAAATCCGGAAGATATGTATACGGTCACAATGGCTGTGATTGGAAATGATCAGGAGGACATGGATCTTGTAGAAGCAGAAATGAATAAAATCCTGGCGGAAAAGGTTGGTGCACAAATTGATGTAATCACATTGGGATGGGGAGTATATCAGCAGCAGTTACAACTTATGTTATCCGGTGCGGAAAAACTGGATTTGGTCCCTATAATGTATAATAACGTGAGTACCTATGTAAACAGCGGTCAGGTATTGGATATGTCTGATTTGATTGACCAGTATGGCGTTAATATGAAAGCAGCTTTGGGTGAAGATATTCTCAAAATTGCTAATATGAATGGCTATGTGTATGGTGTGCCGGTGGAAAAAGAATGGTATGCAGACAGTTGCCTGGTAATGAGAAAAGACATTTTGGACAAATATAATTTGGATGTGTCTAATGTGAAATCTTTGGCTGATTGTGCACCTATTTTCGAAACGATTCATGAAAATGAACCTGATATGAAAATTATTGTAGGCGCTAAAGATAGTTTGATCGGTAACGTATATTTTGCCGATGTACTTTCCGATCGTTTTGGAGTATTGGATAATGGCGGTGCTGATACTACAATTGTGAATTACTATGAGACGGATAACTACAAGAATCTGGCTGCTACGGTTCATGATTATTATGAAAAAGGTTATATCGACAAGGATATGGCAACATCTACAGATGCCGGAACCACAACCCTGAAGGCTGGAAATGCATTCTGCTTTGCCACTCCTTATAAACCGGGCGTTGCAGAACAGGAAAGTCTGAATACCGGTTATGAACTGGTGGCTGTAAGAATCAACCCTACTCCTGCGTTTTGCTATACCAATGCTGTTGCCGCAATTACATGGGGAATTGGTCAGAATTGTGAAAATCCGGAGATGACAATGAAAGTGCTGGACTACATGTACGGTGATCCGGAATTAATGAATCTGTTTAACTGGGGTATTGAAGGTGTTCATTATGTCGTAAAAGATGCTGAAAATGATGTGATTGGATTCCCGGATGGGGTAGATGCTTCTAATGCAAAATACAATCTGAATATGGGATGGGAACTTCCGAACCAGTACAAGATTCATGTATGGGAGGGAAGCTCCAGAAAGATTATGGATGCGCAGAAAGAGATGAATGCCACTGCAAATAAGTCAAAAGCATTAGGTTTCATGTTTGATAGTACATCTGTCAGCAATGAGATTGCAGCACTAAACAATGTGGTTAGTGAGTATTCGTCTTCTATCGATTGTGGCGCAGCTGATCCTGCCACGGCCATTCCGGAGTTTAATGAGAAGTTATACGCAGCCGGTCTTCAGACTGTAATGGACGAGAAGCAGAAACAATTGAACGAGTGGCTGGAAAATCAAAAGTAATGTGTTATAATGTGGCTGTGAATAACAGGAATAAATAAATATAGGAGGTCCCGATTAATGTCGAGAAAACATAAGAAGGTCTTGAGAAAAAATATTACTCTGATCATGTGCGCATTAATCGGGACAATTGTTGTTGTATACGGTGTTGGTATGATATTATTCCGTGGATATGTCAAAGAGATAGCAAATATAGCCAGCCGGACATTTGATTTCTACGGGAATGAATTGGATCAAAAAATGAATGGCATTAATACGCAGCTTGTAAACACGTTGTTGAATAATAAATCTATCAGAGAAATAGAAGAGATGGATTTAACCACAGAGGATAACTCTGTGGTTTACAGCATTGCGGAGCAAAATGAATTGAAACAATATTTTCAGGCAATGGCAATTAATTATGGGGACGAATACCATTTTTGGTTTTATAACAAAGACAAAGATATTTTTCTGATTACGGGAGACGATGAATACCTTCAAAAGGAACTTTTTAAAGGATATATCAGGACAGTGGCTTCCGAAGAACAGATTCCTATAACAGAAAAGAGAAAATGGTTTGTGCAGGATGTTCAAGGAACGTTGTTTCTTACAACTACCTTTTGCTTGAAAAATAATTATGTGGGTTGTTGGATACGGCCTGAGAAAATATGCGCTTCTTTTCGAGAAACAGAGGAAGATACACTTTCCTTTTTTATTCGAGATTTGAGCACCGGAGTACATTATTTGGAGAATAGCAGTGCATCCGGAAGTATGTTTCAGAAAAATGAAAATATTCAGGAAAACAGTAGCTCGCATTATTGGGAATACGAATTTGAAAATGCAAATGTATCTATAGGAGTAGATGTCAGCGACAAAATAAAGAAAAGTGCTGGAACCTATGAAATACTGATGGGAATTACCACAGTATTGATTTGCTTTATGTGTATTGGAGCTTTTTATTATTTCAGGCACTATGTACAAAAACCGTTATACATTTTTGAAGAGAATCTACGAAAATTTCAGGAAACTGGAGAATTAGAGCAAAATAATTATTATGAAGAATTCGAAAATGTAGGTGAAATCTGGAGAAATCTGGAAAAAGAAATTCAGGAATTAAAAGTTCAGGTATATGAAGAACAGCTGGAAAAACAGAAAACTAAAATAGATTATTTACAATTACAGATCAGGCCCCATTTTTATATTAACTGTCTTAATAGCATATACAGTATGGCGCAGTTGAAACATACAGAAGAAATCCAGCAACTGGCATTGTATGTATCCGGATATATGAGATCTATTTTCCGCAAAGGAACGAAGCCTATCTTAATGGATGAAGAATTACAGCAGATTGTAAATTATGTAAAAATCCATAATATTTTATACCGCTATGATTGCAAGTGTCATATCTGCGTAGATGAGCGTGTGAAACAGGCAATGATTCCACCGTTGATAATGATAGTCTTTGTGGAAAACTGCGTGAAGTAAACGGTAGGAAGCAAAAGAAAGATAGAAATTAGCATCGAAGGAAGCTTTCTGGATGAGGAACAGAAAAAAATACAAATTCGTATAGCGGATAATGGTCCGGGTTTTCCTGAGAATGTGTTAGAAAAATTTCGAAAGAATGAATTTGGAGCAAATGATGACAGATTCCAAATTGGAATACGCAATACAAAAGATCGGCTTCAACTGCTCTATGGGGCGGAAGCAAGTCTCATGATAGGTAACGGTGAAAACCTGGGAACGGAAGTTATAATAATAATTCCGTATCAAAACGGAGATGAAAAGAGTGAATATTCTATTAGTAGATGATGATGTGAATGTGCTGGAAAGTCTGCAGTTTGGGGTTGCATATTCGTCACTGGGAATAGAAAAGATTTACGTTGCTGAAAATGCTGCGGATGCCAAAAAGATACTTAAGAATGTACCGATCCATATTATGGTAACAGATATAGAAATGCCAAACGAATCGGGAATTGAATTGTTAAAATGGACAAAAACACAGGATTTAGACGTGGTTACTATATTCTGCACGTGTTATGCAGATTTTAATTATGCCAAAAAGGCTGTGGAACTTCAATGTTTTGACTATTATCTGAAACCGATTTCTTTTGACGATTTTGAAAAAATAATATCTAGGGCTGTAGAAAAAGTCAGACAAGAGAGCAGGAAGAAAACATATTATCAGTATGGCGTGTATTGGTTGGATGATGTAAAAAACAGAAAAGCACATTTTTGGGAGCATATCATGTTTCCGCTGGCAATTCCGGATGAAGAACTTTTAAATGCATTGATTGAAGACAATCGTTTGGAATATGACACTGAGCAGTTGTTTGATGTTTTTTTGCTACATACATATGAAGAAGAGGAACGTTTTCAGAATCTGACTTCAACAATGAGCGAATTTATTATTAAAAATGTCGTTACAGAAATTTTTAGCGACATGTGCAATATGGAGACCATAGTGAAGTATGGAGAGGATACCTATGTGATTGTAACCCGTAATTTAAAAGAAAATGCGGAGATGGTACTGAAGAAATTGATTATGCAGTGTGATATCCATCTCAATTGTCGAATGCGTGTATTTTATGATCTTGAATGTCCTCTGCCCGCCGTAAAGGAATGTTTTGAAAGGTTGATTCATATTTGGAATGAAAATATCAGCAACGATGTACAGATATTCTGGGCGCGGACATACCAAAGGGAAGAAAATACATATTCATTCGGTGCTATTGGAGAATGGGAGATTTATCTGAACACAGGTGCGGTGAATAAGATTTTAGATGAAATCGATCACTATTTCTCAGAGAAAAAGAGACATCATGGGTTAACAGCGTATGAATTAAAAGCTATGCAGGTGAATCTGATTCAGATGGTGAATACTGTGTTGATGAAAAACAATATCGAAGCCCATGAGCTATTTGTAAATACGGAATATGAAACTTATCGGAAAATGTCATTGAAGAGTTATGATAACTATATGGAATTCTGTAAATATTTATTGCAAAAAGCATATAGCTATATTGACTACGTAAGAGAAAATACATCTATTGTAGAGGTAGTTAAAAAATATATTGAAGAACATTATAATGAGGAAATTTCCAGAAATGAGCTGGCAGGAATTGTATATTTAAATGCAGATTATCTGGCAAGACTTTTTAAAAAAGAAGAAGGAATCTCTATTACCGATTATGTTATTCGTATGAGGTTAAAGAAGGCGTCTGAACTGTTACAATACAGTGAAATCTCTATTAATGAAATTGCAATGAAAGTGGGATATGATAACTTTTCATATTTTTCCAGATTATGTAAAAAAAAGTTGGGATGTAGTCCGAAAGATTATAGAAAAAAAGCAAAGGAGAAATTAAATGAGTAGTTATTTTGAATGTTCGGGAAATGGACCGATTGTGACAACAAAAGCAGGAAAAATAAGGGGATATTTGTGGAATACAACATATACATTTCAGGGGATTAAGTATGCAAATGCAAAAAGATTTCAGATGCCGGAGGAAATTCAGCCGTGGGATGGGATAAAAGATGCTACTTCTTATGGCTATGTATGTCCATTGTTAACCCAGGATGTTCCCAACGGTGAAATTATGGTTCCTCATAGATACTGGCCTATGGATGAACACTGTCAGTATTTGAACGTTTGGACGCAGACGTTGGATACTTTGGCAAAAAAACCGGTTATGGTATGGCTTCATGGAGGTGGATTCTACGCAGGATCTTCTATCGAACAGATAGCATATGATGGTACAAATTTAAGCCAATTTGGGGATGTGGTTGTAGTATCATTGAATCATAGATTAAATCTTTTGGGATATTTGAATTTGTCAGAATATGGAGAAAAATATTGGAACTCGGGAAATGTTGGAAATGCTGATATTGTAGCGGCATTGCGCTGGATTAGAGACAATATTGAAGCGTTTGGTGGGGATCCTCAAAATGTAACATTATTCGGGCAATCCGGAGGAGGCATGAAAATATGGACGCTGATGCAGACACCGGAGGCTGATGGCTTGTATCATAAAGCGATTATTCAGAGCGGCGTATTGGAAGATTTTATTGATGAAGAGAATACAGATGCCAAACCACTGATCCGGGCAATGCTGCAGGAGCTTAATATGGAAGAATCGGATATTGAGAAATGGGAGGATATGCCTTACAGAGAGCTGGCAGATGCTTATAATAAAGTATCCGATAAAGTACTGGCTGAAGGTGGTTATATAGGAGGACATCCGATTCGGAACTCTTATTACATGGGGGATCCTTTAAAAATTGGATTTTCGGAATATGCCCAAAAGGTGCCGGTGTTAATAGGAAGTGTGTTCGGAGAGATGGGATTTGCACCCGGGCTGATCGGAAGGGATCAAATGACACAAGAGGAATTGATCAGGATTGTCGAAAAACGATTTGGTGAACATACTCAGTCTGTGATTCAGGCATACGCGCAGGCATACCCGGGAAGAAGCATTGCAGACTTAACTACATATGATATTTTTTTCAGAAAACCGGTAATTGATTTTGTGAAAAAGAGAAAGACATATAAACAATCTAATATATATGCATATGTCTTTGCGGTTGAATTTCCTCTGGATGATGGAAAGCCGGCCTGGCATTGTTCTGATCTGGCTTTTGTATTTCACAATACAGATAAGGTTCCCGTGGCTAATATGCCGGGAGTCACGGATAAACTAGAAGAAAAAATGTGCAAGGCATGGGTGAATTTTGCTAAAACAGGAATGCCATTCATTGATGAAACGATTGCTTGGCCGGCCTGTACAGAAGAAACAGAAAATTATATGGTTATCGACAATGATAAATGGCAGGTAAGAGAGAAGTTTGATTATGAATTAGTGAAACAGGTAGCGGACAGTGGCATGAAATCTCCATTTTCTATAAAAGAAAGGAGAAAAATGTTGCAGAAAACTCAAAAAGAAGCAGAAGAGAAAGGCGTATTTTTACATTGAAGACAGAAAAAATAATAACTGAATTATTGGAACAGATGACCTTGGATGAAAAGATCGGGATGGTTCATGGAAATGGATTGTTTCAGAATAAAGGGGTAGAAAGACTGGGAATACCTTCTATGAAATTTTCAGATGGACCTATGGGTGTTCGGAATGAGTTTCAAAATGATAAATGGATTCCCCTGGGAAATACTGATGATTATGTATCTTATCTTCCAAGTAATAGTGCTATAGCATCTACATGGGATGTCGATGTTGCATATGAAGTTGGCGAGGTCTTGGGAGCGGAAGCCAGAGGCAGAGGAAAAGACATGATTTTGGCGCCGGGAATTAATATCAAACGAAGTCCCTTATGTGGGAGAAATTTTGAATATTTGAGTGAAGACCCCGTGCTGACAGCAGAGATGGCAGTTGCTTTGATAAAAGGAATACAGCAGAATGATGTGGCAGCCTGTGTAAAACATTTTGTGGCAAACAATCAGGAAACTAATCGACTGCATGTGGATACTAAAGTAAATGAGAGAACCTTGCAGGAAATATATTACCCGGCGTTTCGACAGTCTGTGCAGAAGGCAGATGTTTATTCGGTTATGGGAGCCTATAACAGATTAAACGGTACCTATTGCTGTGAAAATAATCTGTTGCTGAAGGAAGTATTGCGTGATCAATGGGGATTTGAAGGAATTGTAATCAGTGACTGGGGAGCAGTGCATAATACGGTAGATGCGGGGCAGGCAGCACTTGATATTGAAATGTCAGTATTTGATAATTTCGACGAATATTGTCTGGCAGAACCTTTGAAACAAAGGATCTTGGATGAATCAGTAGATATGGCGTGTCTGGATGCAAAGGTGCGTAACATCTTGCGAGTAATGTTTAAGTTAAAAATGATTGGAAAGGAAGCGGTACATCGAAAAAACGGCTCCTATAATACTATGGCGCACCGGCAGGTGTTGAAAAAAGCAGCGGAAAAATCTGTTATTTTATTGAAAAATGATAGTAAATTATTGCCACTTGGAAATACATATCATAAGAAAATTGCAGTCATAGGTTGTAACGCAGACCGAATTCACTCGGGCGGTGGAGGTAGTGCAGAAATTAAGGCTTTGTATGAAATATCACCGCTTCTTGGAATCAAAATGGAATTTGGAGGCAATGCAGAAATAGTATATGAACCGGGGTATTATATTCCGGAAAAAAAGGAGCTTAACGGAGAAAACTGGCAGGCTTCCAGTGTGGATGACAAAGAAAAAATACAACAACAGATCCGCAGGATGAGAGAAGAAAAAAGAAGACTAAAAAAGGAGGCATTTTATTCAGACCTATCGGAAATAGAGGAAGAATATCACAGAAGAGCTCTGAAGCTTGCTGAAGAGAGCGATATTGTTCTGTTTGTAGGAGGGTTGGATCATGAATATGACATTGAGGGAGAGGATCGTCCCTGCATGAAACTTCCGTATCATCAGGATGAATTGATTACAAAATTATTAAAGGTAAGACCGGACACAATTGTAACTTTAATAGGAGGATCTCCGGTGGAGATGCCATGGGAAGAAAAAGCAGGTACAATTTTGTGGTCTTATTATGCCGGAATGGAGAGTGGCACAGCCCTAGCGGGAATCCTCGCCGGAAGAATCAATCCCAGTGGAAAACTGGCAGAAACTTTTCCTCGTGTTTATGAAGATACACCGACAGGTCATAACGGACAATTTGGGAGAGATGATATGGTCTGTTATGAAGAAGAAATTATGGTCGGATATCGTCACTATGAGAAAAATGATATTTTGCCGATGTTCTGCTTTGGACATGGACTCTCTTATACAGAATTTGCGTATCACGATCTGCAGGTGAAGCAAGATAATGATGCAAAAGACAGAGTGAGCATATCGTTTGATATAGAAAACGTAGGCCAAATAGACGGAAGAGAGATTGTACAGATTTATGTGAGGGATGAGGAGTGTACAGTAATCAGACCAGAAAAAGAGTTAAAGGCATTCAAAAGCATTACGCTGAAAGCGGGGAGTGTATGCAGAGTAGAGATTACTTTGGATAGTATGGCGTTTTCATTTTATGATGAGAAGAAACATGATTTTTGTGTGGAACCCGGAATTTTTGAAATATGTGTAGGCAATTCAACGCAAAATATTTTATTGCATCAGAAAATTGAATACCCTAACTGCAGTAAGCAGAATGTGTGAAATCCCGATTCTAATTCATTATAAAATAAAGGATAAACTAGCTACCGCTTTGGGCTGACTGATGAGACCGTCAGCTCAAAGCGGTAGTTTTTATTATTTTATGGAATTATGAAAGCGGTTGTCAAATTGGAAAGCGGAATACGGAATCCTTAGGATATGGCTTGCCATTGTAGCAGATTCCGATTATAATAAAAGATTGTAACAGCAATGACACTGAATTGAGGTTTTCAATGAATATAGTAGTAGACGGATATAATATATGTTATAAAACAACCGGTACCGGCGATAAGACAGTCGTGATCTTACAGGGCTGGGGTACGGATCTGGGAGTGTATGATTCCGTAGCCGGTGTGATAGACGGCAGCAGGTACCGTGTGATCCAGTTCGATTTCCCGGGCTTCGGCGGCAGCGATGAACCGAAGGAACCCTGGGATGTAGACGGATTTGCGGATTTTTTCTGCAGATTTATGGAAGTAATGCAGGTAAAGCAGGCCACCCTCATCGGTCATTCTTACGGCGGACGCGTGATCATCAAGCTGGCAGCCAGAGAGAGCATCCCTTTTGAGATCACGAATATTATCCTGATCGACAGCGCCGGTGTCCTGCCGGTGCGGACTACTGCGCAGAAATGGAAGATCCGCAAGTACAAGATTTGGAAGAAATTCCTGAACATGAAGCTGATCTATGCTATGTTCCCGGAGGTGATCGATGACTGGAGGAGCCGACAGGGATCGGCAGACTACCGCAATGCGACACCCATGATGCGTCAGTGTATGGTGAAGGCAGTGAATGAGGATCTGACGGAGCTGCTTCCGAAGATCCGTCAGGAAGTACTGCTGATCTGGGGAGATCAGGATACGGCAACTCCTATCCGGGATGCACATATTATGGAAGAGAAGATACCCAACTGCGGCCTGGCAGTGATCCCGGGAACCGGTCATTTTTCTTTCCTTGAGAAACCGGCACAGTTCCGGGGAATTATGGAGGCATATCTGAAATGATCATACGTGTGCTGATAGCGGTCGTGCTTGCTGTTCCGGCATATTTTTATACCATGCGGTATAATATTCATATGTTCCAGCAGAACGGCTATAAGAATAAAGAACACCTTCACTGGCTGAAGAAGAAGTTCCGGTTGCAATGGATTCTCTATTTTGGCCTGGCACTGGGCATTGTGACCTGTGTGTTCCCATACCTTGCCCTTGAAATCTTCGAGTATCTGGTACTGCTCGTGATCATCGTGGTATATCGTGCCATGAAGCGGATGAACACGAAGAAAAAGCTGGTGTATACCGCCCGGGTCAAGAGATTGCTCGCTACGGAGCTGGTTTTTACGGCTGCGGTATTCGCTCTGGTGTGTGGATTGGGCGGAATGAAGCAGATCCCGGGACTGTGCCTGATCCTGGTATCTATGAATCTGTTTCTGGATATTGTGGCTAATGTCATCAATCATCCCATGGAGGCGGGGATCAATCAGCATTATATCAATGATGCTGTGAGAAAGCTGAAAAGCGTCCCGGGACTTACCGTCATCGGTGTGACCGGCAGCTACGGCAAGACCAGCGTAAAGTTCTATTTGCAGACACTTTTACAGGAAAAATATAATGTGCTGGTGACTCCGGAGAGCTTTAATACTCCGATGGGAGTGGTGCGGACCATCCGAGGCTCCCTGAAACCCACCACAGAGATCTTCGTCTGCGAGATGGGTGCCCGCCATGTGGGCGACATCAAGGAGATCTGCGATATGGTGCATCCCGATCACGGTGTGATCACATCTATCGGACCGCAGCATTTAGAGACCTTTTTTAACATGGAGAATATTCAGAAGACGAAGTTCGAGCTGGCGGATGCCCTGCCGGAAGGCGGCATGTTGTTCTTAAACGGTGATAACGATTATATTCAGCAGCAGGCAGCTTCTCCCGCGTATGATCAGACCCCGGAGAAGATCTTCTATTATTCCGAGACGGAAGGGACAGGATACTGTGCCAAAGATGTGAAGGTATCCCAGTTAGGTACGGAGTTCACGGTAGTGACCCCGGGCGGCGAGAGCGAGAGATTCCAGATGCGTCTCATCGGGGCCCACAATGTCATCAATGTGGTGGGGGCTATCGCAGTCGCTCATAGAATGGGCATGACGCTGCAGGAACTGCGGATCCCGGTACGCCGGATCGAGCCGGTGCCTCATCGTATGCAGATGCGGGAGCACGGTCTGGTGACGATCATCGATGATGCTTACAATTCCAACCCCGTAGGTTCCAGGGCAGCGGTCGAGACGCTGGCTATGTTTGACGGTATCCGGATCCTGATCACGCCGGGCATGGTGGAGCTGGGTGACAAGGAAGCAGAATACAATCATAAATTCGGTAACTACGCAGCGGATTGCTGCGATTACATCCTGTTAGTGGGCAGACGGCACACCGAGCCCATCAGGGAGGGCGTGTTGGAGAAGGGATTCCCGGAAGAGAAATGCCTGGTATTCGACAAGCTGGAGGAAGCTGTATCTTACGCCTATGCCATCAAAGGGCAGGGACATAAGTATATTTTATTGGAGAATGACCTGACGGATAACTATTAGACGACTCAGAGGCGATTTCGCGAAAGTGGTTCCGGATAGTTGACAGAGAGTAGTAAAATTCAGGAGGGAAAATAAATGAAGACAAGAGTAGCAATGCTGTTTGGCGGCAAGAGTGTAGAACACGAGGTATCCGTAATCTCCGGCATCCAGGCTGTCATGAGCATGGACACAGACAAATACGAAGTGATCCCGGTCTATATGACCAAGCGTAATGAAATGTACATCGGTGAGGAGATCGGAAAGATCGAATCCTATAAAAATATCGACGAACTGTTGAAAAAATCCCAGAGAGTGATCATGACCAATGAGGATGGAAAGGTATTCCTGACGCCGTTCCCGGTGAAGCTGTTCGGCGGGAAGAAACCGGTAGAGATCGACGTGGCTTTCCCCGTAGTCCACGGTACCAATGTGGAGGACGGCGCTTTCCAGGGTTACCTGAAGACCATGGGCATCCCCTTCGTGGGCTGTGATGTGACCGCATCCGCCATTGGTATGGACAAATACATCATGAAAGCTGTATTAAAGGAGTGTGATGTTCCGGTACTGGATGCGCAGCTGTATACTCTGTCGGATTATGCGCAGATAGAGATTCTGCTCGACAAAGTGGAAACAGGACTGGGATATCCGGTGATCGTAAAACCGGTCAACTTAGGTTCCAGCGTAGGCATCAGTGTAGCTAAAAATCGTGTGGAACTGACCCAATCCGTCGATGATGCGTTCAAGTATGCGACCAAAGTGCTGGTGGAGCACGCCATCACCAATTTACGTGAGATCAACTGCTCGGTACTGGGAGATGAGAATGACGCTATTGCTTCCGAGTGCGAAGAACCCCTGCACACCAAAGATATCTTAAGTTATGAAGATAAATACGTCAGCAATGCCAAGGGCAGCGGCTCCAAGGGCATGGCGAGCGTATCCCGCAAAATTCCGGCAGAACTGTCTCCGGAGAAGAGAGAAGAGGTGCGGGAACTGGCAGTCAGATCCTTTAAAGCACTGGGCTGTAACGGTGTGTCCCGTATCGACTTTATGATCGATGAGGACAACGGTAAGCTGTATTTTAACGAGATCAATACCATCCCGGGATCTCTGGCATTTTATCTGTGGGAGCCGGTAGGAGTTCCTTACAAAGAGCTTCTGGACCGTATGATCCAGCTGTCTTTGAAGAGAGCCCGCACCGAGGAGAGACTGACCTTTACCTTTGACACCAATATCCTGAATTCCGCAAGCTTTGGCGGTTCTAAGGGTGGCAAATTGTAATAGCCGGTTTATGGATTTTATGATTATTTAATATATTTTTTAGCACTCTGGACTTGCGAGTGCTAATCTATAGTGATAATATAATCTCTGTAAGAGGAACAAGCGACTGCAGCAGCAGACAATTGTTTGAAAAGAGATGTGAAGTGGTCAGCCGCGCAGGGAACTGTGTGGCTGATTTTTACATGGAAAACGTCTTGGTTGTGTGGCTCACCGGTTGGGCAGAATGGAGGGAATATGACGAAGACAACAAAAAGAGATTATTATGAAGTATTGGGTGTCAGCAAGACAGCGGACGCCGCAGCGATAAAAAAAGCATACCGGAAACTGGCGAAAAAATACCATCCGGATACCAATGCAGGAGACCCTGTGGCAGAGGAGAAGCTGAAGGAAGTCAACGAAGCTTACGATGTGCTGGGGGATGAAAAAAAGAAGAAACTATATGATACTTATGGTTTTGCTGCTTTCCAGGAGGGATTTAACGAGGAGGCAGCCAGACAGTATCAGGAGCAGTTTAAGAACGGAGGCGGCTTCGGCACCGATGGATTCGGCGGCTTTGGCAACGGCACGTTCCATTACAGCACCGGAGGAAGCGGTTTCGGTACCGGGGATTTCGGCAGCTTCGGCGGGGATGAGGATATTTTTGACAATCTGTTCGGTCAGTATTTCAAGGGACAGAAAGGCTCCGGACGGGGCAGCCGGGCAAACTACCGTAGCAAAGGTCAGGATGTGGAATCCGGCATCACCATCAGTTTTGACGAAGCAATGCATGGCTGCGATAAGACCTTTACCTTAAGAGATCCGGCTACCGGCAAGTCCGAATCCGTGCAGGTGCACATTCCGGCAGGTATCGACACCGGTAAAAGTATCCGTCTGAAAGGTAAGGGCGGTGAAGGTTACTCCGGCGGGTGGAAGGGCGGGCCTGATCTGTAGGGGAGGG